>ERZ772921.296-NODE-296-length-31052-cov-5.403200_pt1 | contig 31052 bp, 28 predicted proteins | sample MGYA00512117_ERZ772921 | MGnify/ENA primary metagenome ERZ772921 (study PRJEB29015, sample SAMEA2737944) | human oral metagenome | biome: human oral; feature: human-associated habitat; material: dental | place: China | collected 2150 ...
GTCTTTAGTTGCTAGAATAGAGTCGCTTTCTAACGACTAAAGACTAATCACTAACGACTAATACTCCCCTATCATTTGCAAAGCTTCTTTTACTTGTGCTAAAGACTCAAACGAATCGCTAAAAGTAGTAGGGGTTTTTGTCCTTTCTATTTCATCTATAAGGGCTTTCACAATCTCTGTAGGGATATATTCTTCACCGCCTGATAGGTCAGCTTTAAAGCCTATTCCCACAGCCATTGTTTCTACCTGCATACCAAAGCAAATTTCTATAAACTCCTCTAAACTAGCCGATTGCAGTATGCCGTCTTTCCAATCTTCAGTTTTGCAAGCCAAAGCAGCATCTTTGTCCTCAAAAAAGAGGGCAACCGGAATAGCTTCGTTCGTCTCTTCTATATAAAAAGATACCGAGCTACACATAGCGAACGATTCGTCTACCTCTAAGTAGAACACCTCCTTGTTCTTTACTACGGTTTCTATAAACTTTTTCATAAATAGTAATTTTTTATCATTAGGTTTTATCTCATTCCCTGCATCATTTGCATCATTTTTCTACCGCCGCCGCCTTGCATCATCTTCATCATCTTGCTCATTTGCTCAAACTGCTTCATCAGTTGGTTCACCTCCTGAAGTTCGCGACCACTACCTTTAGCGATACGTTTTTTCCTGCTCATATCTATAATGGCAGGATTGCTGCGCTCTTTAGGAGTCATCGAGTGAATGATAGCCTCTATGTGCTTAAAGGCATCGTCTTTTATGTCGAGGTCTTTCACCGCTTTGCCCACCCCTGGTAGCATACCGAGAAGGTCTTTCATACTACCCATACGCTTTATTTGCTGTATTTGTTCAAGGAAGTCGTCAAAGCCAAATTGGTTTTTAGCAATTTTCTTCTGTAGTTTGCGAGCCTGTTCTTCGTCAAATTGCTCTTGGGCGCGTTCAACGAGCGAAACCACATCCCCCATACCGAGGATACGGTCAGCCATACGGTCAGGGTAGAACACATCTATGGCGTCCATCTTCTCGCCCGTACCTACGAACTTGATAGGCTTATTTACTACTGATTTGATAGTGATGGCAGCCCCTCCACGAGTATCACCGTCTAATTTAGTAAGGATAACCCCGTCAAAGTTAAGCACATCGTTAAAGGCTTTAGCCGTGTTTACCGCGTCTTGCCCTGTCATCGCATCTACTACGAAGAGCGTTTCGTGAGGTTTGATAGCTTGGTGAATGTTTGATATTTCGTTCATCATCTGCTCATCAACGGCCAAACGACCTGCCGTATCGACAATCACCACGTTCAGATGATTTTCTTTAGCGTAAGCCAAACCTTTCAGAGCGATATCCACCGGATTGTTATTGCCTTTATCTGAAAATACCGGTACGCCTACCTGCTCGCCTACTATATGTAGCTGGTCTATCGCCGCAGGGCGGTACACGTCGCAAGCCACTAAGAGGGGCTTTTTGTTTTTTTTGGTTTTCAGATAGTTAGCCAATTTTCCAGAGAAAGTAGTCTTACCAGACCCTTGCAACCCCGACATTAATATCACGGTAGGATTACCCGACAGATTTACCCCTGCGGCATCACCTCCCATCAGTTGGGTAAGTTCATCTTTTACGATTTTTACCATCAACTGACCAGGTTGTAGGGTAGTAAGTACCTGCTGACCGATAGCTTTTTCTTTTACGGTATTGGTAAAATCTTTAGCTATTTTATAGTTTACGTCGGCGTCTAACAATGCGCGACGAACCTCTTTAAGGGTTTCGGCTACGTTAATTTCGGTAATTTTACCGTGCCCTTTGAGGTTATGTAGGGCTTTCTCTAATTTATCGCTTAAATTATCAAACATTTTATTCTATTTTAAAAGTGGGGCAAAGATAATAAATAAATACGAAATACGAAATACAAGAGCCTAAAATTTACTTTTATTCTTTGCTCATCTTTCGCTTATCCTTCGCTTATCCTTCGCTCAAGGCTCGAATTGTGTGTTTGAACTAAATATTTATGATCATATTTTTCTTTTTTTCTTGTTCATTCGGAAAATTTTTGTACATTTGTAGCGTGTACTTAAAAATGCTAAGATTATGAAAAATAAAGTACGATGGTTAATATTTTGTTTGCTATGGCTTTCAGGGGTGGCACAGGCGCAACTTAAAACTGTTAGCGGAGTAGTCAAAGAGGCTGACGGTACGCCTTTAATGGGGGTATCGGTAGTAGTAAGAGGCACTGCCTCTGCAAAAGGGGTAGTTACCGATATGGATGGTAAGTACCAGCTAAAAGTGCTTGCAGGTAGTACCCTAGATTTCAGTACGATAGGCTTCCGAAGTGTGAGTAAACTAGTGCCTAAAATCAATGCTGCTGAAATTACGATGAATGTAGTGCTACCAGAAGAGGAAATATGTTTTTATCCAGCACCACCTCCTGAGGAAAAAATGATAGCATTAGGTATAGAAAAAACTAGTAATATACCTTATAAAATAGAGGCTTTCACTCAGAAGTACATCAGTCAAGGGCAAAGCGATAATGTTCTAAGTTCTTTAGACGGAATGGTCGCCGGACTCAATGTACAGCGCACTGCATTAGGAGTGGGCGAGCGCAGGGTGACGATGCGCGGCATGCGTTCCTTGTTTTCAGATAATAATGTGCTCTACGTTATAGACGGAGTGCCATACGACCAGCCTTCAGATCTCAATCCAGAAGATATAAAAGAGGTGCGGGTACTTATGGGCGCTTCAGCTTCAGCACTCTATGGTGCATCGGCTGCTAACGGAGTGGTGCTTATACAAACCCAAAAACCTCAAAACCGAGATATTAGAGTGCGTTTATCATCTTCTCTTCAGTTTGAAAATGCGTATGATTTGCCCCAAATGCAAAACACTTATGGCAATGAGGCAGGGCAATACACCTCGTGGGGGCGCAAGCTCAGTACCCCTTCATCTTTCAATGCCAAAGATTTCTTCCGAACAGGCTATCAGGCTATGACGGCAGTCAATCTATCAGGTGGTAGTAGCACTAACCGCACTTATGCTTCGGTGGGTTCATTGCAGACTAAGGGGGTAGTACCCAATACGGCATACAACCGCTATAATATATGGGTGCGCAACGTTAGCGAGTTGCTTAATGAAGATATAGTATTAGACCTCACAGGGGGCTATACCCACCAGTTTCAGCGCAACCAAGTGGGGCACGGTATCGCTTCCAACCCTATTGCAGGGCTCTATCTTTACCCCAGAGGCGAAAACTTTGCCCAAGAGCGTTATTTCGAACGTTATGACCCCGATTTAGGCTATGCTAAACAATATTGGTATGCGGGGTCAGGCACAGCCGATACACCTGCCGATATGGGCGAAAATATACAAAACCCCTATTGGGTAGCCTATCGCAATGTGCGTCCTGAGAGCAAAGATCGCTATTTTTTGTCGAGCAAATTGTTTTTCAATATCGGTAACAGATTGAGTCTCACTACACGCTTCAGCTTAGATAATAGCTACTATAAGCGCGAGGATAGACGTTATGCTTCTACCTTACCAGCTTATGCAGGCGAAAATGGCTATTATGCCTCAGAGAAAGAGAGTACCCAACAGCAATATGCCGATGCCATACTCAAATACGTAAGCACGATATACGGAAATTTACAGTTTACTACCTATGCAGGGGCTATCTATCAGGCTACGGCACAAAACAGAGAGGGGTATGGAGGCAATTTGCTTTCTCCCAATAAATTTAATCTAGCAAATATAACTCCTTCACAACTGAGGGTACTCCCTAACCATCTCGATTATCAGCAGAAGAATGGGGCTGCCTTTCTTTTGGCTGAAGTCTGGTGGAAGTATTTACAGCTAACCGCTTCAGGGCGAGCAGACTTCTCATTATCTCATCCTTATGCTAGTAGCAAAGCAGTCATAAGTCCATCAGTAGGTTTGTCTACCAATTTGCTCAGAATGTTCGAGTTAGACATTAAGTATTTGTTAAATGCGAAAGTATGGGCATTTTACACTGAAGTAGCAGCACCTCTTCGCTATAAGGGTTGGAATGAGCGCATCTTCCTCCCCGAAAAACTACAGGCTGAACGCACCCGCTCTTACGAAGCAGGTATTAGCACGAGTTGGCTGAATGATAAGATAGGGCTAAATGCTGCTGTATACCGCACTCTCACCAGCAATCAGTTAGTGCCTACAGCTATGCCCTATGGTTCGGTATATACCTACCAATGGGCGCAAGCAGGCGAAGTAGAAAACCAAGGTGTAGAGTTATCAGCTATCTATAGAAATAACTCCAGCTTCTTCAGATACAGATTGGCTCTCAATGCTACTGCCAACCGCAACAAGATAACCCAATTAGGCACAGAACAAATACTGAATGACTATTTCAGGCTGCGTGAGGGTGACCAGATAGGCGACTTATATGATACCAATGGTAAACGCTTAGGTAGTACCAATCCCGATTGGCTTTTTGGATTGAAAGGAGCTATGACTTACAAAAATTGGGATTTTGATTTCTGGATAAAAGCGCGTTTAGGGGGCGAAGTGTTATCAGATACTGAGCGCTATTTAGATCGTTATGGGGTTTCACAAGCTTCGGCTACAGCACGCGATACCGAAAACGATCTTTTAGGTATTCCTGCACCTTATTATTTTCAACACAAACCTACTGAAAAGTATGTGTATGAGGCTACTAACTTACGCCTACAACGCTTAGCACTTACGTACCATTTTAATAAGATTTCTATGATAAAAGGCTTTAGAGACTTTAGCCTGTCACTCATAGCTGACAATGTGTTGATGCTCTATAACAAAGCTCCTTTCGACCCTGAGTTAGTATCAGGTACGGGCACTTATGAGGCTGGCTACGACCTATTTATGTTGCCTAGTGTAAGGAGTTACGGACTAAAGGTTAATTTTCAATTCTAAGTGTTATGAAAAAAGTATTTATATATATAGCCTTGGTGACTACGTTAGGAGCTTGCCAAAACGAAGGAGACGATGCCACTCCAGCACCTCCTACACGTCAAGCATTGTACTTAGACGGTAGCAGCACTCGCGAGGTCTATGTGATACCTTCCCAAGAAAATGAGATAAAGGTGTTAAAAGCTAAGCTTTTACAGCCTTCTGAAGAGATAACAGCCGCTACTATAGTAGTTGGCGATGCTCAGGCTCTCACCAATTATAATGCACAATACGGCACTGCCTATAAGTTGTTACCTAAAACGACCTACAAAATAGATGACAATGTGATATTCGACCGTAACGACCGCGAATCAGCTATCAATCTAACGCTTGAAGGACTTACTTTTGCCGATGAAAATGAGGTATATGCGTTGCCACTACAGCTGTTAGGCAGTAAGAACCTACCTGTGTTAAACGGACAAGACCGGCTCTTGCTTATTGTCCGTCAAGAGGTAAGGGCTAAAGTACTGCGTATGGGTACTACAAATGCTACTAAATCAGGCTTACTTAGAGAAAAGCTCCCCCGCTGGACGTTAGAATTTACGGTAAATCTGCCTACTATAGCCGATAATACGCCTTTGGTAACTGTTAATGACACGCTATCAGTAGGCTTTATGGCACAACAATTACGAGTAAAGTGGGCTGAAAGAACATTAACTGTTTCTAAAGAGCGTTTGCAGGCAGCTGCTAACAAATGGTATGTCCTTTCAGTGAGCTATGATAGCCATACGCTTAGGGTATATGTCAATGGCGAACTACTTGCTCAAGAGCAAATAAAGGGCGAGTATTTGTCTCTTAATCAGCTGACGATAGCTGGTAGCAAGCAACTTATCAGAGAACTGCGATTTTGGCAGCGAGCCCTTACACCACGCGAGGTAGTTGATAAGCTATGGCACCTACAACCAGCACACTCTGATTTGCTGTTTTATCTACCTTTGAATGGAAAGAAGAAAGAACCTTATACCAAGCAAGTAACTGATGATGAGACCTTTCTTTGGGATTGGTCAGCTTACGGAGGCTTAGATATGCCTATACCTGCAGGGGCAACCTTTGATAATTACAGAGGAATGGGGTATGCGTTTCCTAATAACGACTAACATTTAAAATGAGAATAAAATTTAACAAGAAATACGCATTATGGGCATTAGCCTTATTAGGGATAGAATTTCTTATAGCTACGGTATTCAGTCGCATAGGTTTCATAAGAGGTTACATAGGCGATGTATTAGTGGTGATATTATTGTATTACTTAGTACTTTCGGTAGTAAAAGTTAGAAACAAGAGCAAGCTGATAGGTGCTATTTTTCTTTTTGCAGTATTAGTAGAAGTATTGCAATATTTTGGAGTAGCCACTTATTTAGGATTTACTAAAGGAAGTTTAGGTTATATAATATTAGGCAATCACTTTTCGTGGGGTGATATACTAAGCTATGCCGTAGGTTGCCTTATTTTGCAATTAACAACTCGTAAATCATAATTAAAAAGAAATGTATATAGATATAGGTATCAATCTCACTAATAAGCAGTTTGCAGGTGAGTATGATGAAGTAATAGATAGGGCAATAAGTGCTGGGGTAGAGCAGATACTACTCACGGGTACAAGTGTGCGAAGTAGTAAGGAAGCTTTGGCTTTAGCTAAAGAATACCCTGAAACGTTATTTGCTACTGCGGGCATTCACCCCCACGATGCTAAAACGATGAACACCGAGAGTATAAAGATATTAGCAGCATTGCTCAAAGAGAAAAAGGTAGTAGCAGTAGGCGAGTGTGGTTTAGACTTCGACCGCGATTTTTCGCCTCGTCCAGTGTAAGAAAGCTGTTTTCACGCACAATTGTCATTAGCTGAAGAGGTACAAAAACCGCTCTTTCTTCACGAACGAGCAGCTTTCGATCGCTTCATAGCCATACTTAAGGAGCACTCTTCATTACCAGAAGGGGTAGTGCATTGTTTTACGGGACAATTAAAAGAGGTAAAAACTTATCTAGAAATGGGGTATTACATAGGTTTTACAGGTGCTATAACCGATATGCGCAGATTTGCAGCTTTAGAAGAAGTAGTACGTTATGTACCGTTAGATCGTATGCTTATAGAGACAGATGCACCTTTTATGATGCCTAAGAATGTACCTACACGTCAGTTGTCGTACCATCAGCAAAGACGCAATGAGCCAGCCTTTTTGCCATATGTAGCACAAACTATTGCACACTACAAAGGAGTTCCATTAAAAGCAGTAGCCGATAAAACTCGCGAAAATGCAGAAGCTCTTTTTAAATTGTAATAATAAAATAATAAGGGGTGAATGACAATTCACCCCTTATTATTTTATTATTATTATTATTATTTAATGTTTAAGTGCTTCTATCTGTTGAAGTAGATGATGAATAATTTCGAGTCCAGCCATATTTACCTCTAAGTCGTAATGCCAGTTAGTAAAACGCTCGAAAGCAGAAAGCTGGTCATAGTGCAGATAGGTAGTGTTATCAATTACCTCTGTTTGTATAAGTCCGCTTGATACGAGGTCGTTAAAAAATGAGATTTCTATATTGTACAAACGGATTATTTCTTCTTTTGATATTCTTTCTTCCATAACTATGAATTTTTAAGTTGTTCGAATAATGCCTTTTGTTTATCGGTGAGATTCTGGGGCAAAGTGACATGGTAACTAACGAATAGGTCACCAAAAGCTCCTTCTTGTTTGTAGATAGGCATACCTTTACCTTTTAGGCGTACAGTAGTACCGTTTTGGGTTTCGGCAGCTACTTTCATTTTTACTTTACCGTTAAGAGTTTCAATTAGCACTTCACCACCAAGCACAGCTGTATAAAGGTCGATATTAACAGTGGTTTTTAGGTCGTTTCCATCACGTTCAAACTGATTATCAGGTGTTATATGGAAAGTAATGTATAGATCGCCGTTAGGTCCACCGTTATAACCCTGATGCCCGTGTCCTTTTAGCTTTATTTGTAGCCCCTCATATACTCCTGCTGGTACAGTAATACGTATATTCTGACCGTTTACTGAAAAAGTACGTTGTTGAGTAACTGCGGCTTCTCGCAAAGAAAGCTGCATATCGGCATAGATGTCTTGTCCTTTAAACTTGCCTGCAGCACTACCATATCCACGACCGAAGCCTTCTGCACGACCGCCAAACATATTGCGGAAGAAATCCGAATAGTCACCTTCTTGAAAATCGCCTTGTGCGAAGCCTCCAAACCCGCCTTGTGCTTGTTGTTGGGCTCTTTCGTATTCTTCGCCGTGTTGCCAGTGTTCACCATATTTATCATATTTAGCACGGTTTTCGGGATTAGAAAGTACTTCGTTTGCCTCGTTAATTTCTTTAAACTTTTGTTCAGCATTCTTATCGTTAGGGTTCATATCAGGGTGATATTTGCGCGCTAACTTCCTATATGCTTTTTTGATTTCATCTTGAGTAGCTGTTTTACTAACCTCTAAAGTTTTATAGTAATCTATCATACGTTATAATTTTGAATCAATGCAAAAGTACGAAATAATTACCAATTGACAAATAAAAAAAGCTCTCTAATTGCTTAGAGAGCTCTTTTCACAATGCATATAAATACTACTACTAACTCCAAAAGAAATAATAACTTTAGTCTTTGAAAAAGTATTACAATAAAAGTAATATAGTTTTTTTCATAAGTTTTTGTTTTATAATACTTTTTTCAACATCCTATTTCACTTATTGTACTGAAAATACTGTGCCAAACTATTTTTTAATGCTGTTTTATTTTGTAAGTGTTTAAATATCAGATTTGTATAGGTATTTATTGAGTTAGCAATCTTGTATTGTAAAATGTGAAAGTTGTGTAATTATACGTTTCATTTCGTGTAATTACACAACTTTGTTTATAAGTTTATCGTACCTATACTTACATTGTTTAAGTAATCAAGAGTGTTAGGGCCTTCGTGAAATAGCAAATCTAACACTGATAGATTCTTGATAAAACCGTGTTTATCTGAAAATATCTGGTGATAGGGCTCCATAGTTACATCAACCTCTTTCTTAGCACTACTTAAGTAACGATAATCTTTTACTGCTTCGGGCTGCGCTTCGTAAGTACTCGTTTTATCAAAGTTGATATTCACTAATAAGCAGGCCAAAATGGTTTCTATGGTCTCTATATTTACATCTAATAAGTAGGTGTAAGGTTTCTCAAAGATACGCACTAAATCATCTTCGTAATACTCAAAATAAGGCGAAGTACGATAGGCGGTTTCTAAGCTCTTCCAGTGTAGGCGTTGCCAAGGAAAATGGTTTTCTACCTTCACATCTTTGAATAGCTGTCTACCATTTTCTCCTCCTACGTGTTTAATAGGTAGATTTAAGGCTTGTTTGCCATTGGCTCCATAGATATAAGCCCTATTTCTAAGCGTTTGCTTCTGGTAATTGTCAGATACCTCTAACACGCACGGATAGCTGAGTATTAGGTGAAATTGTGCTATTGAGGGAAAATAAGTAGGGTGTAATAATACTTGCTCTGTCATTATTCTTTTACTTTTTTCTTTCGTAAGAAGCTGTAGCCTGCCCATCCGCCTAAGAGTAATAAAACTACCCAACTGTATGATACGGGCTCTCCTTCTCCATTCACAGTGGTGAAGAGGCGTTTCCAACGAATTTTGTTAAATCCACTTTGGTTTTTATCGAGACTCATCCAGATGAGTACTGGCTTGCCTACGATGTGGTCTTCTGGCACAAAGCCCCAGAACCTACTATCTTCTGAATTGTGACGGTTGTCCCCCATCATCCAGTAATAATCCTGCTTAAAGGTGTACGAACTAGCTTTTTGTCCGTTGATGTAAATCTCTGTTCCTCTTACTTCCAAAGTATTGTGTTCGTACTCTTTGATAATGCGCTTATACAGCGGAAGGTTATCTACTGATAGTGCTACACTTGCTCCTTTAGCAGGTATGGTAATAGGGCCATAATTGTCTTCATTCCAAGGGAAAGCAGGTGAATGAGGGAATATAGCAGGATTATAGCCTTTGTCGTTAATGTTGCGAGTTACCGATACTATGCCTGCACTTTTAGCTAAGGCTTGTGCTACCTCATCAGTGAGTGAGGTGAAAATATAGGTGTTAGCAGCTATCATTCCCGAAGGGTCAGTTACACCAAATTGTTGGTACATCAGCTGTGGCGAAAGGTCTATATTGGGCTGAGTTACTACTATATAAGAGCTTTGCAATTTAGCCCTTACAGGATAGATTTCTTTTTTACCATTTATCCAAACATCGCCGTCTATGATTTGCAGTTTATCACCCGCTACGGCTACGGTGCGTTTTACGTAGTTAGATTTTTTGTCGATAGGCTTATCGATGTGTATTTTAGAGTTGTCGCGGAAATAGCGCACTGTGTCGGTAGGCCAGTTGAACACCGTAATATCATTGCGCTCTACTTTCTGAAAAGCAGGTAGGCGCAGGTAAGGTAGCTGAGGTACTTTTAGGTATGATTTAGTGCCTATTATTGGTATAGAATCGTGTACCATTGGTAGAGATAGAGGGGTCATAGGGATACGCACTCCGTAGTGAAACTTGCTCACAAAAAGAAAATCGCCTACTAATAAAGTTTTCTCTAATGATGAGGTGGGTATCATATACGGCTGAATGAAATAGGTGTGTATAGCCGAAGCTGCTACTACTGCAAAGAGAGTGGCACTCACCCAAGTAGAGACGTTTTTCTTTATCACTTCATAGTCTTTTCCTACATATACTACTTTTGGTTGGTACATCAGATAGGCAGTAAAAAGCCCAAGGGTAACAACCGATAAGAGAGTGTAGCGTTTTTGGCGGTAGCCAAATACGTGTAGCCACTCGTAGTTCATCACTATTGCCATAATGTTGCCTATCACGGGTAGGTAGAGTAGGAATACCCACCACCAAGGGCGTTCAATGATTCTTAAAAATATCACCGTATTATAAAAAGGTACAAAGGCTTGCCACCCTTTGTAGCCTGCTTTTTCATATCCTTTCCAAAAGAAAAGTCCGTTTAGCAGTTGTACTGCAATTAAAATGTAAATGTATATCATATTAATTATGAATTATCAATGGTGAATTATGCTATAATTTCTCTAAAAAAGAGGCGACACCGTCTTTAGAATGGTGGTCTGTTAGATGTTTGGCTACAGCTTTTACCTCATCGCGGGCATTGTCTACGGCTACCCCACAACCTACCCCTTTGAGCATCTCTAAATCATTATAGTTATCGCCGAAAGCTATAGCTTCGTTTAGTGATAAGTGGTATACCTCGTCTAATATAATTTTTACCCCTGTAAGTTTAGAAATACTAATGTCAGCAACCTCTATATAGGTGTCTTTAGCTCTGTATATCTGCATAACAGAGGCATATTTTTCATTCAATAGCTGAAACATTGACTCTATAAGATTCTTTTCACCCATTAACATTAATTTATGGGCTCCTTTTTGCTCGGTTTCCCACCTTGATAATACCTCTCGGTTAGGGCGTATGGTCGGACTTACTAAGGTGTTGTTCTCTTCGCGCTTTGTCCATTGGTCGTATTGAGGGGCATACCATTTATTATTGCGATAAAAGCTTATATGTATTTCTCCTCCAAACTTTTCTTCATTAATAGTAACAATTTCCTTTAGAACAGGGTAGGGTATGACCGCGCTATGTAGTACCTTTTCGCCGTTGAGCACCAATCCTCCATTATAAGCGATAAGCGGTAACCCTTCTATACCTAAATCCTTCTGTAGGTGATACATTTGGTCGGGCATCCGAGAGGATACTAGTATGAAAGGAATCGTATTTTTCAGTCTTTTTACTTGCCTGATAGTAGCTTCAGAGAGGGTGCGGTCTCCATTTAGCAGAGTACCATCTATATCCGAAAAAATGATTTTATACATAAAAATTGTAAGTTGTTATTTTGCACTGCAAAGATAATGCCTTTTTTCTTTTGAGAAAGCAGTTAGGCTTAAATTTATTTTAGATTTAGAACATCTTTCATAGAATAAGTGCCTTTTTTGTTGAGTAGCCATTCGGCAGCTATTACAGCTCCTAAGGCAAAACCATTACGGTTGTGGGCAGTGTGCTTTATCTCTATAGTGTCTATATCGCTGCTATAAGTTACTATATGGGTACCAGGGGTATTGCCGATGCGTTTGGCTTCTATTGGTATAATGTTTTCATCAGCAGTAGTACCCAATTGCCAAGCGGTCTTATCGGTTTCGGCTATAATACCTTCAGCAAGGGTGATAGCGGTTCCGCTGGGAGCATCTAATTTTTGTGTATGGTGAATTTCCTCTATGCTAATGTGGTAATCATTTAAGGAGGCCATCAGTTTGGCTAAAGTTTGATTAAGAGCAAAGAAAATATTTACTCCTACACTGAAGTTTGAGGCGTATAAGAAAGCCGTATCGTGAGTTTTGCATAGGGCTACCGCCTCATCATAATGAGCTAACCAACCAGTAGTGCCCGCTACCACGGGTACGCGGTGGCGCAGAGAGTTGCTGATATTAGCAAAAGCACTGTTAGGAGTGCTAAACTCTATGGCAACATCAGCTTGAGTGATGTCGTAATCAGTGTGGTTGTCATCTATTTTGAGTACAATGTCGTGTCCTCTTTTAAGGGCTATCTGCTCGATAGTTTTGCCCATTTTGCCATAACCAAGAAGTGCTATTTTCATTTGTTTGATTATTAGTTGTTAGTCTTTAGCCTTTAGTCGTTAGTTTTTCAGATACCATTGTGCGCATTGTTCTGAGTTGGTGAGTATAATTGCGCAGTTCGCTGTTGAAAATACCGATGTGGTCTAAACGGTCTATCCGTACTTTGCCGTATGAATGAATGATTTTATTGTCGCCCAACAATATGCCTACGTGTATGATATTACCTTCTTCATCATCAAAGAAAGCTAAGTCGCCAGCTTGACTCTCTTCTATAAAGCTGATAGCACTTCCGCAAAGCGCCTGTCGGTCGGCAGTGCGGGGTAGGTGTATACCGTTTAACTTGAACACCATTTGCACTAATCCAGAAGCGTCTATGCCAAAAGGTGTTTTGCCACCCGATAAGTAGGGAACATTTAGATACTCTAAAGCTGTAGCTACCACGCCCTTATTTGATGGTCGCTGAGTAGATTGAGAAGTGTGCAACAGATGGTTATGTGAAAAGGTAGCCCCTTTGGGAATGTGCAGAAAAAGGTCATCTCCGGTCTTTAGGCGGAGATTTGTAAGCCATTTATGAGCGTATTTGTCTTTCTTTTTTAGCGACTTGCGGTAGTCTTTATCCGATATTTCGGTAATTTGGTTGTTGTCTACCCATCCTTCGGTGTTGTCAAAGAGTAGCCGTATATAGCTCCAGCTGTTGTGTTTTTCTAGCACTTGTAGCAACTCGCCAAAGAGCAATTGCGTTACCATTTCAGCCCCTTCATCAGGAGCTAAGCGCACGGGCACTACGCTTAAATGGCATATCCCGTAGGGTGTATCTAAAATCTTCATATTCATCACGTTTGCAAAAGTAATAAAATATTGACAATTAGCAATTAATCACTAGTAAAATATTCACTTTTTACACCAAGTAACTCGTTCTTATCGCTCTAAAACTGCCTATGGACTGTAGCGATACTTCTGTACGCAAAATTAGTGCTTTTAGTTGCCGTATAGAGGCTTTTTGAGCATCAATTTTTACTAATATTTCTTTTATATATTCATTGCGAATGCGCGGTATAGCAGGAAATTCGGGTCCTAATACGCTTACACCCTCTTGTACTATCTTCTCTCTTAAGGCTTTGGCAAACCAATCGGCTCCTTCGCTTACGCGGTTGAAGTCAGTATGCCTAAGTGTGATTTTTATCATTTGTATTAGCGGTGGATAGCCAAAAGCAGTTCGTTCCTCTATTTGGTGTTGGTAGAGCCCTCTGAAGTCGCTGCGCAATACCTGTAGTAGTACTGGATGCTGAGGGTTATAGGTCTGGATAAGTACGCGCCCTTGTTGGGTACTGCGTCCTGCACGCCCTGATACTTGCATCAGCAGTTGAAAACTCCGCTCATACGCCCTATAGTCGGGGGAGTGGATAGCAGCATCGGCATTCATAACCCCTACTAAGCCCACATTGGTAAAGTCCAAACCCTTGGTAATCATTTGAGTACCTACCAAAATTTGGGTTTCTTGCTGTTCAAAATCTGATAGTATTTTCTCGTACCCATATTTGCCATTGGTGGTATCCTGATCCATACGATCGATACGAGCGTTGGGGAATAGTTCTGATAACTCTTTGCTGATTTGCTCTGTACCTACGCCTTTGGTCTTCAAATCAATACTTCCGCAGGCTACACACGTTTTGTACATCGGTATGCTATAACCACAGTAGTGGCAGCGCAACTGCTGACTGCCTTGGTGAAAGGTCAGACTTACATCGCAGTGTGGACATTGGGGTACGGTGCCGCAATGAGTACACTGCACTATGGGCGCATAGCCACGTCTGTTTTGATAGAGCAACACTTGTCGCCCTTCGCTCAGCGTTTGCTCTATAGCTTTTATCAGCGCATCGGAGAAATGCCCTGTCATTTGCTTGCGATGTTGCTTATCCTTTAGGTCGATGATTTCGATAAGAGGCGGCATATAGTTAGCATACCGTTCGCCTAAATAAGCAAAGCCATATTTGTGTTGCTTTACGTTATACATACTTTCTACCGAAGGAGTTGCACTCCCCAGCAGGGTATGCGCTCCGAAAGAGCTTGATAGCATAATAGCCGTGTCGCGGGCTTGTAGGCGTGGTGCTGGGTCGAACTGCCTATAAGAACTGTCGTGCTCTTCATCTATCACCACTAAACCTAAATTTTGAAAAGGCAGGTATACCGATGAGCGTACTCCAACCACTACCTGTGCTTTAGGGTGGTTGTGCAATACGTTGTTCCACACCTCGACTCGCTCATTGGTGCTGTATTTAGAGTGGTATACTGAAAGATGTTGCCCAAAGTGCTTTTTTAATCGATTGATTAGGTGGACTGTTAGTCCTATCTCGGGCAGTAGGTATAGAGCTTGTTGCCCTTTCTCTAAGCATTCTTTTATGAGGCTTATGTAGAGTTCTGTCTTGCCAGAAGCAGGCACGCCTTGTAGCAAAACGGTTTTCTTTTCAGTGAATTGTTGTTTTAAAGAAGCGAGGGTTGTCTGTTGTGCGGTTGTAAGTTTTCTTTCTGTTGAAGTTTCATCATCAGCAAAGCTCACACGGTCTTTTTGTAGGTAATATTCTTCAAAAATGCCTTTTTTGACAACCGCTTTGAGTATCGGAGCAGATACTTTGGCTATTTCTATAAGCGTTTCAGCTTTTAGAGGTGTTTTTTCTTTGTTGATATGGCTGAAATATGCCATAATTAACTGTTTTTGCTTCTGAGCACGTTCTAATATTGTTAAGGCTTCTTTTAGTCCCGCTTCTGTTTGATAAGCAGGAGCTAATCGCACGTACTTGATGAGCTTGGGTACGTACTTTTCAAAAATCTTTTCGGAAACTCTTGCCGCTCCTTTTTCTACTAAACTCTTTAGTACTTTTAACGTCTTTTTCTTAGGAATTATACGGCTTACCTCGCTGCCTGTTAGGGCTGTTTTATAATGCAGCGCCTCGTATACCTGCCATTCGTCATCACTAAAGAGCTGGCTGTCCATCTCTTTTTCGTCTATTTCTATGATAGTTTCACTTTCTAAAATAAAAGCAGTAGGTAGAGCGGCTTTCATCACCTCGCCCAAGGTGCACATATAGTATTGGGCTATCCACTGCCAGAGGGCGAGTTGTCGCTCGGTTACTATAGGAGTCTCGTCTAATATATAAGCTATGTCTTTAGTTTCGTATAAGGGTTCGTTAGTATGTATTTCGTATGCGATAGCGGTATAGACTTTCGTTTTGCCAAAAGGTACCGCTATGCGCATTCCCTTTTTGAGGAAATGAGCTTCTTGCTCATTGATACGATAGGTATAGAGCTTGCTGAGCGAAAGGGGCAATATGACATCTACGAAATACATCAATTCAGGGGATACTTTAGTTTTTCTTTAGTTTCAGTAGGGTAGCATTCAGTTCAAAACCGAGCAAAAGAATATTGGAGTTTATCCAAATATAGAGTAAAAAGATAAGTAATGCCCCTATTGAGCCGTATAATTGGTTGTATTGGGAGAAGTTTTCGATATAAATACCAAAAAGATAGGTAGTAACCCCAAAAAGAATTGTAGTAAAAGTAGAACCTACTGAGAAAAACTTGCTTTCTCGCCCTTCTATAGTGCCAAAATAGAATAAAATAGAGGTAGCAATGTAGGTCATTACAGCTACAAAGCCTAATTTTGATATTTTTAGTAGGGTTTCGTTGTCGGTTAGGAAGTTTATTTCTTCTAAGTAAGGCACTAAATAGATTTCGTACCCCATAAAGGTAATCACAACGAAGAGCACTAATAGAGACAAGATAATAGCCACCATTAGGGCGTATAGATACTGTTTGACATAAGTACGAGTTAGCTGTATGTGATAAGAGAACTCAAACCCGCCAAAGATAGCCATAATACCATTGGTCATCAGAAAGATAGATAGAAAGAAAACTGACGATAGCAAGCTGCCGCGCCTTTTTTCGGCTATATCAAAAAAGATGTCTGAAAAAAACTGATGGGTACCCGGTGGGAGAAGTCCGTCTATAAAGACCCAGAAATCTACCTGAAAGTGGTCGATAGGGATATAGGGGATAAGGTTGAGTATAAACAGCAGAAAAGGAAAGATGGCTAAGAAAAAGCTATAGGCAATGGCACTTGCCCTATGGGTAAGCGTCCCTTTGATAAGTCCAGAAATGTACAGTTCGAGCAAGTCATACAGCGAAAAGGCATTCTTAGACAGCGGAATGCTCTTTAAAAACTGAATCAGATGCCTAATGATAGGCAGGGATAAAAGCCATTTCATATAGTTTTTAAATGATGTTTAAAAAAGTTATTTCTTTTTCTCTAATAAATTGCCAATCCACCAATAAGGCAGCACTACTAATAAGAAAGCTAGTAGCCAAAAGCCCATCAGTAGCAATAATACAAAAAGTAAAAATCCAAGGAAAGGAAGCATCATAATTAGCAAATTAGTTAATTAGCGAATTAGTAAATTACCATATAATTTCGTTTTTGCCGTTAGCCTTTAGGTAGGCATTGGCTTGGCTAAAATGTTTATTGCCAAACCAGTAACCGCGATTAGCACTTAGGGGCGAAGGGTGTCCTGCCGTTAATATACAATGCTTAGCAGGGTCTATAAGTTTAGCTTTTTCTTTAGCGTAGCCACCCCAAAGCATAAATACTACGTGGTTGCAATGTGCTGATACCGCTCTTATTACTGCATCGGTAAAGGTCTCCCACCCTTGTTTTTGGTGACTGCCAGCACTATTAGCCCTTACGGTAAGGGTAGCATTGAGCAGTAATACCCCTTGTGAAGCCCAGCGCTCTAAGTTGCCGCTAAGAGGGTAGGGGACACCCAAATCGGTGTTGAGCTCTCTGAAAATATTGACCAATGAGGGAGGGTGCGGAATACCATCGTGCACAGAGAAGCACAACCCATTGGCTTGCCCTTCTCCGTGGTAAGGGTCTTGCCCAATAATCACTACTTTTACCTCTGGTAGCGGACAATGGTTAAAAGCAGAAAATATTTGTTGCCCCTTAGGGTAACAAATATTTTCTGAGTATTCACGTTTTACGAACAGCACTAACTGCTCAAAATAAGGTTTGCTAAACTCTTCTTGCAAAACCTCTTTCCAACTCTGATGAATACTTACGTTCATAATACCTGTTTTATTTCCATATTGTCGTATTGCACTATGTATACGCCTTGGTTTTCGAAACCACCGCCTTTGTAAGCATTCTTAAAGTAAGCGAACTTGTTTTCTAAGAATGATGTTTCGCCTATGCGTGTACTAGCACTGCTGAAGCTGCCAGAAACACCTAATCGCAATACTGCGTCCATAGTTAGGTCGAAGCCTCTGATAGCGTATTTATTAGGTAGTATACCATAGGTTTTTAGGTAGCGAGATGAGAAAGTGTCGCTGCCATTAGCATATTTATTCACCGTTGGGTAGGTGAAGTGTAGGTCAGACAGCTGGTTGTTAGACAGGCTGGTAGAATCAAAAACAGAGCCGCGCTCTAAAGTAGTAAGTGTTATTTTAGGAACCACATTGTTCTTTTTTACCTTTAGAGCATTGTGCAGTAGTCGTACAGCTAAAGATACATAGCCTATATCATTAGACTGTAGTACCACCACGTTCTCTTTGCTATAGTTGAGCGCATTGGCAAAACCATTAGCTGACATTTCGGTTACTACCTTAGCATTAGGAAAAGTACGTTCTAACTTCTCGCGTAGGGTAGCGTTTTTGCTGTCAGCCAAGATAATCATATTCTCATCAGAATACGTTTTGTTTAGATAGTTTATCATCTGCCCTTGTAGAGCCTCATCGCTAGGGAGTGTTTGGTATACATTCGGGTTTAGGGCAATATTTTTGTTAGCTAAAGGAGCTAATAGCGCGGTATTACTATTGTTTAGCAAGCCAGCCAAGGCATTAAATGATTTGGTAGTGAAAGGGCCTATCACCAATTGTGAAGCCTGTACACTAGGATTGTTAGCTATTTTCTTTAGGTCGCCCTCACTATCGAATACATTTACTTTGAATTTGTACCCCATTTTCTGTAGTGAGTCTAAAGCTATTAGCGCTCCTGAATAGAAATCAGTTGCTACAGGGGTAATTTTGTTTTCAGTAAGGCGTGCTTTTAGTGCTTGGTTCTTGTCGCTACCACTGATATCTGATACTTTGAAAGGCAAAATATACGAAATCTCTTTGACATTGGCTGGTGATGAGGCAGAACGCAAAGTACTGTTAGAGTTCTCAAAACTATAGTTCGTCATACTGAAAGCACTACTCTTATAACGGTCGTAATTTTCCTTTGGTATCCATATTTGGGCATCTGTTTTTAGTCCGTCTTTTAGCGTAGGATTCAACTTGATAAGTTCAGCCTCTGAAAGCCCAAATTTGCGCTCTAAACTGTAGAAGCCTTCTCCTTTTTCTACAAAGTAAAGCACCAAATCTTTATTGCTGCTTTCGGTAGTAGTTGGGGTAGGCTCTGAGCTATCTACGGCTGAGGCAGGTACCCATATCTCTTGGCCTTCTTTTAGGTTGTTAGGGTTGAAGCCTTTCTCTTTCTTGTTGATACGCTCTAATTCTTCTACACTTACATTGTGGTTTTTAGCTATTTTCCACAGTGTTTCTTGTGGTTTTACCACATAGCGTTTTTGCCCCTGTACGCCTTTTTGTACCATTTCGGGGGTCTTATTAAACAAAGGAATAGTTATCCGCTCATTCTCCATTAGCTCACGAGAGTAAAGCTCTAAGTTATAGCGCTTTAGATCGTCAATTGTGATGTGGTATTTTTGTGCTAATCCGAAAAAAGTTTCTTTAGGTTGTACCACGTGTGAGGTGAACCCTACAGGACGCTGGGTGCTGTAGTGTTTCACTTTGCTAACTGGAATGTTGATGGTAGTACCTTTCTGTATACCATCTTTTACACCAGGATTGAGTTTTAAAATGTCAGCAGGCGAAAAACGATAGGTTTTAGCTACATTTTCGATGCTCTCATAATTGCTGGCCGTATGCTTGGTTTGAGCATAGCTAAAAGCGCAGTACAGTAGGGTGGTTAGTGTTAAAAAACGTTTCATAGTGATAATTAGGTAATTATGAATTGTAAATTCTGAATTATAAATTATAAAATGTTATTCCCATTCGATAGTGGCAGGCGGTTTAGAGCTGATGTCGTACACCACGCGGTTTACGCCTTTCACCTTATTAATAATAGTATTAGATACTTTTTGCAAGAACTTGTAAGGTAGGTCTACCCAGTCGGCAGTCATACCATCTACGCTTTCTACGGCACGAAGAGCCACTACTTTTTCGTAGGTACGCTCATCGCCCATTACCCCTACGCTATTGATAGGAAGTAATATAGCCCCTGCTTGCCATACCTTATCATATAATTTTTCTTCTTTGAGGGCGTCAATAAAGATAGCATCAACCTCTTGTAGTACAGCTACTTTTTCGGGGGTGATGTCGCCCAATATACGTATAGCTAACCCAGGTCCTGGGAAAGGATGTCTGCCCAATAGTTCGGGGTCGATGCCTAAGGTGCGTCCTACACGGCGTACTTCGTCTTTGAAAAGCATTCGCAAAGGTTCTACTATCTTTAGTTTCATATAGTCAGGAAGTCCGCCTACATTGTGATGCGATTTGATAGTAGCTGAAGGGCCTTTTACAGATAGAGATTCAATCACATCGGGGTAGATAGTACCTTGCCCTAACCATTTAGCATCGGTTATCTTATGAGCTTCATCGTCAAACACCTCTATAAATACGCGTCCTATAGTTTTACGCTTTTCTTCAGGGTCGGTTTTGCCTGCTAAGGCAGAGAGGAAACGTTCGGAAGCATCTACTCCTTTTACATTTAAGCCCATACCCTCGTACTGCTTGAGTACGTTAGCAAACTCGTTTTTGCGCAACAACCCATTATTGACGAATATGCAGTGTAGCTGACTGCCAATAGCTTTGTGCAACAATACAGCAGCTACAGTGGAGTCTACCCCCCCTGAAAGACCTAATACTACTTTCTCGCTACCTACCTGCTCTTTGAGGTTGGCAACAGTCATTTCTACAAAGTTATCAGGTGTCCAATTAGGGGTGATATGTGCTATTTTGAATAGGAAGTTGCTCAATAGTTTAGTGCCATCTATAGAATGCGATACTTCGGGGTGAAACTGTATAGCATAAGTGTCTTCGCCCTCTATGCGGTAGGCAGCATTGGCTACATCGGCAGTGCTGGCTAAGCATATGCCCCTTTCGGGTAGTTGTTTGATAGTATCGCTGTGGCTCATCCACACTTGGCTGCCCTGACTGATGCCCTCGAATAGAGGGTCGTTAGTTGGTTTGATATACGATAGGTGAGCGCGCCCATACTCTCTGATATTAGAAGGGGCTACCTCGCCACCCCCAAAGTGTGCTAAGTATTGAGCACCATAGCAAACGGCTAAAAGCGGTTTTTTGCCCTTGATAGCTGATAAGTCGGGGTGTAAGGCTTCGGCACTGCGCACTGAATAAGGAGAGCCCGAAAGAATGACAGCAGCAAAGCTATCGATATCCTCAGGCAAGTGGTTGAAAGGGTGTATTTCGCAATACACATTAAGCTCTCTTACTCGTCTGGCTATTAGCTGTGTATATTGAGAGCCGAAGTCTAATATCAGTAGGCGTGCGCCCTGAAAGGTGTTATTATTCATCGTTAAGAGTTGCCGCAGCAGTTAGTACGGCTTGTTTTAAACTTTCTTTGTAATTGATAATTTTATCGAGTATAGTAGGCTGCTGAGAAGCTAATATTTGTGCTGCTAAAATACCTGCATTCTTAGCCCCATTGAGGGCAACAGTAGCTACAGGCACTCCGCTAGGCATCTGCAATATGGAGAGAACAGAGTCCCAACCATCTATAGAATTACTACTTTTTACAGGCACCCCTATGACAGGTAGAGGCGACATAGCGGCAAGCATACCAGGTAAGTGAGCAGCCCCCCCTGCTCCTGCGACAATGACATTGAAGCCTCTGCGATGCGCATTGGTGCCAAAATCCATTAGTTTTTCAGGAGTGCGGTGTGCTGATACTATATCAACCACAGTTTCTATGCCGAAAGAACGGAGTATATCGACTGCCTCTTGCATCACGGGCAAGTCGCTTTTGCTCCCCATTACAACAGCTACTTTCATTTCTATTATAAATAATTTGCCGCAAAAATAGAAGAAAAAGTTGATATTAGCAAGTTTTAGCTAAAAAAAATAACTTGATTTGCCGATTTACCAATTTAGTGATTCGGCAGAAGGGAACTGCTAATTGCGTTATTCGCAATATTTTGCTGCTTTTGTTGCGGATTTGATAATAGGATTTTTTTGTTATGCCTATATTCAATCTATAGTTAACCTATATTTAACCTATACTCAAGGTATAATTGCAGTATTTTCAATTGAAAGTGAAAAATGTTAGGAATTTAGTAAATGAGACAGGTGGGACGAGTGGGACAGGTGGGACAAGTGGGACAGGTGAGACAAGTGGGACAGGTGGGACGAGTGGGACGAGTGGGACAAGTGAGACAGATGGGGCAGGTGAGACAGATGGGGCAGGTGAGACAGATGGGGCAGGTGAGATTAAGGGGATTATGGGGAGAAAGAATAGGCGAACGAAGAGTTAATGATATTATTTTTTGTAGTTTTGCTTTTTATTCGTAATTTTGCGGCAAAATAAATGAAATGGCAACTAAATATATATTTGTAACAGGGGGCGTTACGTCTTCTTTAGGCAAAGGTATTATCGCAGCCTCACTGGCTAAACTATTGCAGGCTCGTGGCTATAGGGTTACTATTCAGAAGTTTGACCCTTATATAAATGTAGACCCGGGGACTCTGAACCCTTACGAACACGGCGAGTGCTTCGTGACCGAAGACGGCGCCGAAACCGACCTTGACTTAGGACACTATGAACGTTTCCTAAATGTGCATACTTCGCAGGCTAACAACGTAACTACAGGACGTATCTACCAAAGTGTTATAGAAAAAGAAAGACGAGGCGAGTTTCTCGGTAAAACTGTGCAGGTAGTACCCCACATCACCAACGAAATAAAAGAACGTATACAAATACTTGGCAAGACAGGCGAGTATGATATTGTTATCACCGAGATTGGTGGTACTGTAGGCGATATAGAATCACTACCTTATATAGAGTCGGTGCGCCAACTATTATGGGATTTGGGAGAGCATAACGGCATAGTTATTCACCTTACTTTAGTGCCTTACCTCGCTGCGGCTGGTGAGCTTAAAACAAAACCTACTCAGCATAGCGTAAAAATGCTGATGGAAAGCGGTATACAAGCCGATATATTGGTCTGCCGTACTGAACACGAACTTTCTGATGAGCTTCGCTATAAGTTAGCCCTCTTCTGCAATGTAAAACGCGAGGCGGTAATACAATCAATAGACGTTTCGACCATTTATGATGTACCTAACCGAATGCTTTTAGAAGGGCTTGATAAGGTAGCCCTTAAGAAGTTAGACCTTCCTTATAAAAATGACCCAGATTTGACCCAATGGAACGCTTTCTTGCAGCGATATAAAAACCCTAAACACCGCGTGAAAATAGGTTTGGTGGGTAAATATGTGGAGCTACAAGATTCGTATAAATCAATCTTAGAGGCATTTATACATTCGGGAGCTGCCAATGAGGTGCGTGTGGATGTAGAAAGTATTCACTCTGAACATATCAACGAGGAAAATATAGAAGCTAAATTAGGGCATTTAGATGCCGTATTAGTAGCGCCAGGTTTTGGAGGGCGCGGTATAGAAGGCAAAATAAAAGCTATAGAGTACGTGCGCGAACACAATATACCTTTCTTAGGTATCTGCTTGGGTATGCAAATGGCAGTAATAGAGTTTGCGCGTCACGTAGCAGGACTTAAAGGAGCTAACTCTACTGAAATGGACGAGCATACGCCTTACCCTGTGATTAGCCTAATGGAAAGTCAGAAGCAGATTACCCACAAAGGAGGTACGATGCGCTTAGGCGCTTGGGCTTGTGAGCTGACCAAAGGTAGCAAGATATACGAAGCATACGGCAAAGAACAGATTTCGGAGCGCCACCGCCACCGCTATGAGTTTAACAGCGACTATCGCGAGACCTTAGAAAAAGCGGGACTACAATGCACAGGTGTAAACCCTGATACGGGCTTAGTGGAAGTGGTAGAACTGCCTACTCACCCTTGGTTTGTGGGGGTACAGTACCACCCAGAGTATAAGAGTACGGTAGCTAATCCGCATCCGCTCTTTATTGCTTTTGTAAAAGCAGCCTTAGATAATAAACTGAAAAAGAACTAAAAAACGATAATTATTATATTTATATGGAAGAAAAAAAGTTTGACCTGAAAAGCATCATAGGCTTTGTGCTTATATTTATCTTGCTGCTATGGGTAATGAATAACAATCGCCCTACCCAAGAAGAGTTAGCAAAGCGCAAAGCTGAGCAAGAACAAGCCGCTAAAGCTAATAACCCACAAAATAATGCTGCTACTGCTGCTACCGCTGACTTAGGAGCTTTTGCTTATAGCAACGCTCAGCCAACCGCTAAAGACGGGGTGACCGTAATTGAGAATAAAGATGTAAAGCTGACTATCAACAATAAAGGTGGTGACCTAAAAGAGGTATTACTCAAACAGTTTAAGACGTATGAGTCGATGCCAGTATACCTGATAAAGGATAAAAACGCTATTTTTGCTCTCAATTTTAAAACCACTCAAGGGCAAGAACTCAATACCCAACAGTTGTATTTTGAGCCTTCACTAAGTCAAAAAGACGGCAAGCAACTTCTTTCGATGAAGGTCAAAACAGGTGAAAATAGCTATTTAGAATACGTGTATACGCTGCCAGCAGAGGGCTATATGGTAGATGTAGCGGTGCGCAGTCAGGGGCTTTCGGGAGTGCTAAACAGTCAAAATCCTATAGAGTTAGTATGGGGACTCAAAGCACGCCGTATGGAAAAGAGCGTAACGTACGAAAATCGCTATACCCAATCGGCTATTAGGTATGCTGACGACAAAATAAACCGTATGAGCCAAGGAGGTAATAGCGGTACTAAAGAAGAGCAAGTGAGCTGGGTAGCCTATAAACAACACCTATTTACTTCGGTGCTCATCTCGGACAGCGCTTTTGCTAACGGCGACTTTCTGTCGTATAACATCGCTAATGAAGAGAGCAAAGATGTGAAATACACTAAAAACCTTAAAAGTACTTTTCCGCTCAAGACTAAAGGTGGTGAGCTAAGCGAATCGTTGCACTTCTATTTTGGGCCTAGCGATTACAATGTACTAAAACAATATAATGATAAATATGAACTTACTGAACTCATTCCTTTAGGATGGGGTATCTTTGGTTGGTTGAACAAGTGGCTCTTTATACCGCTGTACAACTTCCTTGCTAACTATTTTTCAGTAGGTTTGGTAATTATACTAATGACTATTATAGTGCGCTTATTGCTGTCGCCTATAGTGTACAAATCGTACGTATCGCAGGCTAAAATGAAGGTGTTACGCCCTGAGATAGAAGAGATTAACAAGAAATACGAAGAGCCAATGAAACGCCAACAAGAAACAATGGCACTCTACAGCAAGGCGGGTGTAAACCCTATGAGTGGCTGTATTCCTGCCCTCTTGCAGTTGCCGGTGTTCTTAGCCCTCTTCAACTTTTTCCCTACTGAATTTGGGCTTCGCCAAAAGAGTTTCCTATGGGCAGAAGACCTTTCGTCATACGATGCGATATTTGAATTGCCTTTCTCAATTCCTTTCTACGGGAGCCACGTGAGTCTATTCCCGCTATTGGCTTCAGTAGCTATTTTTATCTACTCAATGATGACAATGGCACAGACGGTACAACCACAGCAACCAGGTATGCCTAATATGAAGTTCTTGATTTACTTATCGCCTGTGATGATGTTGTTCTTCTTTAACAACTACGCCAGCGGACTCAGCTTGTACTACTTTGTATCGAACTTGCTGACTATCCTTATTATGTTGGCTATTAAGCATTGGATTCTTGATGAAAAGAAGATACACGCACAGATACAAGAAAACAAGATGAAGCCTAAGAAAGAAAGCAAATTTCAGGCTAAGATGCGCGAGATGATGGAGCAGGCAGAAGCTCAGAGAAAAGCGCAACAAAGAAAATAATAGTCAGAGGCGAAAGACGAAAAGACGAATGCGAAAAACTAAAGACGAAATACGAAAAAGAATTGCTCGTATTTCGTCTTTTGTGTTTCGTATTTAAAATGTGATAAATAATTCTTAAAATTATTTGCTTAATTCATAAAACTATTGTACTTTTGCCGTGTCAAAACTTGTAATAAAAAAATCATTATCAACAAAATGAGAACACATATTAAAAAAGAAGTGTCATCGATTGCTCATCACCCAGCAGGGTCTGTTGAGGAAACTCGTTTTGAGAAGATAGACAATGTAATCTTCTCTAATTCTGTAACTGCTTCTGTGAGTGTGGCTCACGAAATAGCCGACCTCATTAGAAAAAAACAACAAGAGGGAAAACCTTGCGTATTAGGTTTAGCCACTGGTTCTTCGCCAGTGAAAGTGTATGACGAATTGGTACGTATGCACAAAGAAGAAGGGCTTAGCTTTAAAAATGTTATTACCTTTAACTTGGACGAGTATTATCCTATGGAAAAACAAGATATCCAAAGTTATTGGTACTTTATGCACGAACATCTGTTCAACCATATTGATATTCCTAAAGAAAATATCAATATACCTGATGGAACTGTTTCGCACGAAGAATTACAAGCTTATTGTGCAGGTTATGATAAAAAAATAGAAGAATGTGGCGGTATTGACTTCCAACTTTTGGGTATAGGTCGTACAGGTCACATTGGTTTTAATGAGCCAGGCTCTAACCGCAATTCAGGAACCCGTATCATCACCCTTGACCATATCACTCGCTCTGATGCTGCTGAAACTTTCCACGGTATAGACAACGTGCCACGTCAGGCTATCACAATGGGTATTCGCACAGTGATGAAAGCGCGCCGCATTGTACTATTGGCGTGGGGTAGTAGCAAAGCTTCTATCGTAGCGAAAGCTGTTGAAGGTGATATTACTTCAGAAGTGCCTTCATCTTATCTACAATTGCACGAAAATACTACTTTTGTGCTTGACGCAGAAGCGGCTTCAGCTCTTACTCGTATTAACACTCCTTGGCTCGTGACCGATGTACAATGGAATGAAGACCTTAAAGCTAAAGCTATCGTATGGCTATGCGAGCATTTGGGTAAAACAATACTTAAACTTACCGACTCTGACTACAACGAAAACGGTATGTCTAAACTTCTTGCCGAGTCAGGCCCAGCTTACGATTTGAATATCGCGATGTTTAACCGCCTACAACACACTATCACCGGTTGGCCAGGAGGTAAACCTAATGCTGATGACACTAACCGCCCAGAACGCGAACACCCACACAAAAAACGCGTTATTATCTTTAGTCCGCACCCTGATGATGACGTTATCTCAATGGGAGGTACTTTTGACCGCTTGGTATCACAAGGACACGAAGTACACATCGCTTACCAAACTTCAGGTAACTTTGCCGTATCAGACCACGAAGCCTTGAAATTTGCTGAAGTGTTTAAAGATATAGTAAAAGAAAATAAAGGTGAAGTAGCTGTACTTGATGAGATTATCAGCAATATTACTAATAAGAAATCTAATGAAATAGATACCTTATTAGTACGCCAACTAAAAGGTAATATACGCCGCCACGAATCATTGGCAGCTACTCGTTACGAAGGCGTACCTGATAAACACGTACACTTCCTTAACTTGCCTTTCTACGAAACAGGAGGCGTGAAGAAAAACCCTATAGGTGAGGCAGATATTAACATTATAATGAACCTTATAGAAGAGGTAAAACCACACCAAATATATGCCGCTGGTGACCTTGCTGACCCACACGGTACTCACAAAGTGTGCTTAGACGCTATTTTTGCAGCGCTTAAGAACTTGAAACACAAGGATTATATGAAAGACTGCTGGGTATGGTTATACCGTGGTGCTTGGCACGAATGGGATATACACGAAATAGAAATGGCAGTACCTATGAGTCCGGCGCAAGTGCTTAAGAAACGTCAGGCTATCTTCTTCCACCAATCGCAAAAAGATGGTGCGATGTTTCAAGGAGATGACTTGCGTGAGTTCTGGCAACGTGCAGAAGCGCGTAATAGCCAAACGGCGCAACGCTATCGCAATTTAGGTTTAGCAGATTATGAAGCTATAGAAGCGTTTAAACGATACTTTTTCTAATTTGCCAATTTGACGATTTGTCAATTTGACAATTATAGATGAGATAAAAAAGGCAGTGCAGTGATGTGCTGCCTTTTTTTTGGTTTATGAATATTAAGTTAGAAAAAAATATTAATCATATTTTTTGCATACAAATAAAAAGTATGCTATCTTTGCCAAAAATATATGATTATGAGCGCAGTAAGATTACAAGCAACGGTACAAGATTTTGATATTCCATACTTACAGAGATTTCTAAAAGGTATATCAGCTACTGATATTAATTTTGAAGATAAAGAAAATTATTTTGACATTCTTTCTTCTGAAGATCTTGAAATGATTGCTATATCAAAAGAACAAGGTAATCTTGGTATGGTAACAAAAAATGAAGATGTATTTAAAGAAATTAGAGAGTTAAGAGAGAGAAAATGGAAATAGTTTGGACTGATAAGGCAAAGGAAAAACTTAAAGAAAATCTTGAATTTTGGGATATACACAACGGAACACCTTCTTTTTCGGATAAAATATTATTGGAAGTACAAAAATTGATGTTTGAACTTTCTAATAATCCTATTTTTTTAGGGCGTTATAATAAAGACTTAAATCTATATGTAAGATCTATTGTTAAAGGTAGATATTTGGTGTATTTTCAACTTAAAAATGAAGATGATAGAGAGTTTATAGAGGTACAATATTTTTTAAGTTCAAAACAAAGACAACCGTTTTAGGTCAATTTATCTTATTAAGAATAAAATAAAAAGACAGAGCATAGCTGTCTTTTTCTGAATTAGCTCTAATTTATGTATTAGGGAACAGATTAGCAATAACTAAAAAACTTATAATAAAAATAATTTAAAAACGATGAGAAAAACTTTTTTTAATTTAGGTATTCTTGCTCTTTTATCAACATCGGTGGGAGCGCAAGTGAAGGACATTAGCTTTGCAGTAGCCCCTACAGGTGATTATGTATGGTGGCAAAAGAAAACCGCTATCACTAATGGCTTTATGGCAGGTGGCTATGTAGGCTTCGGCTTCGGTAGAAATATAGAATTATTGGGTTCGTATAGACAAGCAATGGGAATGAAATCGACCCTTGCAGGTTATGACGCTCCTACTGCTATTAGCAATGCTTTTGAAGCTAAAGATGTGGCTGTACACAGATGGGGAGGCGAACTGAAAGGGAATATACCCTTAGCGTACTCTTTTCAGCCTTATGTTACTTTAGGGTCAGGAGTGCAGACTATCAAAGCTAATGACTTAAGCCAAGACCAAGTGTATTTTGGATTAGGATTAGGGGCTAAGTTTAACCTTGCCCGTCGCCTTACGCTGAACGTACAAGCTAAAGCGACTCGTTTTAGCTTTGACCCTAGCAATGTGCTTTATAAACCTACAGAAGCTAATACTTCAGCTTATAACACTTGGATAGATAATAACGTAGAAGAGGAAAATCATTTAGCGTGGAGTGTAGGTGCAGGGCTACAGCTTTACTTAGGTGGTCGCAACCCTAACCAGCTGACAGCCTTAGACCAAGCGTATACTAACTTGAAGAGCTTTAAGGTGGTAATAGAGCCTACTTTGGGTTATTTAAACTTCAATAACGATAGTAACCTACGCGATGCTTACTTTGGAGGTTTGGCATTAGGGGTAGACTTTACTGAATATATAGGTATTAGAGGGTATTACCATCGTGCTATGACTGATGAGAAGCTCTCTGCTAATTTTGATAACCTATCAATATACGGAGGTGATTTCTTAGCACGCCTAAATGTAGCTAGTGGCGTAGTGCCTTACGTACAAATAGGTGCTGGCTATATGAAGGTAGGTGATAATTATGTAGGCAAAGTAGCAAGTGTAGCTAATAAGTCGGGTATTTTTGCTAAAGGAGGGGTAGGTTTGGCTATACCTTTAGGCAAACGTGTAGAGCTTTTTGGCGTTGCTAACTTGCTTTACACTACTCATAATGAAGATGTAACTACCGCATTGAGCTCTGTAAACAAACTAAAAAGCAATGTATTTTACAATGCAGGGCTACGCATTAAATTGGCTAAATCAGTAGAAAGAGAGTTATACGAGCAACAGTTGGGTGCTGCTGAAGCTGCTACTGTTCCGGTTTCGGTAACTACCACCTCTGCTACCACAACAAATGCGGCTTCTACTGTTTCGCCTGAAAAACGAAACTTAGCTTACTACAATAGCCAAATAACTGCTGTAGAAAAGCAAATACAGTTGGCTTACCAAAACGGTGATACCGCTAATGCAAACCGTCTGCTAAAAGAAAAACAACAATGGGAAGACCTTAGAAATACATACGTAGCAGAACATTTGCCTTATCCTGCAGCAGAACAAGTGCGCTTAGTGCGTATGACTCCAGAGGAACTACAACAGCTAATAGATAGTGTAGTGAAAAACATCAGAGAAGGCGAAGGTAAAACACCAGAACAGCGCATAGACCGTTTAGAAAAATTGCTTTTGGAAACCCAAGCAGCGAGAGAAGAAGTGCAAAAGGCAAAAGACGAATTGCAAAAGACGACTGACGAAGTGCAAAAAGCAAAAAATGAATTGCAAAAAACGACAGACGAAATACAAAAAGCAAAAGTTGGTGCGCCAGCAGCAAAATAATTATGAAGTATATCTATCAGATTATAGGGGGGCTATTGTTATCTGTGCAAACCATAAACGCACAGATAGCACCTACCCCAAAAAAGACAGAGATAGTAATGACGGTAGATGAATTGCGATATCTTTTAGAACAAATAGGGAAGGCAGAGCTGACTACCCTTAGAGATAAGCAGTTAGACAGTATGCTATCGGCTGTGAATTATAAGACAGAACAAATGTCACCTACTTCGGTAGTTATAAATGAGTATCGGTTAGTAAAGGCAGCAGCAGTAAGTCCTACGGTAGTGGGAACCACTAGTAGTACTATTATCAGCCGTACGGCAAGTAATACTGCTATCGCTCGTACAGCAAGTAATACTACTATCGCTCGTACAGCATACCCTGCAGTAGTTCGTACTGCTACTAATACTGCTATAACTCAGCGTTCTGTAGTGCCTGCAGCTGTGGTTCAAACACAGACTACTGCTGCTATAGCTCAGCAGTTAGCCCAACTATCGGGTACGGTAGAACAGCTGCGCAAACAGCAGCAATTGCTCTTAGCTACTTTGGCAGTCAATACAGGAGTGGTAGCCGCTAAAAGTAAGGCAGCCCCTACAGCTACTACAGCTCCT
>ERZ772921.298-NODE-298-length-30803-cov-6.069923_pt1 | contig 30803 bp, 23 predicted proteins | sample MGYA00512117_ERZ772921 | MGnify/ENA primary metagenome ERZ772921 (study PRJEB29015, sample SAMEA2737944) | human oral metagenome | biome: human oral; feature: human-associated habitat; material: dental | place: China | collected 2150 ...
TATTATACTATTATGAGGCTCGTGTATGCTGACCATCACATCTCCCCCTTTGAAGCAGCGCTAACAAAGTTTTTCGTGTGTACTGACCATCACATCTCCCCCTTTGAAGGAAGTCCGCGAGCTGGCGCAGCGGAGTATGTGTATAGGGGGGATGTTACATACGAACGATACAAGAATACTGAAAAAACATCGAAGTATAAATAACTAATAAGAGTCCGATATAAGGTATATTATACTATTGACCGTCACATCTCCCCCTTTGAAGGGGGTAGGGGGGATGTATACAGTATAACCAATAAACCTTTCGTCAGAAAAAAAAATCTTGTAAAAACTTTTTATATTCAAAAAAAAGTTTCTATCTTTGTCGAAAAGTTATCAATTTAATCAACGTATGAATTTACACGAATATCAAGGAAAGGAAATCCTATCGAGTTTCGGAGTACGTGTGCAGCGTGGTATCGTAGCACAAACTCCCGCTGAAGCAGTGGCAGCGGCTAAAGAATTAACTGAGACGACCGGTACCAAATGGTATGTGGTAAAAGCACAAATACACGCCGGCGGACGCGGTAAAGGCGGCGGTGTAAAGTTGGCTAAAGGATTGCAAGACGTTGAACCGCTTGCTTCACAAATCATTGGTATGCACCTTATTACCCCTCAAACCCCTCCTACGGGCAAAGAAGTGCATCAGGTTCTTATAGCCGAAGACGTATATTACCCTGGCGAAAGCGAACCGGCAGAGTTCTATATGTCGGTATTGCTAAACCGCGCCAAAGGTAAGAATATGATAATGTATTCTACTGAAGGAGGTATGGATATCGAAACGGTAGCTGCCCAAACGCCTCATCTTATTTTCACCGAAGAGATAGACCCTGCTGTAGGCTTACAGCCCTTCCAAGCACGCCAAATAGCGTTTAATTTAGGACTTAGTGGCGAGGCGCAAAAAGATATGGTGAAGTTTGTTACAGCCCTCTACAATGCCTATGTATCTTCTGATGCCAATTTGTTTGAGATTAACCCAGTGTTAAAAACTTCAGACAATAAGATATTAGCGGTAGATGCTAAAGTAGTACTCGATGACAATGCGCTTTTCCGTCACCCTGAGTATGCGGCTTATCGCGATATACGCGAAGAAAACCCTGTAGAGGTAGAAGCTAAAGCCGTTGGGCTCAATTATGTAGCCCTCGATGGCAACGTAGGCTGTATGGTAAACGGGGCTGGCTTAGCAATGGCTACTATGGACTTGATTAAGCAGGCAGGGGGTTCTCCCGCTAACTTCCTCGATGTAGGAGGTACCGCCGATGCCAAACGTGTAGAGGCAGCTTTCCGCATAATTCTCAAAGACCCTAATGTAAAGGCAATTCTCATCAATATTTTCGGTGGTATTGTGCGTTGCGACCGAGTAGCACAAGGGGTAGTCGATGCTTATCAAAATATGGGCGATGCTATCAAAGTGCCTATTATCGTGCGTTTGCAAGGTACCAATGCCGAGCTTGCCAAAGAGATATTAGACAATTCAGGCTTAGCCGTTCATTCAGCTATTTTATTCCAAGAAGCAGCCGATAAAGTAAAGGCAGTCGTTAGTCAATAATTAATACACAATAAATTTTAGTCGTTAGTGGTTAGTATCAAAGAGCATACTAATCACTAGCGACTCACTATTATTTGTTTACTTATAAGCTATAAAACAAAAACACTCAAAAATTAAATAAAAAAGTAACTAAATTAAAATGATCAAAAAAATCTTTTCAATATTAACAGCAGTAGTTTTGTTGGCAAGTTGCCAAAATCCTCCTGCCAAAAAACAACCCGACCCCCAAAAAGGGGTATTAGCACCTCACGCTATGGTGGTGAGTGCTAAAGAAGAAGCCTCGCAGATAGGTCTTGCTATCCTCAAGAAAGGCGGTAATGCCTTCGATGCTATGATAGCTACCGAACTGGCTTTAGCAGTAGCCTACCCCAATGCCGGCAATATAGGCGGCGGAGGCTTTATGGTATACCGCTTAGGTAGCGGCGAGAGAGGAGCTTTAGACTATCGCGAAAAAGCACCCGCCAAAGCCCACCGCGATATGTATTTAGACAAAAACGGCAAGGTCATTGCCGATAAAAGTACGCTGGGGGCGCTGGCAGTAGGCGTACCGGGTACTATTGCCGGAATTTTCGAGGTGTACCAAAAGTTCGGGTCGCTACCTATTGGCGAACTTATACAGCCTGCTATCGATTTGGCGCGCAATGGGGTGCTTATCACCGAGTTGCAAGCCAATTCTTATATGAATAAGAATGTAGAACTCATCAAGCAGGCTAATAATTATGTTACCCCTTTCGAAAACGGCTGGAAAGCAGGCGAACGCTTCAAGTACGAAGAGCTTGCACAGACCTTAGAGCGCATACGCGATAATGGTAGCTATGAGTTTTATAATGGTGAAACGGCCAAACGCATAGTGTCTTACGTGCAAGAACTCGGCGGTATCCTCTCTTTAGACGACCTGAGAAACTACCGAGCCCAATGGCGCAAGCCGATTACCTTCACCTATAAAGATTATATCATTAGTTCTATGCCGTTGCCCTCAAGCGGAGGCATCTGTTTAGCGCAGATACTCAAGAGCGTCGAGCCTTATAATATAGGTCAGTACCCTCATAATGGCGAGCAGTATATCCAATTGTTGGTAGAAGCCGAACGCCGTGCTTATGCCGACAGAGCCTATTATATGGGCGATGCCGATTTCGTGAAAGTGCCTACCCAGCAGCTGCTATCGCCCGATTATCTCAAAGAGCGTATGAGTAGTTTTTCTTGGGATAAAGCTAGTAAGTCGAGTGAGATAGCCCACGGCAAAATAGTTGGCTACGAAAGCGATGAGACCACCCATTACTCTATAGTCGATCGTTTTGGCAATGCCGTAGCCGTAACCACTACCCTCAATACCAACTACGGTAGTAAGGTATATGTTAAAGGCGGAGGCTTTTTCCTCAATAATCAGATGGACGATTTCAGCATCAAACCAGGCGAGCCTAATACCTACGGATTGGTAGGCTCTGAAAAGAATGCCATTGCCCCTAACAAACGTATGCTAAGCTCTATGAGTCCTACTATTATAGAGAAAGACGGCAAGCTGTTTATGGTGATAGGCACCCCAGGGGGTTCAACTATCATTACATCGGTGTTGCAGTGTTTCCTCAATGTGGCCGAGTATGGTATGACGATGCAACAATCGGTTAGCAAGCCGCGTTTTCACCACCAGTGGTTGCCCGATGATGTGATGTACGAACCCAAAGGCTTTGCTCCAGAGGTGATAGCTAATCTCAAAGCCAAAGGCTATAAGCCGCGCGAAGAAAACTTTGTAATCATTGGCAAGGTAGATGCTATCTTAGTACAACCCGATGGCACTTTAGAGGGCGGTGCCGATCCTCGTGGCGATGATACAGCCGTAGGATACTAAATATTGAAAAGTAATAAACAACTAATAACTGAGGTAAAAACAGAAAAAAATACTATATTTTTGTGCTACCATAAATTTTTCTATATATTATTTTGGTAGGTAAAAAAAATATTGTAGTTTTGCCGTCAAATAACAAATACTATATGAAATCGAACGTATTAGGCTATCCTCGTATCGGTGAGAAACGAGAACTTAAAAAAGCCAATGAGTCTTTCTGGGCTGGTAAAATATCAGAAGAAGAGCTCTTAGCGGTGGCTGAAAATATCCGCGTACATAACTGGACATTGCAAAGAGAAGCAGGAGTAGAGCTTATCCCCTCTAACGACTTTTCTTTCTACGACCAAATGCTTGACTTTTCCTTTACTGTAAACGCTATCCCTGAGCGTTTTGCCCCTATTCACAGGTTGAGAGATTTGGATCGTTACTACGCCTTAGCTCGTGGTTATCAGAAAGATGGTATCGATATCACCGCTATGGAAATGACCAAGTGGTTCGATACTAACTACCATTATATAGTACCCGAATTTACTAAAAATCAAGAATTCCGCATATTAGTAAACAAACCTTTGCAAGAGTATAACTTGGCTAAAAAACACGGTTTCGATACCAAGCCTGTTCTTATCGGTTTAGTTACTTACTTGTTGTTAGGTAAAGAAAAAGAACAAGGTTTCCACCGTTTAGATTTAGCTGACCGCCTATTGCCTGTATACCTACAGTTGGTAGAAAGTTTGGTAAATGCAGGGGCTAAAACTATCCAAATCGATGAGCCTTACCTTGTGTTAGACCTTCCTGAGGGAGCAGCAGAAGTGTACAAAAAAGTTTATGCTGAACTAAGAAGCAAATTCCCTACTACCGAGTTTATCCTTACTACTTACTTCGGTGCGCTCGATAATAATACTGAGTTAGCAGTATCATTGCCTTTCAATGTATTGCACATCGATTTAGTACGTGCAGCAGCTCAACTCGACAAAGTGCTTAAAGCGCTTCCTGCCGATAAAAAACTATCGCTTGGGGTAGTTGATGGGCGTAATATCTGGAAAAACAACTTTGAGCACTCATTAGCATTGATTGAAAAAGCTAAAGAAGCTATCGGGGCTGAGCGTCTGCTTATAGCTACTTCTTGCTCGTTATTGCATTCACCTTGCAACCTCGAGCTTGAGAACAACGAAAAGGTACTTACCCCTGAAATCAAACAGTGGTTAGCCTTTGCTAAACAAAAAGTAAAAGAGGTTACCACTTTGCAAGCGATTGCTAACGGACAGGTAACTCCTGAGGTAAAAGCTATTTTTGAAGAGAACAAAAAAGCAGCTGAAACCCGCAAAACCTCTCCGCTTATCCACGATAATAAGGTAAAAGACCGCGTGCGCAACATTACCGATAAAGACGATGTACGCCACAGTCCATTCAGTCAGCGTAAGGTAGCACAACACGAGGCGTTAAAATTGCCAGCGTTCCCTACCACTACTATCGGGTCATTCCCTCAAACAGACGAGGTGCGCAGTTGGCGTGCTCGCTTCAAAAAAGGCGAACTTACTCAAGCTGAATACGATAAGTTATTAGAAAAAGAAATTGAAGAATCTATCCGTTTCCAAGAAGAAACCAATATCGATGTACTCGTACACGGAGAGTTTGAGCGTAACGATATGGTGGAATACTTTGGCGAATTGCTTAAAGGATATACCTTTACCAAATTCGGTTGGGTACAAAGCTATGGTTCACGTTGCGTAAAACCACCGATTATCTTTGGTGATATTTCGCGCCCAGAGCCAATGACCGTACGTTGGAGCAAATACGCACAATCGCTTACTAAATTGCCAGTAAAAGGTATGCTTACAGGCCCTGTAACTATCCTACAATGGTCATTTGTACGCGATGACCAACCTCGTTCAGAAACTTGTTTGCAAATAGCATTAGCAATCCGCGACGAAGTGGTAGACCTCGAAAAAGCAGGTATTAAGGTTATTCAGATAGACGAGCCAGCTATTCGCGAGGGATTGCCATTGCGCAAGAGTGAGTGGAAAGCCTACTTCGATTGGGCTATCAAAGCGTTCCGTATTTCAGCTTCAGGGGTGAAAGACGAGACACAAATTCACACCCATATGTGCTATTCAGAGTTCAATGATATGATTGAAGCTATTGCCGATATGGATGCCGATGTAATTACCATAGAGTGTTCACGTTCACAAATGGAGCTTCTTGATGTATTTGGCGATTTCAAATATCCTAACGAAATAGGACCAGGGGTGTACGATATTCACTCGCCACGCGTACCATCACAACAAGAAATGACTGATTTGATGAAGAAAGCCATCAGCGTAGTGCCTAAAGAGCAGCTATGGGTAAATCCAGACTGCGGACTCAAAACGCGCCACTGGCCAGAGACCAAAGCAGCCCTACACGCAATGGTTGATACCGCCAAAGAACTCAGAGAGTTATACAAATAATTAATGTGAGTTCGAATTACCATTCCCCCTTTGGAGTGGTAACTATTCCCCTTTGGAGGAGGTACCCATTCCCCCTTTGGTGGGGTACCCATTCCCCCTTTGGAGGGGGCAGGGGGAGGTTCTCTTACAAGATATTAATTAAAAAAAGCAATGTACCCCGAAAGGTGCATTGCTTTTTTTGTTAAAATCCCTCTTTTTCTTTGTAGGGAAGATATTTTTTTATACATTTGTCCCGTGAATTAATAATATAATAAACAACATATATAGCGTTTCGCTTTACAGTTTCCTAATTTCTGAAATACGACCAATTTTTTTCAAAAAGTACAGGAAAAGTGAAAGTGGAAATGCCTACGGTTACGTGGGCATTCCTTTTGCTTTGTACTTTATAGCCTTTGGTCGGGCTTCAGAAATTGAGCAATAAGGAATGTTTCCACGTTTTTTTATTGCTCGAATATAGAGCGATAATAGTAAATAGTAAAATCTTTATCAAACAAATAATCATAAAAACTTATAGCAAATGAAGAAAGTATTTTTATCACTGATGGTCTTTATATCTCTGATCACCAGCAATTGTAGTAAAAGTGAAGATAACCCTTCTACTAATGGTACTTCACAAGAAACTCATCAAAAGCAACCTCAGAAACAGCCTCAAGTGCAACAGGAGCCCCCTATCTCCTCTTGGGAGTATGAGCTAAGTCCAGATGGGAAGACGCTTGTTCGTTGGAAAAGTACTACTCGTACTACTCTGAATATGCAAGAGCATCCTATTCTAAGTCAAGTTACTACTATAGGTACTTGGGCTTTTGAAAATTGTAAATCTTTAAAAAGTATTACTTTTCCAAGTACATTAACTACTATTAAAAATGGTGCTTTTTCAAAAAGTGGGCTAACCTCTGTTGCCATTCTTGAGGGAATTACTACTATTGAAAGTTCAGCTTTTTTTAACTGTAAAAATCTTGTATCAGCTTCTATACCTAAAAGTGCTACTTCTATAGGTGATTGGATATTCGATTATTGCGATAATTTAGAGGAAGTTACTTATGCCCCTAAAATAGTTAAAGGGAGTATGCTTAACAATCTTTCCAACTTAACAAAAGTTACTTTATTAGAAAGTGTAACTTCTATAAACGAATGGGCTTTTGAGAACTCAAGAAAATTAACAACTGTTATTGTTAAGGCTACTATCCCTCCTCTTTTGAGAGGAGAAAATGTATTTAGGAATACATCTATAGAACATATTTATGTACCTACTAGTAGTATAAATGCTTACAAAACAGATAGGGTATGGAAAAACTTTGCCTCTAAAATACAAGCCCAACCATAATATTTAAATGCCAATAAAGTATACTATATAATATATTTCACTTACAGTTCCCTAATTTCTGAAAACGACCAAATTTTTAGTAAAAGTGCAGGGAAAATAAAAGTTGAGATGTCTATCATTTATGTAGACATTCCTTTTGCTTTGCACTTAATTCAAGCAAAAGGAATGTCTTATGTTTTTTATTATAAATGCTCTATCCGAAGGGAGCTATACAAAGGAGGAAACCGAAAAACCTTAATAGAGTAGGTATAAAACAATTCATATTATAAACTAATGAAGAAATTTTTATTATTATGTAGCATTGCTATCAGTTCGGCAATATATGCGCAAGAATTTGAAATAACTCAAGAAGGTATTCTTGAAAAAGGTACTAACAAAGATTTTGTTATAATAAAGTCTGAAGGGAAAAGTGCTAAAGAATTGTATAACAGTACAGTGAAGCATATTAGAAAAATCAATGGTAAAGTGTTGGAAGATGAAAAATACGAACATCTTAAATGGCAGGTTTACGTTCCAAAAATCACATATGTAGAAGAGCTGTTAACAAAAAACTATATTGATGCTTATATTACTATACAGCTCTCTTTCAAAGATAATCGAGCTAAGTATGAAATTATAGCTACTAATTTCAAATGTCCGAGTAATGGCAAGAATTTAGTAATTCGAGCAACAGGTATGACAGATCCTTCTTACTTTATTTATAGAAGAAATGGTAACTTAGTTGAGACCAGAGCTAAAAGTGATATAGAAGATTTTTTTAAGAAAGATATTAAAAGTATCCTCGAACAAGATAATTGGTAAGACTCTTAAAAGTATATAAATTATATTCTTATACCGAAAAAGCAATGTACCCACAAGCGGTGCATTGCTTTTTTTGAGGGTGGAATGGGCGTAGTATTTTAGAAGCCATTGCACTTCAAAGCGAACGAAAGCTTTGCTCTTCCTATTTATTGCAAAAATTTAAGATTTAATGTGTTAGCTCCTACATTGTAAGCATAAATGGACGAAGAAATAAAGGTAAAGTTCATTTCATCAATAGTTTTAGCACCTGTTATATCTTTAGTGGTAATAATAGCACTCATAAGCTTATTAACCCTACAAAAGTTCATTAAGCTTAGCAAATCTTGTGGCATTTGGTAATACCTATTGCTCCATTTAATTTCTACTGCCCATTGTGGTTTGAAATGTTTATCATCTATTAATACCAAATCTACTTCTCCTTCTTTTCGTCCTTCTTTCCAACGGGCATACGTAAGATTTAGTTTTTCTCGGTGCATCCACTGGGCTAAAATGGCAGTTTCTACCATATTGCCCATTTCTTCATCACTTTCTTTGATAGGAGAAAAAAGTGCCGTACGCAAAGAAGGATTGGTAAGATATACTTTAAAACTCGTAATTCTTTTGAGTTTTTTAGCATTGATATCTACTTTATTGAGTACTTTTATCAAGAAAGCAGCTTCTAAATATTCTAAGTACTTTTTGAGCATTTCTTTATTAATACCACTTTCTCTAGCCATTTTTTCATAAGAAAACTCATTTCCTGTGTTATAAGCGATATAGCTAAAGAAACGATTTAATTCTTGTACATCTTTAATGCCATACAAGCTGGGTAAATCTCTCAAAAGCACCTTGTCTACAATATCATTTTTAATATATCTTCCCATATCTTGTTGTATTTTTTCAGAGAATACCACTTCAGGATAACCGCCAAAGTTCAGATATTGTATAAATTCATTATTCAATTCGTTTATATGTGGGCTTATCCAATAGGGGATTTCTTTACCATTATAAATAATATTTTGCTTTTGCATTAGATTTTCTTTCCCTTTCAAATGTATAAACTCTTGGAAAATAAGGGGTGGAAGCATAAAATCAGTAAATCTACCTGCGCCGCTTTCTGTACTATGCCATTTAAGGGCAGCGGCAGCTGAACCTGACACCACAAACTTAGTATCAGGATAACTATCTACTAATACTTTTAGGTGGCGCTCCCAGTCTTTTAGATATTGTATTTCATCAAAGAATACATAAGTACCTTTTAGATGAGTATTTCCTACCGCTTCTTGGCACATATCAAAAATGTCTTGTAACCCTAAATTGATATAGATAGGGTTATCTATTCCTATAAAGAATATTTTTTGTGCATCTACACCTTCATTGATGAGCTGGGCTATTGTGTGATACATCATCACTGTTTTGCCTACACGACGAGGTCCCATTAATACTACGGCTCTGCGAATATCTTGTTCCGTAACAAAAGGATAAAACAACTCAAGATATAATCTACGAGGCATACTCTCGTAAGTATCAGGTATTTTGCTGTTTATCCACCAAGGGTTCTCGTATTGCAAACGCGCTATTATTTTTTCAGTTGGAATAAGTCCTGAATGTTTCATTGTAAATGATTTTCCGGCAAAGATAGTAAAAATAAACCTGATAGCAAAGGTTTATTTTTACATTTTTATAGAAATAAGCTGTTTTTTGCTAATTTAAAGGTTTATTTTCACATAGTAAGTTTTCGTTTGTATTTGTGTGGTGGTGAATAATTTAGTACCTTTGCGGTCTAATACTGAAAAATCGAATGAACCTTTTTATCTATATAATTGCTTATCCTATTGTCTGGTTGGTGTCGCGTATGCCTTTTAGGCTGCTCTACATTGTGTCAGATTTCTTTTATCTTATCATATACAAGCTGTTGAAATTCAGAGTAAAAGTAGTGCGAAAAAACTTGCATACAGCTTTTCCTTTTAAGTCAGAGGAGGAACTCAGTACTATCGAACGTCGCTTTTATCATCACTTTTGCGATACTTTCTTAGAGACGGTTAAATCGTATGGTATGAGCGAGCAGGAGATGAAGAAACGTATGGTATTTAAGAATATAGAAGTACTGAAGAAATACGAGAGCCAGGAGCGTAATATCATCATAATGTGCAGTCATTACGCTAGTTATGAGTGGTTACTATCATTAGCGTACTACCTGCAACACAAATCGTATGCACTATATACACCGCTTAGTAACCCTTATTTCGATCGTCTTATTCAGAAGATACGTATGAAGCACCACAGCTACCTATTGCCACGCTACACAGCTCACCGCGAAATGAAAAAACACAAGGACGAACACGGAGTGTATTGCTATGGTTTTGCTGCCGACCAAATACCCAATAACAAGAAGAACTATCGCCGTCCGTTTTTAGGACTCAATGTACCCGTATTTACAGGGGCAGAACGTTTGGGCAAGGCTCTCAATACTGTGATTGTTTTTGCTAAGATTGAAAAGCTAAAGCGCGGTTACTACCAAACTACTTTCGAATTATTAGCCGAAAACCCTAATGATTATGTAGATTTTCAGATTACTGATGCTTTCTTCGAGCACGTAACCCGACAGATATACGATAAACCAGAGTACTACCTCTGGACGCACAACCGATTCAAAAGAATGCGGTAAGGATTTGCTAATTATTAAACGAATAAACGATGCAAAAAACATATATTTTAGCCATAGAATCCTCTTGCGATGATACCTCTGCGGCGGTGCTTTGCAATGACAAAGTACTCTCTAATGAGGTTGCTAATCAAGAGGTACACAAGCAATATGGTGGGGTAGTACCCGAACTGGCTTCGCGCGCCCACTTACAGAATATCGTGCCCGTAGTAGCCCAAGCTCTCAAAAAAGCAGGGGTAAGCAAAGACGAGCTCTCAGCTATAGCTTTCACTAGAGGGCCTGGTTTAATGGGCTCGCTACTTGTGGGTACTTCTTTTGCTAAGTCATTGTCTATGGGTTTGCACATTCCGCTTATAGAGGTGAATCATATGCAGGCACATATTTTGGCACATTTTATAGATGAAGGGCAAACTAAACCCCAATTTCCATTTTTGGCGATGACCATCAGTGGTGGACATACACAGATTGTAAAGGTGAACAGCTTTTTTGATATGGAAGTATTAGGCGAAACGCTTGATGATGCTGTAGGCGAAGCATTTGATAAAACCGCTAAAATATTAGGACTTCCTTACCCAGGAGGCCCTCTTATTGATAAATACGCCCAAGAGGGTAACCCTAAAGCGTTTCAGTTTTCACAACCTAATATTGCAGCCCTCAATTTTAGCTTCTCCGGACTTAAAACGGGTATCCTTTATTTTATACAGAAACACACGGCTGATAATCCTAATTTTATAACAGAGCATTTAGCTGATATTTGCGCTTCAGTACAACATACTATTGTAGAAATACTGATGAAGAAGCTTAAAAAAGCAGTACAGCAGACTAGTATTCGGCAGGTAGCCATTGGTGGAGGGGTATCGGCTAATAGTGGCATTCGCACTGCCCTGCAAAGTATGGGCGAAAAGTACGGTTGGAAAACTTTTGTACCTAAGTTTCAGTATTGTACTGATAATGCTGCTATGATAGGTATTGTAGGCTACTATAAGTTCTTACAAAGCGACTTTACCCAGCAAGGGGTTACTGCACAACCTCGCTTGCCCATTAGTCAATTAGCAAATTGATAAGTTGATGCATCAAAAAAGCTCATATCTTTATAGCAATAACCTTATAAAAATATGAGCTAAAAAAAGTAACAAATAAAAATAACTTTCTAATGGTCTTTCACTATTACTATGCGAGCTTTAGAACCTGTGGCTAAGTCCCAGCGATTTCTCTCAATCACCTTTCCTTTATCGTCTAATACCTGAAACTCTGCTGTGTTAGGTCCTGATTCTCCTTGGTTTAAAGCCAAAAACTCTATACTGTTAAACCCAGGCTTTAGTGTAATCCGAAAGCCGGTAAACTCTCCTACTAAGAAAATGTCGCGTACTTCTTCTACTCCATTTACAAAAATACTAATTCTATCGCCATCAATAGCTGCAAAATCGCGACAATATACATTCACAAAATCTCCATTATTAGTAAAATCTCCAAAAAACTGGTCACCTTTTACGGCTTTGTAATCTTCTTTTTGGTTGCCAAAATTATTAACCTTTGGGCTAAGTTCAATCTTTCGGTGTACTAAGTTGCTTTTGCCTGTAAAGTCAATGCTTTTTTCTGACGGATTAGCAAAAGAAGGCTGGTAAGGCGGCAACTTAGCTCCTACAGAGAAAGGTTGTGTATTGCTCTTAGTAGGGGCGGGCAACTCGGGGGCTTTTTCTAAAGGCACTACTACCGGCACTTGCCGCTTTTGTGTCTCTAAAGGTTGCGCTTTCACTGCCCAAGCTCCTATCAACAAAAATATAGAGAGTAATAATGTTTTCATCTTTTCTAATTTTGCTAATTATTTTATAGCTATAATTGTGCCAAAATGTTGTTGTATACAGATTATTTTGTATCTTTGCCCTAATAATATATCATTTTTATTTATGAAAAACATTACATTATTTGTAGCTTTGTCGTCATTCTTCTTTGCGACAGCTCAAGACGACCTGATTAAATCGGTAGCTGGTAACCATTCTAACAACGCCGGTTTTAAATTCACAACTGTTATCAATCTCGAACGTACTGACGTGAAAGACCAAGGTAGTAGCGGTACTTGCTGGAGCTATGCAGGGGCTTCTTTCTTAGAAAGCGAAATGAGCCGTATGGGCAAAAAGCCTATTGACCTTGCTGAAATCTACACTGCGCGCAATTGCTATATCGAGAAGGCAAAACAATATGTGCGTATGCACGGCTACCTTGATTATGGGCAAGGGGGCGAATTGCACGATGTCATCAATATGTATGCTAAGTATGGTGCTGTGCCTCAGTACGTATATACAGGCTTGCAGTATGGTAGCACACGCAACGATTTTGGTGAATTGCACGCTATCCTCAAAGGATTCTTAGAAGGAATGGTGAAAGGCAATCAGGGTAAGAAAGCGCTAACTCCTAACTGGGTATCTGCTTTCACAGCTACTATCGACTCTTATTTGGGTGCTGTGCCTGAAAGCTTTATGTATGATGGGAAGAAGTACACCCCTCAGAGTTTTGCTAAAGAGCGCGTAGGTATCAATCCTGATGATTATATCGAAATGGTATCGTATAATGACCAACCGCTTTATAAGAATACTTTTATGGCGGTACCTGATAACTGGAGCTATGACCACGCTTACAACGTAGCGATGACCGACCTTACTAAAACTATCGATAATGCCCTAAAAAAAGGCTATACTGTAGCTTGGGCAGCCGATGTAAGTGAGCGCTATTTCAGCTGGAAAAACGGAGTAGCTTTTGTGCCTGAAAAAGAGGTAACCGAAATGTCTTACGAAGAAGCACGCGACCTTTTCAATATTCCTCCTACTGCTGAGAGACATATCACCCCTGAAATGCGTCAAAGAGATTTTGATAACTACCAAACTACTGATGACCACGCTATGCACATCGTAGGGCTTGCTAAAGACCAAAACGGACGTGAATACTATATGGTGAAAAACTCTTGGGGTGTACGCAATGACTATCAAGGTTATCTATATGTAAGCAAAGCGTTTGTAGAATTTAAAACTACTGCTATTATGCTTCACAAGGGAGGCGTACCTGCTGAAATCATTAAAAACTGGAGTAAATAATTTGCTAATTAGTCGATTTGCCAATTAGTTGATATAAAAAAAGGCTGTTTCCATAAGAAACAGCCTTTTTTTATTTTATTATTAAAAATCTGCTAATTAGTTTTGATTTGCTGATTTTTCAGCATCTGCTTTCATCTTTTCGTTAGGAACGATTACTACATTTACACGGCGATTTTTAGCACGACCTTCAGGAGTACCATTATCGGCTACTGGGTTTTGCTCACCAAACCATTTGGTAGTAAATCTGCTTGCTGCCAATCCGTTAGAAGTGAAGTAGTTAGTTACTGATTGAGCACGGCGTTTTGATAAGCCCATATTATACTCATCTTTACCAACGCTATCAGTATAACCTGCTACTACTACATTAGTTTCAGGATATTCTTTAAGTACCGCAATTAGCTTATTAAGCGTCTCTTTTGATTTTTCGTTAATGTTGTGCTTAGCTGTTTCGAAGTATACACCACTGTTTTCGTCAAAAGTAACTACGATACCATCATCAACACGTTTTACTTCAGCTCCTGGGATTTCTTCTTCTATCTTCTTAGCTTGTTTATCCATTTGGTTGCCGATTACAGCACCAGCAGCTCCCCCTACTACAGTACCAAGTACTGCCCCAAGTTCGCTATTCTGACCGTTACCTACGTTGTTGCCTAAGATAGCCCCTAATAGAGCCCCACCGGCAGCTCCTATCACAGCTCCGCGTTGTGTTTTGTTAGAGTTGTTATAAGCGTCGCAGCTTACTAATAAAATAGCTGCTGACAATGTTAAAACTGCAATTTTCTTCATTATTTACTTAATTATTCAAAGGTTATTTTACAAAATTCATTGAGATTACGAAAGGTTTGCCGTCTACTCTTAGGGTTTGCTCCCATACCATTGAGTCGTCTGATAGGTTAGCTAAGTGCAAACGTATACCTTGGTTGCTCTCTGATACATATTTTTCATTAGTAGGCTTCAAAAGGAAGTCGTAATACCCAGTTGATTTATCGATTTCTTGTACGATAAAAATAAAGTTTCTTTGCCCTGTAGAGCAATCTGACGCATTGATAGTGTAATGCCCACGATTGTTATTAGGCACAAACTTCCAAGTACTACCTTCAAAACACTCTTTTGAAGTATCGTTTAGCAAGGTAACATTAAATTTACCTGGCTGACTGTAGGTAATTGATTGTAGTGTCCATTCACCTTTTATTGCCTTGTTAGCAATGTTAGTTTCTTTTGGCTTTGAAGTCATAGTGCCTGAATTGCTGGTTTTGCAGGCTACTAAACTAATTGCCATTACAAATAGAAGTGCAATTTTTCTCATAGTAATTCTAATTTAATTCGGGGCAAAAATAGCCCTTTTTATTAGAACTACCATAACAATTAACTAAACATTAACATTCAACAACTAAGTTGTCATAAGCTAACCAGACCCCTTCTGGGAGCCGTGCTTGCACCTCTTTATGAAAACCAAAAGTCTGACTAATATGGGTTAAATAGGTGCGTTTAGGCTTTAGTATATTGATAATTTCTAAGGCTTCTGTCAGGTTGAGGTGGGTAGGGTGAGCGAGGTCGCGGAGGCAGTTAAGCACTAATACCTCTAAGCCGTGTAGTCGGTTTAGCTCTTCTGAAGTGATGTATTTAGCATCGGTGATGTAGCCCAAATTTTCGATACGATAGCCCAATATGGGTAGCTGTCCGTGCATTACTTTTATGGGTTGTACCTCTTTGCCGTATAGCTCGAAAGGCTGTCCGTCTATAAGGTGCGCTAATACCGAAGGGGCACCCTCATAACGGTTTTCGGTAGCAAAAATGTATGCGAACCTTATGCGGAGCTCTTCAATAACGCGAGGAAGCCCATAAATAGGCATATCGCCTTGCATTTTCACAAACGGGCGTATATCGTCTAAGCCCGCAGTATGGTCGGCGTGCTCGTGAGTGAATAGGATAGCTTCTAAGTGCTGTACGTTGTGCTGTAGCATCTGCTGGCGGAAGTCGGGCGAGCAGTCGATATTGATATTGGTATTGCCCCAAGATATAAGAGCTGAAGTGCGCAAACGTTTATCTCTTGGGTCTGTACTTTTGCCTACGGGGTGGTCGCTGCCTATTACAGGTACGCCTTGTGAGGTGCCTGTACCGAGAAAAGTTATTTTCATAGTCAGATAATACAATAGGTAATAGGTAACAGATAAGAAATGCTTCGTTACCTGCTACCTATTAGCTGTTACCTTCTTTTAAAAAGGTTTATTTTTTATGACGTGGTTCAGATGATACAGTTAGTTTCTTACGTCCTTTAGCACGGCGGCGCGCTAATACTTTTCTACCGTTGGCAGTTGCCATACGCTCTCTGAATCCGTGCTTATTTCTTCTTTTTCTCTTAGAGGGTTGAAATGTTCTTTTCATTGCTGTAAATCTTTTAAAATCTTATTAAAATGACTAATCTTTCTCTATTTATCAATAGCGGTTGCAAAAGTACGTATTTTTTTTGGAATAACAAGTATTTTGTATTTTTTTTCTCAAAAAAAATGTCATTTGTTATTTATCATTTGCTATTTTTCTTGTGTAGTACTCTGTATTCTTCGTAGCATTGACTGATAGCCTCTAATACTTGCAAGTCGTTGGCTGTCATTATAAAATCATTAGAATAATTGCAAGAACGTATGATTTCTTCTAATTCGCTGCGGTCCACTTGCAATAGTTCTAATAGGGTTTCGCGGTCGTAACGAGTAGAAAGGGCATCGCTTAGCTTATTGTCTTTCTTTATATCGCGTAGTTTCCGCAGTTCTTTGCCCTTTTTGCTAAAAGACCTATACAGCAGGTCGGCAGGGTTCATAACACTGCTTAACACTCGCCCTACAGCACTTGCGCTTGCTCTGCTTTCGTAGCCTATCTCTAAACCTGAGATGCTATAACGCGTATTGCTATTGCTGTTTACGGGTGCATTTTTGGCGTCAATATCTAAATAACCTGTTAATTTATAGGGGGTAACGACCACTTCTTCGAGGGCATAGGCTAATTCGGTCATACCGATTTTTAGTCCTTGAAACTTAATCATATCATTAGTTACCCTTATCTTAGTAGATTTATAGCCTAAAAAAGAAATGTATAAGGTGTCATTGGCGGCTGCACTTATGGTGAAATCGCCTTTGTGATCGGAGGTGGTACCTTTTACTTTGTTGAGGTTTAGAATATGTACGTTGGGCATTGGTTTTTCGGTTTGTACACTGTATATATGCCCGTGCAGCTCAGTTTCTTGTGCGATAGTGTAGCTGCTGAACAGTAGTACGCAAAACCATAATAACTTCTTCATCATCACATTTCTTTTTTTAAGGTAAAAAGAGGGTGTCCGAACTTTTTTCAGCTCGGACATCCTTCTTTGAGTTAAAAAGACTATTTACTAACCTAATAGATTAGTTCTTTACGTTGAAAGCTTTTTCTTTTGGATAGTATGCTACAGAGCCTAATTGTTCTTCGATACGAAGCAATTGGTTGTATTTTGCCATACGGTCAGAGCGAGAAGCTGAACCGGTTTTGATTTGTCCGGTGTTAAGCGCTACCGCAAGGTCAGCGATAGTATTGTCTTCAGTTTCTCCTGAACGGTGAGACATCACAGCGGTGTAACCAGCACGGTTAGCCATTTCGACAGCTGCAATTGTTTCAGAAAGTGTACCGATTTGGTTTACTTTGATAAGGATAGAGTTAGCGATACCTTTAGCGATACCTCTCTCGAGAATAGATACGTTGGTAACGAATAAGTCGTCACCTACTAATTGTACGCGGCCTCCAATTTTTTCGGTAAGCAATTTCCAGCCGTCCCAGTCGTTTTGATCCATACCGTCTTCGATAGAGATGATAGGATATTTAGCTACTAATTCAGCTAAGTATTCAGCTTGTTCAGCAGAAGTACGTACTTTACCTTTAGCACCTTCGAAGATAGTATAATCGTATTTACCATCTTTGTAGAACTCAGAAGATGCACAGTCTAAGGCAATCTTAATGTCTTCACCCCATTTGTAACCAGCTTTGTTTACTGCTTCTTTGATAGAGTCGAGGGCATCTTCGATGTCTTTGAATGCAGGAGCGAAACCACCTTCATCGCCTACAGCAGTACCTAAACCTTTGTCGTGTAATACTTTTTTAAGGTTGTGGAATACTTCAGCCCCCATTTGGATAGCTTGTGAAAAGTCTTTTGCATTCACAGGCATAATCATAAATTCTTGGAAAGCGATAGGAGCATCAGAGTGAGCACCAGCGTTGATGATGTTCATCATAGGAACAGGCAAAGTGTGAGCACTAACCCCTCCTACGTAGCGGTATAGAGGTAAGCCAAGTTCTTCAGCAGCAGCTCTTGCAACCGCCAATGAAACCCCAAGGATAGCGTTAGCCCCTAATTTAGATTTGTTAGGAGTGCCATCGAGGGCAATCATAGCTTGGTCGATAAGGTTTTGTTCGAATACGTCGATACCTACTATCTCTTCAGCAATGATTTCATTAACATTAGCAACGGCTTTTAAAACGCCTTTACCCATATAATCTTTACCACCGTCGCGTAATTCAACGGCTTCGTATTCACCTGTTGAGGCTCCTGAAGGCACAGCTGCTCTACCAAGAAAACCGTTTTCGGTCAATACATCTACTTCTACAGTCGGATTTCCTCTTGAATCCAAGATTTGGCGTGCGTGCACGCTTACAATTCTACTCATATTTTTTTATTTTATTTAATTAATTTACTATGTTTTAGTCGTTAGTTATTAGTCGTTAGTCGTTAGAATGTGTCGCTATTTAGTGACTAAACTTCCTTCCTATACACATACTCAGCTGCAAAATTATCTAATTAAAGCTTTGTCTTGCCCAAAAGAAAGGGGGTTCGATGCCTAAAGCACGGAGGTAAGTATAACCTTGTCCGCGGTGGTGACTCTCGTTTTCAATGAAGTATAGTATCCATTGCGCAAAGCTAAAAGTCATTTGATAGATGGTAAGCGGTTGGGTATAATCGCCTACTTTTGTCCATTCGCGGTCGAGAATTTCAGTGGCTCTGTCCCACAAAGCTAAGACTTCTGCTTTGGTAGTAGGGAAAGCTCCTTCTAAGAAAAGCGTGTGTTGCTCTTGAAATCTTTCTTTAAAAAGATAGTCCATAACTCTTAAAAACTCTTCTACCATTGCTGAAAAGGGGCGCAAGTTGGCTATATTGAACTCAAACAGCTCTTTTTCGGGGAAAGCTTCTATTACGTTGCGGGTGAGCGCACGTACATCTTTTAAGTTAGTGAGCAGTGCTTCGGGGGTAAGTAATTCTTTCATTTTTATTTAGTCGTTAGTACGTTAGTCATTAGTCGTTAGAATGTTAGTCGTTAGAATGTTAGTCGTTAGTGTTATTGTCGCTTTCTAGCGACTAATTACTAATCACTAATGACTAAGAATTTTTACAAATTGGTCAAACAGATAGGTGGCATCATTAGGACCTGGAGCGGCTTCGGGGTGGTACTGCACACTGAAGCATTTTTTGCCTTTGATACGTAAGCCCATTACTGTATCGTCGTTTAGATGTGTGTGTGTGATTTCTATATTAGGGTTTGCTTCGGCTTCTGCTCTGCTGACTGCGAAACCGTGGTTTTGTGAGGTAATCTCGTCTTTGCCTGTTAATAGGTTTTTGACAGGGTGGTTGATGCCGCGGTGCCCGTTGTGCATTTTGTAGGTAGGAATACCATTTGCCAATGCGATGATTTGGTGCCCTAAGCAGATGCCAAAGATAGGCAAATCTTCCGCAATCATCTGTTTTACTTGAGCGATAACTTCTGTTAGTGGCTCGGGGTCGCCAGGGCCGTTAGAGAGGAAATAGCCATCGGGATTCCACGCTTTGAGTTCTGCTAAAGGTGTGTTGTACGGGAATACCTTTACATATATATCGCGGTTGGCTAAGTGGCGCAAAATGTTGCGCTTGATGCCAAAGTCTAAAGCAGCTACTTTGTACTTAGCTTCAGGATTGCCAAAAAAATAAGGTTTAGCAGTAGACACCTTTGATGCCAATTCTAAACCTTTCATATTAGGAATTTCGTTCAAGCGTGCCTTAAGCACCTCTAAGTCGTCAGTTTCTGTTGAAATAACAGCATTCATAGAACCATTATCGCGTATGTAGCTTACTAAAGCACGCGTATCGACTTCGCAAATGGCTACCAAATGGTGGTCGTCTAAAAAGCTCTGAAGCCCCTGCTGTGCTTTGGGGCGAGAATAGTCGTAACTAAAATTTCTACATACTAAGCCAGCGATTTTGAGTCCGTTAGACTCATAGTCGTCTTCAGTGATGCCGTAGTTGCCTATATGCGCATTAGCCGTCACCATTATCTGTCCGAAGTAAGAAGGGTCAGTAAAAATTTCCTGATAACCAGTCATACCGGTATTAAAGCAAACCTCGCCAAAAGCAGTGCCTTCATAGCCTACGCTTTTGCCATAGAAGGCAGTACCGTCAGCCAATAGCAACACCGCTTTTTTCTTTTGTTGATATTTCATTGTGCTACGTCGTTATTTCTGAGCGCAAAAATACAAAATAAATATCAATTAGCAATTATTAAGAGGAATATTTTTTGTTTTGAGGTCGATTATTAGATGCTTATACTTCGCTATTTTTTCGCTTATCCTTCGCTAATCGTTCGCTCTTCCTATATCTTTCCTATATTGAATGTAAAGGGTAAGTGTAAAAAGAAAATTTTTCTGTCTTGGCTATTTGAAAAGAAATGGCTATCTTTGCCACAAAACTTATTATTCTTTTTGCAGTGCAGCAAACTGCGGCTCGATTGTGATGAAATACTTTTTATTATTCTTTTTAACGTTATTATGTACTGGCTGTCAGCTTTTTCAAGGGCAACAGCAAGCAGGGGAGCGTGTGGCTACTGAAGCAAAACAAGAGGAAGTATTTGTGCCGGTGGAGAAGGAATTTTATAAAACAGAAAGAGGAGACTATATAGAGAAAAATAATGTGGGAAATTGGGAGACTTTGAAAGCTTCAATCACCGATGAAATGCTTACACGAAATACTGATATTAACGGGAAACCTAATGATAGTATTGCTAAATATTTAGCTATAACCCAAATTTCTTATGAAGAATATCAAGAAGCCTTGAAACATAAAGTAGATTTTCTTATAGAAGATACTCTTTCGATTGTAAAAAAGAATGGGAAACTTACCTTTCCTTGTCAGCATAAAACAATTTACCTAAAAGATCAACCTGATGATTTTGAGAATCCTTTTTCTACAATTTATGCTTATGTAGGAAATATGCCTGCTCTAAATCAATATTTAGTATTTGAAAATTCAGAAGATTTTTACACTTATATTTTTATAGACAAAACTACTGGTAAGCAAACGGAATTTCAACGATTTCCCTTTCTATCTACTGATAAGAAGTATATCATTACAGTCGGTAGGGCTTATGAAGATTTAGTAGGAATTATTTCTTTATATCGTATAGAGAGTGTAAAACCTTTTAAAATAAATGTTTTAGTAGATGAAAGTACAAAATGGTGGGCAGCCTACGATTTTGATAAACAACCTATCTTTTTCAGTAAAAATGGCTATTTATATGCCTCAATGAATGTGGTAGCTAACTTTTTCGATGAAAAAAATGAACTTAACCCCCAACGAATGTACATAAAGATAAAAATCAAGTGATTGATTCCACCCATTACCATATTGACAAATTAATATTATGAAATATATCGTTATCCTTATGGGACTATTTAGCTTTTTTAATACGCACGCTCAAATAGAGCGTGTAGAACCGCCGTTTTGGTGGGAAGGTATGCACTATGCTGAGGTACAAGTATTGCTTTACGGCAAAAATATAGCGCAATATCGCGTGGAAAGTGACTTGCCTATCACTAATGTGCTGAAAACAGAAAACCCTAACTATCTATTCGTTACCATAGATACTAAAGGTAAAAAAGCAGGTAACTACTCGCTTTCTCTCCTACAAAAGAACAAAAAAGTAGGCAGTGTGGCTTACGAACTAAAGCATAGACGCGAGGGCTCCGCTCTTCGGAAGGGCTTTGATAGCTCGGATGTGATTTACTTGCTGATGTCTGACCGTTTTGCTAATGGTAATCCCAACAACAATTCGCATTTGGCTCTTACTGACAAACTGAACCGAGAGGCTTCTGACGGTAGGCACGGAGGTGATATTCAGGGAATTATAGACCATCTGGATTATATACAATCTGTAGGGGCTACCGCTATATGGAATACGCCCTTATGCGAGGATAATGAACCGCAGCATTCGTATCATACTTATGCCCAAACTGACGTCTATAAAATAGACCCTCGCTATGGTACGAATGAGGAATATGTACAGCTGTCTAAGGCTTTGCATAAGCGGGGTATGAAGCTCATCAAAGACTATGTGACTAACCATTGGGGGAGTCAGCATTGGATGGTGAAAGACTTGCCTTGTTATGACTGGTTGCATCAGTTCCCGGGGTACGGACAGAGTACTTTTAGGATGAGTACCCAAATGGATAGCAATGCTTCGGAATGGGATAAAAAGTATTGTGAGAAAGGGTGGTTTGCCCGCTCAATGCCTGACCTAAACCAAGCTAATCCGCTGGTGCTTAACTACCTGACGCAGAATGCTATCTGGTGGATAGAGTACGCTGACCTTGATGGGCTGCGCGTAGACACGTATTCATACAACGATAAAGAGGGCATCGCTAAATGGACGAAAGCGATTATGGATGAGTATCCGCACTTTAATATTATGGGTGAGGTATGGCTCAACCAAAGCGCTCAGGTGTCGTATTGGCAAAAGGACAGTCCGATAAGTGCCATACAGAGCTACAATACTTATCTACCTACGGTGATGGATTTCCCACTTTTTAATGCGATAGGTGAGGCGTTTCGCGTTGCTCCGTCGTGGGATAAGGGTATGATACAGCTATATGACAATTTAGCGAATGATTTTCTATACAAAGATATTAATAACTTGCTTATCTTTGCTGAAAACCACGATACGGCGCGCCTTAATCACGTATATCCTAAAATAGCCGATTACAAGCTTATCATTAGTATGTTGGCTACGGCACGCGGTATTCCGCAATTGTACTACGGCAGCGAGATAGGTATGGCAGGCGACAAGAGCAAAGGTGATGGCCATATACGGCAGGATTTCCCTGGTGGTTGGGAAGGTGATGTGCAAAACGCTTTTACTGCTGCTGGGCGTACGGCTATCCAAAATGAGTATTACGATTTCACCGCTAAGCTCTTTAACTGGCGTAAGGATAAGGCTGTGATTCACTATGGTAAAACTAAGCAATATTTGCCTGAAAACGAAGTGTATGTCTATTTTCGCTACAATGATACCGAGTCGGTAATGGTAGTGCTTAACAATAGCGAAAAGCCGCAAACGCTTCAGCTGAACCGCTTTGCTGAGAGTTTGGCGGGATTTTTGAGGGGTATAGATGTGGTATCGGGGAAAGAGATTGTTTTAGGTGATACTTTGGAAATAATAGGAAAGACTAGTTTTATTATAGTGAAGAATGGTAAATGATTAAAAAGGAGAATACTTGGACAAGCCTTAGAAAAGAGATAGCACAATTGATGGTGCAATTACAAATTTCTAAAGAAGATTTTCGTCCGCTGGGGTTAGAAGAATGGAAAGCAGTAGAGACACATATCTATAAAACCTTCTGCAAAAATCAAAAATATAGGCGTTATTGGCTTTGGGAGGATTTTTCAGAAGAAGCTGTTGCCTATAGGATGCCTTATCATAATCCAGAATACTATCTCGACAAATTAATAGATAACCAAGAAGAAATATTTTTCATTTTTGCAGAGTCTGAAAATTGTAAGTTTTGGTTTTATGAAGGGAAAATAACCCCTGTACTTCCTTTGATAGGGGAGTTATATCATTATGATGAATTTTACTTTATCTCAAAAAAGTATGAATGGCTTATTGGTATCAATCATCATGATGCCCTTATTGCTACTGGGAGCAAAGTAGAAGCTCTTGATACATTGTATAACAATGAAATGATAAATAGTGAATTAGAAAAATAACAATATATTCAGAATAAAAGAGTGCTATATAAAGTAAATAATTATGGTAATATGTTATTATAGTCCGTTAATAAAAGTGGTGTGAGAGATAAAAAATTAAAAAAGAATAAAACCTTATGAGAAACCAAGAACTGATAGAATTAGTAGACGACTTATTGAAGGAAGGAAAAGAACTTAGCTGGTTGGAGTTTAAAGAGGGAAATGCTACAGATAATCAGCGATTAGGTAAATATATTTCCGCTTTATCTAATGCCGCTAATTTAGCACACCGTCCTTATGGATACCTTATTTTTGGCATAAAAGATGGTTCGTTAGAAATAGTAGGAACTAAATTTAGCTATGAGAATAGGAAAGAAAAAGGTAGTGATTTAGATTTTTATATACGCCATAATTTATCTCCTTCAGTATATTTTGAGCATTTTGTATGTAATTATCAAGGGAAAAAAATAGAAATTTTTCGTATTCCTAAATCTTTTAATGCTCCTATAGAATTTGAAAAAGTAGCGTGGATAAGAATAGGTTCATCACTTGCAGAATTAAAAAAATATCCTGAATATCATCGCAAGATACTATTATCTCATACAGATTGGAGTGCAGAAATAGTAGAAGAAGCTACTATTGATGATTTAGATGAGAAAGCTATTCAAAAGGCTAAACAACTATATAAAGAAAAGAATGTGAATAAACCTTTTTATGAAGAAATAGACTTGTGGACAAATACTACTTTTTTAGATAGACTGAATGTAACAATAGGAGGTAAAATTACTAATACAGCTCTTATACTATTAGGAAAGGAGAGTGCAGCTCATTTTATTTCACCCAAAGTAGCACAGATTACTTGGAAGTTAGATACAGAAGAAAAAGCATATCAGCATTTTAGTATGCCTCTTTTTCTTACAGTAAATGCTGTATTGGAACGTATTAGAAATATACCTTATAGATTTTTTCCTGATAATCAACTTATTTCGGTAGAAGTACCTAAATATGATAATAAAGTAATACTTGAGGCTTTAAATAACTGTATTGCCCATCAGGATTATTTTCTTAATTCGAGAATAGTGGTTACTGAAAAAATAAACAAACTTATTTTTGAAAATGCGGGAGATTTTTTTGAAGGAAAGGCTGAAGATTATTTTTTTGGAGACAAAACTCCTAAATATTATAGAAATAAATTCTTAGTAAATGCAATGGTAAATCTAAATATGATAGATTCTGTGGGTTATGGTATATATAAAATGCTTTTAAGTCAAAAAAAGAGATATTTTCCACTTCCAGATCACTCTAAAAGTACAGATAAGGAAGTTGTTTTAGAGATATATGGTCATTATATAGATGAAAATTATTCTAAGAAACTTATAGAACAAGGTGATTTGTTAGAACTTACTGATGTAATTTTGATAGATAAGGTTCAGAAAAAACAACCTATTGACAATAGTGCTATAAAACGACTTAAACAAAAACATTTGATAGAAGGGCGAAAACCTCAGTTCTATATTTCTGAAGAGGTAGCTACTATATTAGACGAAAAAGCTGAATATACACTCAATAAAGGATTGGATAACGAAATATTAGAAACTTTTATACTTAAACATATAAATACACACGGATTTGCTACTCGTAAAGAAATTGATACCTTGTTACTTAATAAACTTCCTAACTACTTATCTGCACAACAGAAAAAAAGACGGCTATCTAATATGATACAAGATCTTAAGGAGCGAAAATTAATAGAAAATATAGGTACTCGTTCATTACCTAAGTGGATAAAAGTAGTAAAGGAATAGTAAAAAAATAGTAAAGAAAAATTTGTAAATTATTGTATTTCAAATACTAAAGCTTTACTACTGTCTAAAAAAAATAGTAAAGAAAATAAGAGCTTTAGTAAACTAAAAAAGAATAAAATCTTATGAAAAATATCATTACAATACTATTGCTGTTAAGTTGTGTTTTGTTAGGGAAAGCACAGAATGAGGCGAGCAAATGGCTGAAAGCGGTGTCGGCACAGCAGGGGATTGCTATTGAGTGGCAAGAACGCCCTACTTCGTTGGCAAAAGAAGGTATTAAAAGTTTTGTAGGTTACTATAAAGGGGACTTTGTGGCTTCTCTTTCAGTAGGAAAATCTGTTTCGGGGAGTTTTAATTATCAAGGAACTTCATACGAAATTTCCGATAGTAAAGGACAATTGGTATTTTATAAAAGTGAACAAGGTATCTGTGGCAATGAAGATAAAGAACCTCATAGGCACAGCCCTCACGCAAGACCGGTTTTAGCTGCCGAAGAAGCACAACCGAAGATTGCTAATACCCAAGTGCTAAGAGTATACCGATTGGCAATGCACATTCCTTATAGCACATTTACTACTTCACATTTTGAAGAGAAAGTAGAAAAAGTAAAAGCCTTTTGGGCGAACACTGAAGCTTTTCTTAACGAAATGTATATGCGCGATTTAGGGGTGCGCTTTGAGGTGGTAAATGACGAACGCCTTATCATCAAAGACGAAACCCAAGAGACTTTTGCCAGAACTCGCAATGCTAGTTACGTAAAGGATAATTCTACAATCGTTATCAATAAACTTATAGGAGAGAATAGCTATGATGTGGGCATCTCTCTCGTATTTACTTCTTCTCAGAAAAAAGGTATTAGGGGACTGGCCTATCTTGAAGGGGTTTATCAGCCTAATACCAAAGCTGATGCCGTAGCCGTACTTACCAAAGAAGTCATAGCTCACGAAATAGGACACTTATTTGGCGGTAGGCACACTTTTGGCAGTCATAAAGACTCGAGTGCCTACGATAGCGAAAAAACAGAACTCGATAGCGGTACTTCGGTGATGAGCTATGGGAGTCCGCGTGATTTCTTCTCGCTATCGAGCATAGAGCGCATACGCCAGCGATTGACACAAGTACCCGCGAAAGCCAAAGATAAGACTTTTGCTACCCAAGCTCCGCGTATAGACCGCAGCAAGCTTAAAAATCATTATACGATTCCGAAAGGTACTTTCTTTCAGTTTTATATTCCTGCTACTGACCCTGATAGCGAGCAACTGCTATATACTGTAAATCAGCACGATGTACGCAATGCTGATGAAACCCCTGTAACGCAGTACGCTATTTATAAACCTACTACCGCTAACCCTGTTACTATTAAAACAGAGTATCACGAAAATTCTGGAAATGTAGTGGCTAATAGCGGTTTAGCTCATCAGACAACGGGTACTTTTACCTTTTGGTTGGGGGTAAGCGATGCACAACCTCAGCAGGCTGCCGATTATATAGTGCAATATGATTTGGCAGAAACAAAGGTTACTGTAAAAGAGGGGACACCTTTTGAAATTACTACTACCCCTAAAAACAAATACAAAGGTGGTGAGAAAATATCGCTGCAATGGAAGGTTGATACCGCTATTTTTGCAGGTACAAAGGTGCGTGTGCTGCTGTCAGATGATTTAGGGAAAACGTTTAAGCATATTGTTTTAGCTGAAACGGCTAATGATGGTGCTGAAGAGGTTACTTTGCCTAACATCAATACTTCAAAGGCAGTGCTGAAAGTAGAGGTAATAGAAGGGGTGGCGTTTGCGCTTACAGATTATAATCCTAAAACAGGAGGCTTTACTATTGAAAAAGACAACAATCTTGCTTCTGAGTCTTTGGCATTTGTAGCTGCTACTTTGCCTCAAGACCTTACCCTTAGTTGTGCTAAGGAAGTGCCTACAGCGGTAATGCCTACCACAACAGGGGGCTGTGCGAGTGTAAGTTATCGTATGGAAGAGAAGAAAACTGCTGTGCTGTGCGATAATCGTTTTACCTTATTGCGTATCTTTACCGCGACAGATGGTTGCACTACGCTAACGCATACGCAAACCATAAAAGTAGCTGACAATATACCGCCTACTTTTGTAGGAACTCTGCCGCAGGATATTACTATAGAAGAGGGAGAGCCTATTCCTCTACAAAAAAGTATTTCGGCAGAAGATACTTGTGCTGGTGCGCCAACGGTTAAACGTTCAGAGAGAGAAGAACTCAATGAAGAAGGTAAACGCGTTAAAATCATCTACCAATGGGTTGCACGTGATGTATGCGGTAATGAGGCGGTACACATTCAGACCATTTCAATTACTCCTAAAAAAGTAGTACCTCCTGCATCTAATGATACTGCTGAAGTGGTTATTTATAATGGAGTATCTACTGATGATGCTAATAACTACTTCCGTATAGCGAATACAGACCCTAATAGTCCTATCTCGGTGATTATTTTTGATGAAATGGGACTTAAAGTGTATGAAAGCGACCGTTATCAGGAAAGGGGAGAGGTATTTAGAGGCTATCCGAATGTAAAAAGCGTAATAGGTAGTAATAAAGCCTTAGCTGGTACTTATTTCTATATAGTTAAATACTACAAAAATGGTAAACAAGAGTCCGCAAAAGGATTTTTGTACGTCAGGTAGTCTTATTCTAAAGACCTGAGAATTATTAAATAAAATAATATTATTAACAAAAATTATAATAATTAGCTTGCTAATTGATTTTTAGTTCGTACCTTTGCACCGTCAAACTAATATCAGTAATGAAAGCAATATTATATTATTGTTGCGCATTGGTTATAGGTTTGCAAGCCGCCAATGCGCAACAAAAAACTCAAGAACTCTTCAATTATTTTTCACAACCTCAACCTATTAGCTGGGCCGTTTCTCTTCCTAACGCATCGTCGTTACCTATTAAATGGCAAGAGCGAAAAGTTACTTCTCAACCTAGAGAGTTCCGTAGTTTTGTAGGCTATTATCAAGACCATTTCGTAGGAGTAATAACCCTTAGTAAGGAGTATGCTACTGGCGAAATCTTCTATCAAGGTAATTCGTATCTGTTAGAGACTTCAGAAAAAGGAGTAGTTAGCATAAAAAAAGACCAATCTTCAAAAGCCTGTGGCGTACAAAATTCTTCTGAAAAACAAAGTCTTACACGCAGACAATACTTTGAAGGCAATGAAGATAAGAATGACCCACCCATTGAGAAACCAGAAATATACAATTCGCTTTACCCTGATGCTCTTATTCACACTGATGGGGTATTTAGACACTACCGATTGGCACTTCCGGTAGATTACAGCATTTACAATTCGACATTTTTTTATAAAGATGTAAATAGAGTTAAGGCATTTTGGTATGCTACTATTGCCTTTGTGAATGAATTATACCGCAATGATGTAGGGGTAGATTTTACTTTGGTAGATGATGAAGCGCTCATCTTTACTACTGAAAAAAATCAGCTATTTCGCAGGGGTAGTCGGGCTAATGATGTGGTAAATGATGGTACGATTACTCTTAACAAACATTATGACCCTAAAAAGTATGATTTGGCAGTTATTCTCAGTGATTATAGGGAGAAATATAATGGTATGGCAGCTGTTTATTCGGCTTATGAACAACATAATAAGGCAAATGCTACGGCACGCCCTATAAAACCTTCGACCATAGCTCACGAGATAGGACATATGTTTGGGGCAGACCATACTTTTTCTAACGGAGGGCAGTATTCTAGCAAAACAGAAATAGGCTCAGGTCAGTCGATTATGAGTTATGGACACGAGTACCCTCGTGATTTCTTTTCATTGATAAGTTTGCAAATTATACGCAGATTTTTAGGTAACTCGATGGCGTATTATGCTGATGAAGCACGTACTCAAGTAGCTGGCAAACGTGTGGAAGGTACCGGCTCTAACCTTGTGTATGGAGTGAAGAGTAATAATCAGCCCCCTGTGCTTGACCGCTCGCACTTAAAGAAAGAATATGTAATTCCGAAAGATACCTACTTTCAGTTTTACCTAACAGGTAAAGATGCTGAGAATGATACCATTACCTATATAGCTCACCAAGCAGATAGGCGTTTTCACTCTACTAAATCAAACGCCCGCTTTATGACTTACAAGGGGAAAACCAATGGTAATATACGCTTTGAGACTACGTGGTTTGAGAAAGAACGCAATACTTTTGTGCCAATAGCTGCTACTTCGCCTTTAAACTATACCCCTGGTACTTTTACTTTTTGGTTGGCTGCTGCTGACCATAACAGAGCTGACCGCAACCACGTGGTGAAGTATGATGTAGAGGAAGTAAAAGTGAAAATAGCTGAAGGGAAGCCTTTTCAAATACAAAACTTTGACAATGGTAGTTGGGAACAAAATCGCACTTATAACGGAGGGCAGTTGCTCACCCTACATTGGCAAGTAGATGAAAATATTTTTGGAAAAGATAGTAAAGTTAGGATTTTGCTATCGGATGACTCGGGAAAGACTTATAAATACATACTGAAAGAGATAGCGGATAACAATGGAACGTGCGATGTGATACTCCCCAACATCAATATAGGTACTACCCACGGACATTTTGGCAAACAAAGAGGACAAGGAGTCATAAAAATAGAAGTGATAGATGGTTTGGCTTTTGCTCTTTCGTGCACCAAACCTTATCACGTAGGCGGCTTTATGATTGATAAGAACAAAAATGCCCCTACGCCGCTTGCCTTAGTAGCAAGTAGTCTACCTGCTCAACACATTACAGTAGCTTGTGCTAATGCATTACCTACTGCTGCCAAGATAGAGACGCAAGGCGGCTGCGGTAGAGTTACTCAGGCTATTGCACAAGAAGAAACTAATAAGAAATGTAATAACAACTATACTCTAAAACGCACTTATACTTTTAGTGATGAGTGTAATACAATAGTAAGTTTTGAACAATTCATTACAGTGAAAGATGATAAAGCTCCTGCTTTTGTAGGGCTTTTGCCTAATGATGTGAGTATAGAAGAAGGGGCTGCTCTGCCTGAAGCTAAAGTGCTTACCGCTAAAGATAACTGTGCAGGAGAATTGCAAGTAACTCCTTCGGTAAGTAAAGCAAATAATAAGGTTCTGTATATGTGGAAAGCAACTGATAGCTGTGGTAATAGTATAGTGCATACACAAACTATTTCTATAAATCCTAAGCCACAAATAGCAACACCGACAGTAAGTACTCCTACGGTCAGCACCCCAACAGTGACGACACCGACGGT
>ERZ772921.299-NODE-299-length-30680-cov-7.874873_pt1 | contig 30680 bp, 19 predicted proteins | sample MGYA00512117_ERZ772921 | MGnify/ENA primary metagenome ERZ772921 (study PRJEB29015, sample SAMEA2737944) | human oral metagenome | biome: human oral; feature: human-associated habitat; material: dental | place: China | collected 2150 ...
CGCTAAATAAGCTTAAAGAAAGTACCGATCAGTTCTTGGTCTTTAACGATATGGACGCTAAAATGCGTGTGCTTTACAAGCGTAAAGATGGTAAATTCGGCTTATTTTAGAATTTTAGAATTTTAGAATTTTAGAATTTTTAAGGCGCGGAATTCTCGCGCCTTTTATTGTTTGAGAGTCGTTGTTTATTTGTTATTATATTATTTTTAATGTAGCCCAAGATAAACAAAATCGCATTTTATAAAATCTTTCTTTTAGGAAATCTTTAAAATTTATTTATATTTGTTCCATATCCATATAAAATTTAAGCAAAAAAAATGTAAAATAGTAGTTAAAAATTATGTTATTGACCGGAGGGTAGTATCATGAAAGTTAAGAGTTTTAGCTTCGCGCCTCTTTTGGCGCTGTTGTTTTGTTTCGTGGCGGGGGCCTTTGCGGATAATAGACCCAATATTAAGATCAATCCCGCCGTTATAGATCCTTGGGAATACCCTGATAGCGGCGTAATCAATAGTAGTGATCCGCATTGGTATTGGTATTCAAGCGGTGAATGTGGAGATGGCGCCGGTCATAATCATTGTGGAACATGGAATTTTAGTGGTATTCGAGATTGGAAAAATCAAACCCCTGTAGTTAGATTTGGCGGTCCCGGTACCTATGTATTTGGAGACTATGCCGTAGCTGGAAATACAGTGCTTAGTTTTGATTGGGACGGAGTTACAAAAGGAGTGGATAAAAACTTTATAGCTGGCGCAAACGGTCATTATTTAAAAGAGGATCCAGATACTTCGGCGGGTGCCTTTTATCTAAATAGCTCCAAATCGACTCTAAAACTACCTAAGGGTATTACTAAAGATGATATCGTTTTTGCAGCTTTGTATTGGCAAGGTAACGTAAGAGAGGCAAGAGAGCTTATCAATGAGGGATGGGATAAATACGTAGGAAATGGCGACGGAGTTAAGTTTGCGAAATGGTATAAATGGGCTAAGCTTAGAATGAAAAGCTCAAAAAGTGCAACAAGTACTGCTCCTATAGATATCCCGAGGGATAGATGTAACGGTGTAGCCGGCTGGAATTATAGGGAGAATGCTAGCTATAGAAATCTTCCTAACCCTCGGAAGGTAGAGATGCGTTTGGAATACGGCTGCTTTGCAGATATTACGGATAAAGTGAAGGCAAACTTTGTTGATTACTCTGATAGTATAGATTTTACCGTAGGAAACATAGTAGCTAGCGATGGTAGGGATAATGCCGGCGCAGCCCTTATTAATGGTGAATTAAAAAATATTAGACTCGGTATGTGGGGCGGCTGGGGTGTAATCATAGTATATGATAAGACCTTGGACTCTAGAAATAAGCTAATGGCGGATTTGCAAAGCCCTGCTAATCCTGTGGGTGTAGCGAAACCATTTACTTACGCAGAAGCTGCAAAATTTAAAAACGATTATTACAAACCTAAAAATGTAACCGTATATGGTGACTTTATAGCTATTACACCTTGGGCGGGCGCAAATGAATCTATAAACGTAAAAGCCGAGTTAAAAGGCTTTTACACTCCTAGGAGCGGTCGCGTTAATGCTAAGCTTAGTTTTTTAGGTTTTGGTGGCGAGGCGAAACTTGGACCTGAAATGAGCGGCAATGATAAGACGAAGGAATTTTTTAGAGTAGAGAATAAAAAAGCGGGCGGTAAAATGGATACTTTATATACTCCTAATGCCGCTTGGTCTAATGGAATAAACGCATTGGCTCAGATCGGAAGCGAATGGTATTCTAATATATTCGGCGGTACCATTATGAGGCTAAGAAGCGAAAATGGTGGATATGCTGCGATACCGGAAATCCTAAGAGGTAAGCATTACGAGGGAACGGATCAGGCGGCCGCCGTGGACTTAGATGAATTTGATATAAGCGATAAAATGGGCTACGGGCAATCAAGTATAAAGTTGGAACTCGGTGGTACGTATAACTCAACAAACAACCAATCCGATCAAAACTTTATAAGTATGATAGCAATATCGGTAGACTTATATGTTCCTCAACTATGCTATCAGTATGAGGTATATAATGCCGCTAACTGGGTAAAATTCTTTAGAACTAAAGATGAAGATCCGCAGAATGGCAAAGTTATCGGTAGCAGATATAGTAAGACTGAGATTGACGACAATAAGCCAGAGCAGATCAAAAATCCAGTAGTTGCGGGCGAGCATATCTACTATAGAATGAAATTCGAAAACAGACTAAATGGTGGTAATAGCGAGGATGCTGTAGGTGCAGTAGTGTCAATCGATTTTGCTCAGGCAGGCGCTGCCTATACCAAAGATAGTTCTACTATAAATAATGAACTAGCCATAAACGATCCTATCACTACCACTACAAATACCATACCTGCAGCGGCTGCAGAGAAGCTGGTCTATCTACGCGATGGTCAAAAGGGTGCATATAAGACGATGAAAGATGTCATAAATGGCGGCACCCCAAATGTCACGGATCCTATCTATAATGATAGGCAATTTACGACGCTAGATAATAATGTCTTAAAATTCTATATCGGCGAGGGTGCAGGAGAGATAAAAGCTGGCACGACTACTCCGGTGGGCGGTCTAATGAGACCAGGTAAAGCGGCGTATGGTGAGTTTAACGCTACCGTTAATACAGGTGCAAAAATTCTTCAAGCTCCTGCCGTGACATTAAGCTACAAGATGAGTCTAGATATCGGCGGCGGTCAGCGAGTCGTCCTAGATATGGATAGTGCCTCTGAACTTGAGCTATGCGATGCAACGAAGGTTTCTAAAAGTGTTGATATCCAGCCGCTAAGCGGTTTACAGGTAGTAAATAAGAATTTTAGTAATAGCGACGACGATGATAGGCTATATACTCAAATCTCTGATAAGCCTTTCGATGTGAAACTCATCTTTAGACCAGATTACGAGAGCCAATATTGTAAGTCTTATGACGATAAAACCGGTAAATGTACAGATTATATCGGTGCGGCTGCGAATTCTCCTTACTTTAAAAAAGATCCTAATACAGGTAAGCTCGTATATATCGGTAGCAAGGATAGAAAGCTTGAGAAATTTGGCTTGGGAGGAAAATTGTATTTGTCTGTCATAAGGGCAAAGAATGCTGCTACTACGTCAGACAAAGTCAGTGAGGATGATAAGAAAAATAGCGTAGTTTATGCATGCCGATCAGTAACTGATACCTTAAAAATTCCGTTTAAGCTAAATGGTGATTCCTATTCCGTAGATAAGGAATTAGATTTTAAAAATAAGAGTATTTTAACTCTAAATAATATAGAGATAGGTGATGCGTATCAAGGTCTTACATTTATGCTTAGTTATCGTCCTGACGAGCAAGCTACCTCGAGATCCGATTTAGATAAGTATATAAAAGATAAGGACTTAAACAGTGAGGATCCTAAGGCTTACTATTTAGAGCTTAAAAAATGGGAGCTTAAGAAGCAATACGGGTATTGTGAAGCCAATGAAGATTTTGATTGGTGCAATAAAAGTCTGACTGCGGAACAAAAGAAGGATATCTGGGATAATATTATACAAAAGAAGCTGGATGAGCTTAAAAATAGTATAGATACGGCTAGCAATGAGTTCGGAATTAAAATGTCAAAAGACGGCTCGTTCCATATATGCGGTAGCGATAACTTCGTACTACGTCCTGCGTATTTCAAAGTAGATACCGATGCGCTAAATAATTCCGGTAAGTATAGCAAGATCGTAGATACTACCGCTAGTGGTGATATAACTAAAAAAGGCGTTAGTGCCGATGTTTATAATCCTACCGAACTTCGTGTGGGTGGTGACTATGAGCAGAACGCAGATATTTTAGCGCACGTAATATCGGCTAGAAGTTATAGCGATAATGGCGTACCTAACTATACTGCAAGAATTGGCGGTGACCTAGGTAATCAGCGCTATCATCTACGTAAAAGCTATGGCACGGATTCCGACGATACTCAAGATATATCGACTAAGATCCGTGGCATCCAGACTTACTTGCGCCCATTCATATCTAATGAATGTGTGGCTAATGTAGATACCCAGTCTTATTATGTCGATAGAAAAACAGCCACTACTACATTAAAACGCGGTGTAAAGCAAGACGGCTGCTACGGCGGTACTGCAGTAGAGTATTCCGGTGCTAAATATAATGCCCAGACAGGCAAATACGAGATCGATCCATCGGCTATCAAAAAGGGCTCTTTTGGCAAGAGTGATGATGTTTCGTGCGTGTTAAATGGTACAAGCTCAAAATTTGACGCATCATATAGAAGAGTATGGGATAAAAATGCCGTAAGCTTATGGGCGGATTTTAATGCTAGAGATATCGTAGAGACTGGAGGTGTAGCGAAATTCAGCGGCAAAGGCAATTCTCAAGGCGCATATTTGATGACTCAGTCTAGAAAAGCTTCTGTGGATAAAGATAAAGAAAATGCCGTCATTTATACTGAAGGATTAGGTGCAAATGCTGATAAAATTTTTAACTACTATAATGTCGGTGATGTACTGGTAAGCGTCTATGATAACTCATGGACGGATGCTTACTCCGATCAGACATACTCTAAAAAGTGGAAGAGCGCTAAATGTATTATCAATTCATCTAGCAACACTCCGGACGCTAAAGGTATGGTAGGTTGCGACGTAGGCATGAGAATTGCTGCTAACAAAGATAAAGCGATAAACGATAATATTGTATTGCGCTACAAGCCGGATCGTATCAGAGTGTCGCTCGTAAGCCTTGATAATGGTATAACAACCGGCGTAGGCGATAATAATATCACCGGCGGAACATCCGCATATACATATTTTAATGATCCGTATATTGAGAATAATGTTGTAGTATATCCAGGCGAAAATCCCGCACAGAATTTAGCTGTAACGCGTCAGATAAGCCAGCTTGCCAAACTTAAAGTTAATGCGGTGGCGTATCTATCTGACAAAGTTTATAAGGATGTCATCGCTACGCTTTATGACGGATATAAGCAAGATGTTGGCGGCACTCCTCAAGCCGTGTGCGGATTTTCGAGCGATCTTGATTTTGCGCTAAATTTTGGATTTGATTGCGCTAGCAATAGTGCCGACGGACGTTGCTCCACAGCTATCGCTCGCAGAACCGGCGGAGCTACAAATTACGTGCCATATCCTAATAGACCTACCGTTGTCTACAATATCCCTGGTGGTACACAGTTTTTCGCTAAGAATTCTAACGAGTGCCTAGGCTCTACGGGATATGATAGCAGATGCTATACGTATAACGCAAGGACCTTAAGCTCAACTGTTACCGGAGGTTGGGAGGAAGCTGCTTCTGCCGCCGATGTTGGCTACAGCATGCCTATACCGCTTGGAATAGCGCTTAATTACTACTCCGACGCTTCATTAATAGGCGGACTTATTAATAAACCAAAAGGCGGTACAGGAATTAATTACGATTCAAAGTCAACGGATTTTAGAATTTTGGCACAAGGATTTAGAGAGGGGCAGACCCCTGGTTCAACTGTGTATTTTAATTTCGCTAGGATGCATAAAACCCCTAGCACTCCGGTGCTTATCTACGCTAGTGACTTTGATATCAGAAATGGCACGGTTAGTATCGCCGAAAATTTTTGGCCGTCAAAATTTGATAAATCATACAATGCTATCTCGGATACAACTTCGGAGCAATATAAGAAAGATGATATAAAGTTATCGCAAGAGAACTTTAATACTTTCATCACTAGAAAGGTTAGCGAGACCGGAGCTGCAAGTAAGGCTGCTTATATTGCCGCCGCTAATTCCAATACCAAAACTTACGCGATCGGTACGACCGTTACGGATTTTAGTGACAACGTAGGCACTTATGCGCTATTCGTCTATGGTACGTCATATGACAAGAGCCTGGGATCTAGAGTGTATCAAGCCACTACCAGAACCGGGGTAACCGTACCTATTTATACACAGATCTATTGCGGCAGAACCGATAGGTGCGCGAATATGCCTGCTCCTAGCGCAGAACTTGCTTATGAAGCCCCTAACTCGAATATATTTACCGTGCTAGCGGCTCAAGATCCTAGCTTGACCGATTTTACGAAGTTCGTAGTAAATACTAGGGCTACTTTAAATAATATAGGCGCAGAATTTGTAAGCGCTTATACTAGCTTTACGCCTACTGGCGTAACTGTTCGCAGGGGTAATGTAGTAAGCGGTGGCAAGGAAGATATAACTATCCAGGCTAATGTACCAGGTCAGGCTAGGATACGTATTGAAACTAACCCATGGCTTATCCATACGCCTGCTGACAATCAGAGAACTATGTTTACTGTACCTCCTACTACTGGAGCTTACTCTAGCAGGTTCCCTGGTGTGCCACAGTATTTCAATCCTCTTACTGTAAATGTAAGAGCTGTTAGACCTACAGTCTGGGGTGGAGAGGGTCAAGTCAAGTCCGGTACAGTAGATGACGTGGGATCATTCGCTGGTGGTAGCACAGCGGATAATAGCACTAGCGACACTTCGACTAGCAAGCTAGGTACAGGAGACATTCGCGATATTTACAATCAAAAGACCGATTGGTAGTATCTGCGTAAGCTCGTAGCATAAAGGCTAGCCTCCTGGCTAGCCTTTTTTTATGAGCGAAATTTTGGTTTTCTTGGCGACAAATATTTTGGAATTTTGCTTTGCAAATTTTTGTCTGTAAATTTTACGAGATAAAATTTTTTAGAATTTTAAATTGCGAAATTCTACTATAAGACTTGGCGGTAAAATTTTGCTCATTGAGATTTGTGCGCCGTAACAGCATAGAATTGCGCGCTAATCCTAAGCGGTAGAATTTCAAAGTAAAATTTTATATGACGATCCTCCTCCCGTTTATTAAAATTCTCAACCATCAGCATTGTAAGTTTCGCGTAGCGTAATCACGCAAGGCTTATTGTAAATTTTTATTGCGCTAGATTTTACATTTCAATACAGCCGCAAAATTCAATTAGTAAAATCTACACTAAGCGAGGTATAAAAGATCTCAGCCACATCCAGGACGCAGAATTCCATTAGTAAAATCTGCTCTCAACTCTCATCCTAAAATTCTATCGCGGTAAAACGCATCGCCGATAAAATTTAAAATTTTATTGCTCAAAGCCGTCCGCATTTTCTCTTATCCTTTAAAATTTCGTTTCGTAAAATTCCAATTTGCCAAGAGCCGCCGTATAAATTTTGTCTTATAAATTACATTCACCCATTTACCCGTTTTTAAATGAAATTTCGGCACAATGCGGCTTAAAATTTCATCAGGAAAGCCACTTGAAAACAAAAAATATCAGAAATTTCAGCATCATCGCGCATATAGATCACGGCAAATCCACGCTCGCAGACCGCCTGATTAGCGAGTGCAACGCCGTCGAGGCGCGCCAGATGAGCAGCCAGATCATGGATACGATGGATATCGAAAAGGAGCGCGGCATCACGATCAAGGCGCAGTCCGTGCGGCTCGAGTACGAGCTTGGCGGCGAGAAATACGTTTTAAATTTGATCGATACCCCGGGCCACGTGGATTTTAGCTACGAGGTCTCGCGTTCGCTGGCTAGCTGCGAGGGGGCAATCCTCGTCGTGGATGCCAGTCAGGGCGTGCAGGCGCAAACCATCGCAAACGTCTATATCGCGCTGCAGCACAACCTCGAGATCATCCCCGTGCTCAATAAAATCGATCTGCCCGCCGCCGATCCGCAGCGCGTAAAAGATGAGATCGAGCATGTCATCGGGCTTGATTGCAGCAGCGCGATCGAGGTCAGCGCCAAAACGGGCGTGGGTATCAAGGAGCTTTTAGAGGCGATAATCACTCGCATCCCCGCGCCCAAAATGGACGACGCCGCGCCGCTTAAGGCGCTCATCTACGACAGCTGGTTTGATAACTACCTAGGCGCGCTCGCGCTTGCGAGGCTCTACGACGGCGTGCTGAAAAAGGGCGACGAGGTCTATATCATGGGTAGCGAGAACCGCCACGAGGTGCTTGATCTGATGTATCCCAACCCGCTCGCGCCCGCCAAAACCCGCGAGCTTAGCAGCGGCGAAGTGGGCATCGTAGTAATGGGGCTAAAAAACGTCGCCGACGTGCAGGTGGGCGATACGATCACGCTTTTTAAAAATCGCGCCGCCGCGCCGGTGGGCGGATTTGAGAAGGCAAAGCCCTTCGTGTTTGCGGGCATCTATCCCGTGCAGACCGATAAATTTGAAGATCTGCGCGACGCTTTGGATAAGCTCAGCCTAAACGACAGCTCGCTTAGCTACGAGCCTGAAACGTCGCTCGCGCTAGGATTTGGCTTTCGCGTCGGGTTTTTGGGGCTACTGCATATGGAGGTCGTGAAGGAGCGGCTCGAGCGCGAGTTTGATCTCGATCTCATCGCCACGGCGCCGACCGTCACATACGCCGTGTATCTCACGGACGGCTCGTGCGTGCGGATACACAGCCCCAGCGAGCTTCCGGCGCCAAATTTCATCGAGCGTATCGAGGAGCCTTACGTCAGGGCGACCATCATCACCCCGAGCGAGTTTTTGGGCAATCTCATCAGCCTTTTAAATTTGCGCCGCGGCATCCAAACCAAGATGGATTACATCACGCCTGAGCGCGTCCTGCTCGAATACGACGTGCCGACAAACGAGATCATAATGGACTTTTACGACAAGCTTAAATCTTGCACCAAGGGCTATGCGAGCTTTGATTACGAGCCGATCGATTACAGGCGCGGCGATCTAGTCAAGCTAGATATCCGCGTCGCGGGCGAAGCGGTTGATGCGCTCTCGATCATCGTGCCCGCCTCAAAGGCCGAATCCAAGGGGCGCGACCTCGTCAAAGCGATGAAGGAGATCGTGCCGCGGCAGCTTTTTGAAGTCGCGATCCAAGCAAGCATCGGCAACAAGATCATCGCGCGCGAAAACGTCCGCGCCATGGGCAAAAATGTGACCGCCAAGTGCTACGGCGGCGACATCACGCGCAAGCGCAAGCTACTCGAGAAACAAAAAGAGGGCAAGAAGCGCATGAAAGCGATCGGCAAGGTAAATTTGCCGAGCGAGGCGTTTTTGAGCGTGCTAAAGATCGATTAAATTTTATACTTACGCAGATGGTCCAAATTTCATCTTTTGCCGCGCTGTCGTAAAATTCGCTTTTAAATTTTGACGATCGCTCGGGCGGTTTAAATTTAGCGGCTCGTTGTTCGGTATGAAATTTCGTCTTTAAATTTCACTATCTCAAGAGACGATCTAAATTTTATGACTGCACGGCTTTAACTATCGCTTGCCGCCTGAGCTGATACATTCGCTGTTGCGCGCCCGTTTTGCGCCGCTTTAAGCTCTAGCGCTCGCTGCTCGGTCGTAGAATTTTGCCGCATGCCGTTAGGCTAAAATTTTGCCTTTCAAATTCAACATCCCGCGAGCGGTTTAAATTTTTGCCGCCCGTTGATCGTTGCGGTCGCGTCCGCAGCTCGGCTACAAAATTTTTATCCCGATGGTGTCCGCTATGAAATTTTATCCGCTGCGACTTTATAAAATTTGATTAAATTTTGCCCGTCTTGCCGCATGAAATTTCATAGCGCGAATGTTTTATAGCAAAGCGGCGTATAAGAGGGCGAAGCGTAAATCCCACAAAAGCGCTAAATTTATCGGCGTAAAAAAAGGAGAAAAATGGAATTTTAGACCGCTTAGGCGTGGATAGGAGCAGCTTTACTGATCTATTTTCGGCATGTTTAGGCTGCGGCGTAAGGGTGCAAGAGATGGGCTCGAAGCTGATCACAAAGGGCAGGCGCCGGTCTGTGGATTTTGAGCGCGGTAAGACCCTCTTCGGCGATGATGCGCCGCGCGCCATTTGGTATATCGGTAGCGAAGCGAGCAGCAGCCGCACGTGGCTGTGGGGGTACGAGAACGTAAACCGCCTTGATGAGCGACTGCTTGCCCTTGCGCGAGATGTGCGCGACTTCGACTTGCGGCACGGGCTAGAGGAGCTTAGCACGCCTAAGCTCGCACTAAGCGCGGAGATAAACGGGCATGCTCTAAGCGCGATTGCGTGCGGGCTATCGCAGGAGCCGTTATGTTACTACCGCTGTCCGCACGCCGGCGGAGCGGTGTTTGTGGCGTTCGCGGCAGGCGAGTGCGTGGCGCCAGATGGCACGATCAAGCCTGGTATGGACGGCAAGCGAGCTCATCTCTTTGGCGCGCGATTACATAGGCGCATTTCAGCTAAATCAAGCCGTTTTATCGGGGGCGCTTTTGCTTAGAAATGGCACGAAATTTAGCGAAGAGGCGGGCAAGATCGTAGCGAATTTTAAAAATGATGTGCTCTTTTAGTTCGATAATTTGGGGCGGCTAAGCGAGGTGGAGTTTGTCGTATAGAGCCGCAAATCTCGCGCCGTGCATTCGCGGCTTTGAAATTTACGCTGCCAAATTTTGCCCTGCAAATTTATATCGTAGAATTTTGCGCCTTGGAATTTTGCTGGGCAGAATTTGCATCGCTGAATTCCGTCTCGTGAAATTCTGTCTTAAATTTTACGCCGTAAAATTCCGCTACTCTATCCGCACCCAAGCCTTTAAATTTTAAACCAAAATCAGCCGCCGTCGATGTCGAAGTCAAGATGTTCTTTGAAGTAGGCGCGCAGTCTGCGGCGGTCGTTGCGGCCGGGCGTGATCGCAAACCACAGCACGCGGTCGTTCAGATCTTTGCCGCGGATCAGCACGGTGTCGCGCAGCAAGATGTCGTGAAAGTCGCCGTTTAGTCGCCACGACGAAAGCGCCTTGGCGAAGATAAAGATCACGACGCCCACGACCATTATCACAAACGCCATTCCCACGCGCTCGCTCATGGCGATACCGACTAGCCATAGCACGATCATCGATCCGATCCCGAATTTAAAGAGTCGCTCGTGTTTTACGTAGCGGGAGTGCTTAAGCGCCGTGTAGCTCGTGCAAGTGCGCAAAAAGCCCGGAGTGAGCCTAACGTAGTCGATATTAAAGAGCAGAATTTCGCTCTTGCGCTCGTTTGAGACGAAGGTGATCGCATGGTCGCTAAATTTAAACAGCCCGCCGCCATCGCGCCCTTGATACCAAGCTACGCCTGCGATCAAAAGTCCTAAAATCCCGCCTCCACCGCGTCCGTGACCGTCGCCTAAAAAAATTTCATCTAAATCAAGGCCGGCCGAAACGCCGTAAAAAAATATAAAGACCATCATCGCAATGACGAAGATCACGATGAAGGAGTTGTCGTTTTTGACGCTAAATCCGCCTGCGCTCGTGGTTCGTGCGCTGCGGCTGCGAAGGGCGGCTTTGTAGTCTTTGGTGCTAAAAGTAGGCATAAAGCCTCCTTTCTTTCGGGCTTGCGAAACTCTTTTGCGCTTTCAAAGCCCGTTTAAAACGGTGAAATTTTATAAAATTTCAGATCAAATTCGGATTAAATTTCAAATTTGAAGAGGCTTTGCAAGCGAAGCTACTCCGTTAAGAGCTGCGAACGCTTGATAAGCGCGGCATTTTGAGTCTTACAATACTCTAAAGTATAAAGAATTTCGGCACTAAATTTAAACGCGATCGGCGGGTGCATTCTTGCTGGTGCGTGCTGCGGATTTCGCGGCGAAATTTAAAAACGCGGTTTGTAAGATTTAGAGGATGCGAGTTTTGTAGAAGCGCAGCTGCATGTACAGACGCGAATGTGCGGCAAATTATCATAAATTTAAAGCGTAGCGGCGCTGTGCGATCTCATCAAATATGCAGAAAATTTTACGGCAAATTTAAAACGCAGTCTCTCGGAATTTAATACGGCCGATTAAGCGGTAAATTTACTTCGCGGTTGCAGTTAAAATTTCCGCCGCGCGGAGTAAATGTCGCGCAGAGGTAAATTTGCCGCGTAGAAGCTAAATTTCGCGTCGCAGTTAAATCGACAATAGTCAAATCACAGCGAGCTAAAACGCTATAAATTTAGAGCTCGCCGCCGTAAGCGTTTGACTCAGGCTGAGCTGCGATTTTTTATTATAAGATGCCTATTGTTCGCATTCCTGCGGCTGTACAAAACAAACGGCCCGTGCTTTAAATTTTGAAATTTTATTTGAATAAGCTATTTACGCTCTCGTCGTGATATACGCGTCTTATGACCTCGCCGAAGAGCGGAGCGACGCTGATTACCTTAATGCGGTCGCTTTCTTGTTTTAGCGGGATCGTGTCGGTCACGACGAGGCCGTCCAGCGCGCCGCTTTCGATGCGCTCATATGCCGGGCCGCTTAGCACGGCGTGCGTGCAAAACGCGCTGACGCTCTTCGCGCCCTGTTCCTTAAACGCGCCCGCGGCCTTGACGATGGTGCCCGCAGTATCGATCATATCGTCGATTAGGATCACATCCTTGCCTGCGACGTCGCCGATGATGTTCATCACCTCGCTTTTGTTCGCCTCCTCGCGGCGTTTATCGACGATGACGAGATCGAGCGAGAGCTTTTTGGCGAAGCTTCTGGCGCGCGCGACGCCGCCTACGTCGGGGCTGGCGATGATCGGATTTTTTAAATTTTTCTCTTTCAGATAATCCAAAAATATCAGCGAGCCGTAGAGGTTATCGACCGGCACGTCGAAAAAGCCCTGTATCTGCCCCGCGTGCAGATCCATCGTGACGACGCGGTCGATCCCCGCTGTCTGCATCATATTTGCCACGAGCTTCGCGCTGATCGGCACGCGCGGAGCCGCCTTGCGGTCTTGGCGAGCGTAGCCGAAGTAGGGCACGACCGCCGTGATCGAGTTCGCGCTGGAGCGCTTCAGCGCGTCGGTTAGGATCAGAAGCTCCATCAGATTGGAGTTTGCGGGCGCGCATGTGGGTTGGATGACGAAGACGTCCTTGCCGCGCACGCTCTCGCCGATCTGGACGCTGATTTCGCCGTCGCTGAAGGTTTTGATCGCGCACTCGCTAAGCGGCAGCGAGAGATATTTGGAGATTTTTTTGGCAAATTCGGGATTTGCGGTGCCGGAGAAAATTTTATATCCGCGCATTTTGGTGACCTTTGGATTGAAATTTGCTCGAATTCTACACCAAAAGCGCTAAATTTTAGCTAATTCGCCCGCCGCGCCCGCGTAAAATTCATAAGCATCCATCGCGAACCGCCGCCCGTTTGCTTGATAAATTTTTTGAAATTTAAGAGCGGTTCAGCTCGCCGCGGTTTTACTCCGGCGAAATTTTGGCTGTGGGTTGCAGCGCCCGCGAGCGATCGGAGCCTGCGTTTTTGCACGAGCAGCCGCGCAGATTGCCGGCAAAATCGTATAGCAAAGTTTGATGAAAGTTTGAAAAAAGGGGCACGGCTAAAATCGTATCGCGGAGGGCAGGGCGCCGGGTAGCGCGGGATTTTATCTTTGAACTGCGGAGAGTGCGTTTAAATTTGGATTTTGAGCTCGCACGGGACAGACTGCGCGGATACTTGGCGCGCTAAATTTTAGATTCCTTAGGCGGTTAAATTTAAAACGTGCTTTGCTTTGGCGAAAATTTAAAACTCGCTTTGACGATCAAATTTAAAAATCGCTCTTTAGAGCTTGATTGTGCGCCGCGAAATTTAAAATTTATCGTGCGAGCTCCATTCGTCGCGTAAATTTAGATTACTGCCTTTGCCATTTAAATTTTAAAAACCGAAAAGCTATGAGTACGAATTGAGAGGCAGGTCGTTACATAGATTCTAGTGCGGATTATGACATAAATCTCGTCAAGGGTCACGGCATAAACCCAAGCATGGATTATTACGACATACGCCTCGGAGCGGACCTAGACATAAATTCTGACAGGCATCGCGCCGTGAATTTTAAAATTTCAAACGCAAATTTAAAAGCGAATTTAGCAGTTTTAAAAGCAGATTTAAGGACGGATTTCAGATTATGAAATTTTTAAATTTAAAAGTTGCTGCCGCCGTGTTCGCGCTACTGCTCGCAGGCTGCGACGGATGGAAGCACCATCTAAGCAGCGACGGTGCCTCGCTCGCCTCCAAGTTCGACCCCTCCGAGCGCACACTAAAGATCGAGGGCAACGACAAGCTACTCGTGCTGTTTTTCTACGCAAGTAGCCAAATTTAGAAATTCTGAAATTTTAAAATTTAGATAAAATTCTACGATTTGGAATTTTGATAAAATTCCGTAACTACCAGCTCCCGCTAGCACCGCCTCCGCCGAAGCTTCCGCCGCCCCCACTGAAACCGTCTCCGCTAAAACCGCCACTTCCTTTAAATCCGCCAAAATCCCCAGATGGGCTGCCTCTCATGCGCGATGAGCGTGCGATTTCGCTTATGATGTCTGCACTCGAGATTATATCCTCGTCGCTTCTTCTGAGGCGCGTCACGCGGCGGCTTAGTATCGCAAAAAGCAAGACCGCAAAAAGCACCATAAAGATCGCAAAGTCCTTGTTGCTCGGATCCTGCTGCGCGTTGGCGTTAAGCGGATCAAATTTTATATCGCCGCCTTCGATCGTGCTGATGATCGCCGAAATCCCGCTAATGACGCCACTTTCATAATCTCCCTGCCTAAAATAGGGCAGAATTTTATTGCTGATGATACGCTTGGCGCGCATATCGGTTAGCACGCCCTCTAGCCCGTATCCGACCTCGATACGCACTTTATGCTCGTGCGGAGCAACAAGCAGCAGTACGCCGTTGTCGCGCCCTTTTTGCCCGATACCAAGAGCGCGTGCCTGCTCTACGCCGATTTCCTCGATAGAGTAGCCGCCGAGCGATTTTAGGCTTACGAACATGATCTGGTTTGTGGAATTTTTATCGAAAGTCGTTAAAATTTCATTCAAGCTCTCTCTTGCGGCTGGGCGTAAAATGCCAGCCTCATCGATTACAGCGGTACCGTTTGGATGGGCCAGATACTCGCTAGGTGCGGCAACGCTTGTTATAAATAGCGTCATTAGGGCAAAGGCAAATCTCCAAGCCACTCTCATCGCAGCTCCACCAAGGTCTCTTCTATCTCGTTATTTTCGCTATCTTTAGGCACTTGCATGGCTAGCTTGCACAGCGCGTCCATCGTCTTTAAAACAGCAGGCTCAAGGCCTTGCGTGCTAGGATTAAATTCCGTCGTGATACGTTCAAACTCGCCCTTAGAGATAAACTCCGCCGCTCGTGCGCCGCAGATGATATGAGCGCAGCGCTCGCGGACGCAGACACAAAACATTATCGCTTCTTTTACGCTGCCGTAGCGCTCGTAAAATTTTAGCATCGCAAACTCGCCCGAGAGCCGAAGTCTGCGAGATTTAGTCGTGATTAGAGTTAAAAGCGTGGAATATTTAGCCAGCAGAGCTTTAATCGCAATGAAGCTAAGTGCTACGATCTGCAGTAGCTCAGCTTTACTTATTTGCGGCACGAAGCACAGAACGATGCCGATCGCAAACGCCGTCACTGCCGCCGCGCTGTAGCTAGCTTCACAGTCCTCGCTTGCTTCGCGCGCGACCACGCAGACGATCTGCGCACCGCTTGCAGTTTCGGCTTTCGTGATTAGCTCGTGGATTCTTTGCTTGCACTGCTTGCTTAGCATTTGCCGCCTTTAGCGTTATTTAAACGAAACGCTAGGGGCTTTTTGGCTTGAGCTATCAGCGCTAAAGCTAGGTTTGGCGCCGCCTAGTCCTACGATGCGCGCGATGATGTTTGTAGGGAAGGTTCTAATTAGCTTGTTGTATTCCTGCACCGAGGCGATGTAGTCCTTGCGCGCTACAGCGATGCGGTTTTCCGTGCCTTCGAGCTGATTTTGCAAGTCGGCGAAATTCTGATTTGCCTTAAGATCCGGATAGCGCTCGACTACCAGCATCAAGCGCGATAGGGCCGAGCTAAGCTCGCCTTGAGCGCCGTTAAATTTCGCAAACGCTTCTGGATCTTGCACTAAACTTTCTGCATTAATATTGACAGCGGTTGCCTTAGCGCGGGCATTTATAACGCCTTCTAAGGTATCTTTTTCATGGCTAGCGTAGCCTTTGACGGTTTCTACGAAATTTGGAATCAAATCGGCGCGGCGCTGATATTGGTTTTGCACCTGGCTCCACGCGGCCTTAACTTCTTCATCTTTGCTTACGAGTTTATTGTAAACAGGCACTGCAAATATCGCAAACGCGATCGCCGCAATCACTAAGACGATTAGAGCTTTGATTAAGATATGAAGCCCTCCTTTTTGGCGCGGATACTCTCCTCCGCCAAAGCTCTCGCCTCGCGCGGATAAGCCTTTATCGTCGTAACCTATACGCTCGTTATTTTCTCCTTGCAGCTCTTTCATTGAAATCTCCTTGGGATGTTGGAATTTAATTTGACTAAAATTTCATATTCGATCGTGCCAAAGTGTTTTGCCCAGGCTCGCGCATCGTCCAGCACGCAGATGCGCTCGCCGCTGAATTCCGCGCAGAAGCTATCCATCGACATTTTTCCGAGCATTTTTTGCCCGCTTGCAAGCGCTAGCTCGCCCTCGCCGTCGTAGCGAAATAGCCCGTCTGCGTAGCCCAGATCATAGGTGCCGATCCTCATATCGCGCGGCGCTTCAAATTTCGCGCCGTAGCCCACGCGCTCGCCTTTTTTTAGCACGCGCGAGCTGATCAGATCGGCATAGAGCTTTAGCACGGGGTGTAAATTTAGGCTCTCGTCAAATTGCGGATATCCAAACTGTGCCATACCCACGCGCACGTATTCGTCCTCAAAGCCCGCACTTCGCTCGATAGCTGCGGAGTTGCTCGAATGAAATTTTAAATTTTCAAAGCCCGCGGCGGCGGCTTTTTGCCTCGCGAGACGCTTAAATTCTATGAAATTTTGCCTTTGTGCGAAAAAATCGCTGCTTAGCTCGTCGCTTGCGCGAAAGTGCGTGAAAAAGCCACGAAGCTTAAATCCGCCCTGCTTGCACATCCTAAGCGCCTCATCTAGCTCGCTCGCACCGATGCCGTTGCGGTGCATAGCAGTATCTGCAGCGATATAAATTTTAAGCCCTCGTTTAAGACGCGAGAAGTAGCTCAGATCATTTATCGCGTAGCAAAACCGCTCGTCCTCGTCTCCGCGCGGAATGTGCGAGAGCACTAAAATTTCATCAAATAAATCCGCGATCTGCGCAGCTTCCGCAGCACTTCGCGTTACGGCGCGTACAAAGCCTAGCTTTGCCGCTTCCTCGCAGCAAAGCCTGCAGCCATGGCCGTATGAATTATCCTTGGCTACCAAAAATACTCGCTCCGCTCCACCTACTTTGGCGGCGATTTGCGCTAGATTGTGCACATAAGCGGCGCGATCTAAGATGATCTCAGACATCGAAATTTAGCCCATAAGTGCGGTATAAATATGGCAGCAGCTTGCGCGCGGCGTAGTCGTATCCGTAGAATTTCGCGTAAATTTCTTTCAAGCTAGCCGCGCCTGCGCGCTCGAAATCAAATACATCGGTATCCGCGATTTTTGGCACGCGCTCATCTAAGAATTTAAAAAATTCCGCTCTCGCAGCCAAAAGCTCTTTTATATTTTTCTCAACCTCTTGCTTTTCAGATTCGTTCATCTCTGATCCTTTAAATTTTCTAGTTTACCTAAAAATACGCGCTGCATCTCGTCGCGAAACTCAGGGCTAGAGGCCTCGAAGCGAGTTACGATCACAGGCGTGGTGTTGCTTGCCCGTACGAGCGCCCAGCCGTTATCAAACCGCACTCTGATGCCGTCGATCTCGATAATATCGCGGATGGGCGGTAGCTCCGCGATACCTGCGTGGATTTGAGCTTTAAGAGCCTCGATAATCTTAAATTTCGCCTCCTCACTCGTATTAAATTTTATCTCGTCGGTGCTAAAAACTCGCGGTAGCTTGTCTAGTTCGGCGTCTAAATCATATCCTTTAGCTACGAGCTCAAGCACGCGCATCATCGCATATACGCCGTCATCAAAGCCGAAATATCGCTCCTTAAAATAAATATGCCCGCTAACCTCGGCGGCAAGATCAATGCCTAGCTCCTTCATCGCCTTTTTGATATTGCTGTGGCCGGTCTTGCCCATAAAGCTTTTGCCGATCTTATCGATAGTATCATACATCGCTTGAGAGCATTTGACTTCGCCTAGGATGCGCGGATGGTGCATGTTTAGGGCAAGCAGGCAGGCTAGCTCGTCGCCTTTGATATTGCGGCGCGGCGTAAGCACGGCGATCCTATCGGCGTCTCCGTCAAAACCAAAACCCAAGCTCACGCCGTCGCGGCTCATCGCAGCTTTAAGATCGGCTAAATTTTTCTCCTCGCTAGGGTCTGGGTGGTGGTTTGGGAAATTGCCGTCTGGCTGCGGAAATAAAACTTTAGCGTTTAGCTCCAGCCTTTCTATGATTTTAGTAACGGTAACGCCCGCAGCGCCGTTTGCGCAGTCGATTATAAAGGGCGCGGCAAAGCCCTTAAGAGCCGCAAATTCCTTCTCAAAATATGCTAGATACTCGCTTAAGATGTCGTACCTCTGGGCGCTTGTATCGGTCGGAATTTCAAAATTTGAACCGATCAGCTCCCGCACCTGCGCGCCAAGACGCCTTAAATCCTCGCCGAAGAAGCTGTCCGTACCGATCGTGATCTTAAAGCCGTTGTAATTTTTGGGATTGTGCGAGCCGGTGATCATTACGTTTGCGTCAAATTTATGCGTAAATACGCTAAAATAGCCCACCGGCGTCGGTAGCAAGCCGATATTATAAACCCGCAACCCGGCGAAATTTAGCCCGCTTACGAAATAGCCGAAAAGCTCATCCGCGCTGAGGCGGGCGTCGTATCCCACGCTAACGCGCTCAAGCCCTAAATTTGCAATATGTTTGCCAAGCGCGAAGCCGATCGCTTTTACGCTGCGCTCGTTTAGCTCCTCGCCCACGATGCCGCGAATATCGTATTCTCTAAAGATATCTTCGATCATAAAATTCCTTTAAATTTAAATCGCGGTATTTTATAAAAACTTGCTTAATATTTATATTATAAATGATAAAATCGCCGCTAAAATTCCAAAGGATGGTTATGAAAAAATTTATTCTAGCAGCGATTTTAGCGGCTTTTGCTTGCGCGGGCGATTACGAGCTCGTAGGTAGCGTAAATACTTCGTTTAGAATTTTTGGCAAAGACGATCGCATCGAAGTTATCGCGGTTAAAGATCCTAAGATCGACGGCGTGACCTGCTACGTCTCTTACGCCAAAAAAGGCGGTGCCAAAGAGATCATCGGCGTGGAGGAGGATCGCTCCGAAGCCTCTGTGTCGTGCGTACAGACAGCGCCTAAAATCATCATCAAAGAGGAGTTGAAAAAAGAGGATATTTTTGAAAAACGCAGTTCGTTGATCTTCAAAAAGACCCACGTAGTTAGGCTTTATGACGCAGTGCAGGGCTCGATAATCTATTTGGTTTATTCAGACAAAGTGATCGATGGCTCGCCTAATAACTCGATCTCGGCGATCCCGTGCCACCAAGCCGTGGGCGACGTGTGCGAGCTCGCATATACTCAAGGCAAAAAATAAGAAGGAATTTCGTAAAGATAGAATTTTATCGCAGCGGAATTCTAAATTATAAATTACGCGATGAGATGACGCACGAAATTTAATAGAATTTTGCCAAATTCCGCAGCATTTTATAAAATTTTATCCGCGCCGTTAAATTCCTGCGCGAATGCCTAAGGCGAGAATTTTACCGCTTTATCAGAGCCTCTTAACGCATATTCGCGCTACGCTAGTAGGCGTGCGCTTGCAAGTCGTAAAATGAAAAATTAAGCAATTTTTGCTAAAATCTCGCGATTTTGAAAACCCTCGTAAATCTAAAGGAAATCAATGAAGACATTTTTTAGTATGGAGTGCGCGTCAGTGATGCTACTGATTTTGGCGCTAGCCTGTGCGATCGCCACTTTCATAGAGACCGCTTACGGCACGGAAGTAGCTTGGGCGATGGTTTATTCTACTGCGTGGTTTGGCGCGCTGATGGTGCTTTTGGGAGTAAATTTAACCTACAATATCTATCGCTACCGCATGATTAAACTTCGCACGCTGCCTGCGCTAATCTTTCACGCAAGCTTTTTGTTTATGCTTGCTGGAGCGATTTTGACGAGATATTTCGGCTTTGAGGGCAATATCCATATAAGAGAGGGCAGCGAGAGCTCGATCGTAACGACTAAAGACGAGGTCGTTCAGCTCCTTACTTTAGGCAGCGATGGCGAGTTTATCTCCGCCGATGAGAGCAAATTTTTAAACGGCGCAGGACGGATGAACTTCGATCTCAATCTAGACGCAGAGGGCAGGATCGCAAATTTAAAATTTAAAGAGCTTGTAGAACATGGCGAGCTAAAATGGGTGCAAGATCCGACCGGGCAGGCTCCTGCGCGCGTGGAGCTATTATTTTCAAACAATGTCGGCAGCCAAAATGTCTCCTTGCAATCAGGCGAAAGCATGGATATAGGCGAGCTTAGTATCACTTTTAACGCAGAGCCTAAAAGTAAGAATTTTATCTATATAAAATCCAAAGATGGCAAATTCTATCTAAACTCAAGTCTTGATATAAACGCCACTAAAATGGCTGATATGAGCACTGCGCCGCTTAAGAGAAACGAGGATAATCCTCTAGGCAATCTCTTGCTTTACAGCTTCGACGGGATAAATTTCGCCCCTGTTAGTCTGCTTAGCTCCGCGGTCGAGAAATTCGTCCCGGTCGATGCGAATTTACCGGGTGAGCCCGGCGTAGTAGCTACGCTAAGCTTTGCGGGGCAGAGTCGCGAAATCTACGTGCCTAGGGATTCGCATGGCGCTAGCTACAAGGTGGGAGATAAGAATTTCATCGTAGCCTTGGCGCCAAAGATGCTTCATCTGCCTTTTAAAATCGCGCTTCGCGACTTTGTGATGGATCGCTATCCAGGCACCAATTCGCCCTCCGGATATAAAAGCGAAATCACGCTAAAAGACGGCAATACGAGCTTTGATTATGATATTTTTATGAATCACGTGCTCGATTACGGCGGATACCGATTTTTCCAAAGTTCATACGACACGGATGAGCGTGGTACCGTGCTTTCGGTCAATAAAGACCCCGGTAAAGTTCCAACTTACGTCGGCTATTTTTTGCTTTGCGTGGGGATGTTTTTTAACTTTTTTAATCGGGGCTCGCGCTTTTTCAAGCTCTCGCGTTTAATCAGCGAAAATACGCATCTTGCTCGAGAAAAAGATGTAAATTCTAAAAATTCCGCGTCTAGCTCGGTGCCCGCAAGCTCCGCAGAAAACTCTGCATCAAAACGCGCCAAAAAATCGCGACGCGGTACTAAAGGCGCAGCATTGGCATTAGTAGGCGCGTTGGCTTTGAGCTTGAGCGCATTGTATCCTAGCACAGCAAATGCCGAACAAAACTCCACGATTCAAAATTCTACTTCGCAAAGTTCCGCCTCAAATGCAGCCGCAGAAAATTCAGCGCCGCAAAGCCCGGCTAGCGTGCAAAATTCTACTTCGCAAAATTTTGTGCAAAATTCCGCGCAGAATTCCGCCGTTGGAAATTCCCAGCAAAGCTCCGCTTCGCAAGAATCTGCAGCGGAGCAAGACTCCGTCCCACCGCATAATTTTTCTACTATGGGAGGCGAGCTAGCCGTGCCGAAATTTGATCCTAAATTTAGTGAGGATTTAGCAAGCCTCGTAATTCAGGGATTTGATGGGCGAATGGAGCCTTTTGATACAGTTTCTAGGGAGCTTTTAAATAAAATTTACCGTGCCGACAACTACAAGGCGCCAAATGGCGAAATTTTAAACCATAACGCCGCTGCGCTTTCGTTTATGCTAAATCAAAGCTACTGGAGGCGTGCGCCGATCATCAAGGTTAGCGAGCCGGAGCTTAAAAAAATTCTAGGTATGGATGAGAAGCAAAGCCACGCCAGCATGATGGATTTTTTTGAATTTAAAGGCGGCGAGAGCTACTACAAGCTCGATAAAATGGTCGAGGAGATCAACCGCAAGCCTTTGGGCAATCGCGGTGTGCTAGATAAAGAGATCATCAAGGTAAACGAGCGCGTAAACGTCTTTTACTCGGCGTTTATGGGGGATTATTTTAGAATTATTCCGGTTAAGAACGCTAAAAATAACGAGTGGCTTTCGCCGCTATATCTAGGCGATGCGCTGGATCAAAACGAATCTGCTGAAGTTAAAAAGATGATGGGAATATTTGTTTCGTCCGTGGTCTATGCCCAAGAAAGCGGGGATTGGAGTGGCGCGGAAAAGATGCTAAGCTACGTCAAAAAATACCAAGCGCAAAACGGAGCAAATTTAATGCCTAGCGAGAGTGCGATAAAATATGAAATTTTATTTAATAAGGCTAAAATTTTTTCTCGCCTCTTTCCGATCTACACTATCTCGGGATTTTTGCTTCTGATCTTTATCTTTTTGCGGATGATGAAGCCCGCTCTTCGCTTAGGCGGCGCATTTAAGCTCGTTTATATCGTAAATATCATCGCCTTCATCGCGCACACCGCAGGTCTTGCGCTACGCGGCTATGTTTCGGGGCACGCGCCGTGGAGCAACTCCTACGAATCACTCATCTACATCGCGTGGGCGCTGTCGCTAAGCGGAATATTTTTCTCGCGCAAATCCGCTATTTCGCTGGCGCTTACCTCGATAATGGCGGGCATTACGCTGATGGTCGCGCATCTTAGTGACATCGATCCGCAAATCACCAATCTCCAGCCGGTTCTAAAATCGCACTGGCTTACGATCCACGTCTCGGTAATCACCGCGAGCTACGGATTTTTGGGGCTTTGCATGCTGCTTGGAATTTTTACCCTCGTGATGTTTTTATTCGACAAGAAAAACCCCGAAATCGCTCGCAATATCGCAGAAGCCACGCATATCAACGAAATGTCGATGATCCTAGGTCTTTGCTTGCTGACGGTCGGCAACTTCCTAGGCGGCGTGTGGGCGAACGAAAGCTGGGGGCGCTACTGGGGCTGGGATCCGAAGGAGACCTGGGCGCTCATTACGATTTTTATCTACGCGGTAGTCGTACATTTTAGGTTTATGCCTAAGCTCAATAATCAGTTCGCCTTTGCCGTAGCCTCGATGTTTGCGTATTTTAGCGTTATAATGACCTATTTCGGCGTAAATTTCTACCTAAGCGGAATGCACTCATACGCTAGCGGTGAACGCATTCCGGTGCCCGGCTGGGCGTACGCGATGGTCGCTTCGATGATAGCTCTTGCGATCGGAGCGTATTTTCGCTCGGGCAAATCGGCTAGACTTTAGATAGGTGGGGCCCAAATTTCAGAATAATAATTTTGAAATTTCGCCCTGATTTCGCAGCTTGCCGAGGCTTTAGGGATTTATGAAATTTATCTTTAAATTTTGGCTAGGCTTTGAAATCCCGCAGAATTTTATAGAATTTTATGGCTCACGATTGCGCTAAATTTTGAAATTTTGCATCGCGACAGAATTTTTTGATGCTTGAAATTTTAAGACGTCGTAAAATTTTAATGATTTGGAATTTGCACCGCTATGGGGTTTTAATGTTTTAAATTTTACTTCTAGCGGAATTTTTGCATGCGACGGAAGCGCGACGTAATTTAGAATTTTAAAATTTCAGCTAGCGCGCTAGTGCAAAATTCGCCCCGTCGCTGCCATAACCGAGCAGTGAAATTTTAAAATTTGATTTTATAAATTCTATGCTCGTCTTTAAATTTAAAATTTAAAATCTCGCGCTTTATGGAATTTTATTTATGATGTCGAAATTTTAAAATTTTGCATGTCCTTGCCATAGCGAATTTCGCATGATAAAATTTTAAATTCCGCGCCATGATAGAACATGACAGAATTTTAAAATTTATAAAATTTTAAACTGCGAAAACGCCTCGCCAGGCATTAAAATTATCTTAAAATATAATTTAGCTTGCAAGGTTAAGCTAAATTTCTGCTTATAATCATATTGATTTAATCTTTATTTGGCTAAAATTGACGCTTGTCAATTTCTTAATTTGAAAGGATAAAGATGTCTGATCTAAAACAGGATAGACGAGGCTTTATCGGGCTTACTTTCGGCGCGGTTGCCGCTGTGGGTGGCGTTTTCGCACTCGTGGGGATGAAGAAATCGTGGGATCCGTTACCTAGCGTGCGCGCCGCCGGCGTCACTACGGTAGATTTAAGTCCGATCAAAGAGGGCGAGCTTTATCAAACGCAGTGGCGCAAAAAGCCGATTTTCGTGCTTAAAAAGACTGCCGATATGCCTAAAAACGATGCCCGTGACGTCGTCGTAGGGGATGCTAGATATACGCTTTGCATCGGGCTTTGTACGCATTTGGGCTGTATTCCTAGCTACAAGCCATCGACGCAACAATTCATCTGTGCATGTCACGGCGGGATTTTCGATGCTAACGGCGTAAACGTATTCGGTCCGCCGCCGCGTCCTATGGATATACCGCCCTTTAAAATCGACGGAACGAAACTCGTTTTAGGCGAAGAGGGCCCCGAATACCAAGCCCTAAAGCAGAAAGCATAGGAGGCGCAGATGGCACATATAAGAAAAGCTACGGGAGTTTGGGATTGGTTCGATCAAAGGCTCGCCGTAACGAAATTTTTCAAGGTGATGGTAAGCGAGTATTGGATTCCTAAAAATATCAGCTTCCTTTGGGCGATGGGCGTTATTTTGATGACGCTATTTATAGTTTTATTCGTTAGTGGACTAATGCTCGTGATGTATTATAAGCCGGATGTAAATTTAGCATTTGATAGCGTAAATTTCACGATTATGAAAGAGGTCGAATACGGCTGGCTATGGCGTCATATCCACGCGGTATCGGCATCGGTTGTATTTTTGATCTTATACATTCATACTTTAGTAGCTATATATTACCGCTCGTATAAGCAGGGACGAGAGATGATTTGGGTAAGCGGAATGCTGCTTTTCATCATCTTTTCGGCGGAGGCTTTTAGCGGCTATATGCTTCCGTGGGGGCAGATGAGCTACTGGGCAGCGATGGTTATTACAAATTTGTTCGGCGGAATTCCAGTAGTGGGCGATGCAATAGTCGAATGGATTCGCGGCGATTATGCTGTTAGTGATCCGACGCTGACACGATTTTTTATGCTTCACGTCTGTTTGCTACCTCTTGTGGTGGTTGCGGTGCTGGCGGTGCATTTTTATTCGCTTAGATTTCCGCATGTAAATAACCTAGACGGCGAGGAGATTGACTTTGAGCTCGAGGGCGAGAAGTATTTGGAAGGAAAAACTAGCGAAAGCAAGGTAATTCCGTTTTGGCCGGGCTTTTTGGCGAAGGATTTTTTCTACGTCAGTATCTTTATGATATTTTTCTTTTATCTGGTGGGCTTTCATTTCGATTTCGCTATGGATCCGATAAATTTCGAGCCGGCAAACAGCCTCAAAACCCCGACGCATATCTATCCGGAATGGTACTTCCTCTGGGAGTATGAAATTCTGCGCGGATTTTACTTCGACGTAGGACCGCTTAAGGCCGCCGACATCGGGCTTATCGCCTTTGCATTCGCCGGAGTTTCGCTATTTTTCATACCGCTATTTGATCGCAGCAGTGTAGTAGCACCCGCGCATAAAAACAAGGCGTTTTTCATCTGGTTTTGGGTTTTGGTAATCGACATGATTCTGCTTAGCCTATTCGGAAAGCTCCCTGCAGACGGCGCGGAGCTTGGTATCGAAAATAAATACTGGGGCTTTGCCTTATCGATCATCTATATCGGATTGCTCGTCGTAGTGCTTCCGTTAATTACAATCGCAGAAAGAAAGAGGGTCTAGCCATGAAAGAGATAAGAACCCTAATCTTGGTGCTTTTTTGTGTGGGAATTTTATACTGGTTTATCGAGCCGTATGCTCATACTAAGCTTAGTCCGCACACCGATCCGGTAAATTATGACTTTGCAGCAGGCGATACGGCTTTAGCCGCGCATAACGTAGCCGCAGCAGAAAGCGCTTTGGCCGTAGCAGAAAAGGGCGGAGATGAGACGATGATAAAAAATTCTAAAAAAGCCCTAGCCAGTGCGAAAGAGCAACAAGACAAAACGGTGCTTTTTTGGGATGAGATAAATAAAATAGATCTTAGCAAAGGCGATGCCGTGCGCGGCGCCGAGACCTTTACAAATGCAGGCTGCACCGCATGTCATGGAGTAAAAAGTGCAAGTATCCCCGCTCCTATGGACGCGGCAAGCGCTAGTGCCGCATACGGCGTCAATCCGCCAGATCTTAGCAGCGCAGGCTATCTATACACCGATAAATTTTTAGCTGCGCTCATCAAAGATCCGATCATGGCTCTTAAGCTAGATCAGAAATTTGGCGACGAAAAGCCTTTTCCGATGCCTGGATTTTTCGGTGCGGGCGGTGATCTAAATCAAGAGATCGCCGATATCGTAGCCTATCTAAAATCGCTCGCTCCTAGCGAGGATAAGCTAATCGACTCTGAGGCTGCTGCTAGCGGCATCAAGCAAGGCACCGAACTAGACGAAGCGCAGAAAAAATTCCTTTTAAGCAAGGCGGTTTTTGAGGATGCTTGTCTAAGATGCCACGACGTCAAATATGATAAGCTCTTTGCATCCGGCGAAAAGGCTAGCTTGGCTGCGTATATGGGCTCGACGCCTCCTGATCTTTCGATGATGATCCGTTCTAAGGGCGCCAACTATCTGCACGAGTTTATCAATGATACGCAAAAGAAGCTTCCAGGCACTTCGATGCCGCGCGTAGGCTTGAACGAAAACGCTGAAGCCAAGGTCGTGGAGTATCTGGCTGACGTAGGCGACAGCAAAAAATCGCAGCGTGAAGCTACAACCATAAATATTATGATTTATTTCTTGATCCTTTCTGTTTTTGCAGGTCTTTGGAAAAGCAAAATTTGGTCGAAACTTCATTAAAATTTTAGCAGTCGGAGTAAAATCCGACTGCCGTTTGAAATTCCGTCATATTCTAAATTCCATTAAATTTCATCTATCAAAAAGCTCTTGCAATTGAGAATTTAGCCGCTTTCGTGCTTTATGATAACCGCTTTTTTTATTACTTTTTAAGATTTTTCTACATATAATTGCCGCTCGATTTTGAAATTTAATGTATGAATTCAACTCAAGAAGGTTCAGATGAAATTTTTTAAATTTGCGGTTTTAGCTCTAATTTTTCCGCTTGCTATGCTTTTTGCGGATACGGATTATCGCGCGGAAGCAGCGACGATAAAAGAGAAATTTGCTCAAGCGATCAAGCTTTATGTCGATGGCAATAATTCTGAGGCTAGAAAGATAACTCAAGAGGCGTATTTTGGGCATTTCGAAAATCTAGAGGCCGGCATTCGCATAAATTTGGGACAGAAAAAATCCTACGATATGGAGAAGCAATTCGGCGATATCCGTAAAGCGATCAAAGCTGAAAAGCCTCTAAATGAGATCCAAGCAATGATCGATAATCTAAATCGCGAGATTGACGAGGTTCTGCCTGCGATCGAATCTGGTCATCGTCTCGTAGCCGAGTATCAAGACGGAGGTGACGGCAGCACTTCTGCGCCAGCCTCAGGTGGGAATTCCGCAGCATCCGGTACAACTTCGCCTTGGATGAGCGTCTATACGGAATTTAAAACTGAGCTGGATAACGCTAAAGCTGCGTTTGATAAAAAAGACGCTGCTGCGTTAAAGGCTGCGCTAAATCGCGCTAAATTTGATATCTACCGCAACGAACGCCTAGAAGAGGCGGTACGAAAATATGTCTCGTCTCAGACCGATCAATCAATCCAGCAGATCATCGGAAATCTATTGCGCGAGGATGCGGATACGGACAAATCAAAATTTGACGAAGCGATAAACGCCCTAGATAATCTAGCATTAAAAGCCGTAAATGATTTGCCGCAAGAAAGCTACTCCATAGCACCGCAGACTGCGTTAGCACAAAGCGATACTAGCGAGGATGAGGGCAAGGATTTTACGCCGATTGTGCAAAATATCAAAGACAAAATGGCTAAGGTTTTGCAGCTTTACGAGAGCGGCAAGGTTGATGACGCGATCGACGAGAGCGGTAATATCTACTTTGATGAATACGAAGAGAGCGGCATGGAGAATATCGTCGGTGCTAAAAATACTCAGCTTAAGCTAGACACCGAAGCAAGCTTTAATAAAATTTCGGCTCTTATGCGCGCGGGTGCTTCCAAAGAGCAGATTGTAGCGGCGCAAAACAAGCTATTTGATCAGCTTACCCAAAGCCTAGAGCTAACGAAGAAATCAAGCAATTGGGATCTATTCTTATACGCGTTTATCATTATCTTGCGCGAAGGATTTGAAGCACTCATCATCGTAGCTGCAGTCATCGCTTTGCTTATAAAATCCGGCAATTCAAAGCACCTAAATATCGTTTACAGCGCTCTTGGCGTAGCGGTTGTGCTAAGTATCGCTACGGCTTACGGGTTGAATTATATCTTCGGTAGTGAAAATGCAGGACAAACGCGCGAAGTGATGGAGGGCGCGGTGATGTTAATCGCCGTGGTGCTGCTATTTTACGTGGGCTTTTGGCTTCTTTCAAATGCAAGCTCCAAAAAGTGGAGCGCCTATATCCAAGGTCAAATTTCAAACAGCCTAAGCTCGGGCGATAGCAAGATGCTTTGGTGGACGGTATTTTTAGCGGTTTATCGCGAGGGCGCAGAGACGGTGCTATTTTATTTGGCGCTACTTTTCGATGCTAAAAGTCCGGCAGCTACCAGCATGGTAGCAGCAGGCTTTGTAGCTGGTCTGGCGGCTCTTATCATAGTTTATATCGTCATCAAAAAATTCTCGCTTAAAATTGCTATCAAGCCATTTTTCATCGCTACATCGGTCATCATATTTTATATGTCCGTCGTATTTGTGGGCAAGGGCGTGATGGAGCTAGTCGAGGGCAAGGTATTCGTGCCTACCGTTATTGATGGGCTTCCTACGATTACGTGGATCGGATTTTATCCTTACGTCCAGAGCCTCGTGCCGCAAGCTGTGATGATCGTGCTTCTAATCGTAGGAATTTTGATCTTAAAAAATAAGCAAAAAAACAAATCTTAATAAGGAGAGAAAAGATGAAAAAGATTTTTTCAGGTATGTTGGCGCTAAGCCTAGCCTCTGTTATAGCAATGGCGGGAGAGCATCCGATCGGCGAGCCGATTGAGCAAAATGGAATGGAGATCGCTGCTGTGTATCTTCAGCCTATCGATATGGAGCCTAAAGGCATCGATCTAGCTCCTAGCAAGGCGGACATCCACCTTGAGGCGGATATCCACGCTATTAAAGGCAACGCAAACGGATTTGGCGAGGGCGAGTGGATCCCTTACCTAAAGATCGCTTACGTGCTTAAAAACCTAGATACCGGCAAGATCCAAAAAGGAAATTTCATGCCGATGGTAGCTAGCGACGGCCCTCACTACGGCGCCAATATCAAGATGGTAAACGGCGTAGGCAACTACGAGCTAACCTACAACATCGAAAATCCAAGCGCCAACGGATTCGGTCGCCACGCAGACAAAGCGACCGGCGTAGGCAAATGGTGGGAGCCGTTCTCGGTTAAATACACCTTCCAATACACAGGCGCTCCTAAAGAGTAATCATAGATGGCTCCGCCGAGTCCGTTTTGGCGGAGCTCTAGCGGTATTGGGTTTAGCCGCACGCTTTAAATTTAAGGCGGTTACTTTAGCCCGTTTAAATTTGCCATTACGCCGCAGCCAAAGCGCATCGTTTTTGCTTTAATGCGTTTAAGCTTACGAATCTTTTAGCTGCGGCAAAATTTTAAAATTAGCGCGTCGCGAGGGTGAGACAAAACCAAAGCAATAGCGAGGCGAAATTTCTCTTTGTGGGCGGCTCTTGACGCTGCAAATTTTTTGCAAGCGGATTTGAAATTTTAAAATTTACAAAATGGCGTAGGTTTTAAAATTTTAAAATTTAAGCAATTGTAGGCGATTTACGCGCATTAGGCTCGATGAGGATTTTTAATGACGATATTTTTTTATCATGTTAGCTTGGCTCTATTTCCGCTCGCGTTTTTAAGCGCGTATCTGGGCGGCAGGCGCTTTATCAGCGCATCGTTTTTGCCCGCGCTTTTAGGAGCTGCGTTTGGGGCGCTGTGCTTTAGCGCATTTGCGCGCTCGGCAAACGCCGATACGGGCAAGATCGTATTTGACGCGCTCGCACTTTTAGCACTGCTCGCGCTACTGCTTTCGTTTAAGTTTAAGCGATTCTATCTTACCGCTATAGTTATTTTTGCTCTTGGTTGCGCGTATGGATTTGAATACCGCTTCATAGGGATGAATTTTAAAATTTTCTCCGGCGAGCTGCTGGACAGCTTCAGCCTAACTAACCTCTTTATGGCCGTTTTAGGCGCGCTGGCGCTCATTTTATTCTATTTCATTTACCGCGCGGTTTTGGCTCGCATCGGCAGAGGCGCGGGGCTGGCGTCGTTTGCCCTTGCGTGGGCGTTTGCCTTCATATCTAAAATCGGCTTTTTAGGTCTTGATCTGCGCCAGGCAGACGCGCCCAAAGCTCTAGCTGCGAAGGGTTTTGAAGGGCTTTCAAACGCGATCGGCTCATCCGAGTTTCTAAGCGTCATCGCTAAAATCATCCATTACAACAACTCCTATCTGACGCTAGTCCTTTGTCTTATAGCCGCACTAGTTGCTCTGCTTACGGTATTGCGTGCGCCAAGGCGAGTACCTCGCGAAGCGGATATTATAAAATTTAGAGAGGTTAAGGCGGGCAGATTCGCCATTTTTAGAGATTTTAACCTGATCTTGTCGCTTGGA
>ERZ772921.300-NODE-300-length-30500-cov-3.020595_pt1 | contig 30500 bp, 25 predicted proteins | sample MGYA00512117_ERZ772921 | MGnify/ENA primary metagenome ERZ772921 (study PRJEB29015, sample SAMEA2737944) | human oral metagenome | biome: human oral; feature: human-associated habitat; material: dental | place: China | collected 2150 ...
CGGTCAGGACTTTGTGACGGCATATCTCGGATCCTCGGATATGAACCATGATTTTCGCGTATTCGAGACGGCCCTTCTGAGATTAAAGAATCCGAACGCAGTAGTTGTATATAAGGATTAAGAATTGCTGATTGTGCTATATGCAAGAGCGGTGTACAAAAGTGGCTCCTGTAGAAAGGACAGTACTCTGATGGTGCTGGGTTTCTGACTGCAGGGGCTATTTTCGATATTATCAAAGATGCTTGACAGTCAGGCCAGCAAGACCTGCAGGGATATTCTTGTCGGTGATGCTTGCGATCATGTTCCAAACAGGATGGTGCAGTTGTAACGTCTTTCACCTCCCTCTAAAAATAAGTATGTGAAATCAGCCACGAGTGTTACAATTTTAGTATATCAGCTCATATTAAGCAGAGCCATTGGTGTCAGAGCCTCGGTATTCTGTTGATTTTGGCGATTTACATTATACCTAAAGGTTTGGCATTTGGCTCCTTTCAGTTTTTGGAATTTACATCATTATTATACGGGCTAAAGACCATGTTAATGAGTTTGTTCGTTTGGGAGGGAAACTGCTGATACATCGCAAGTTCCGGCTTTTGGATGTCTATATAAGCAGGCCGTCTGCCGCCCCGGCGCTTAGCGATTTGGTTTTTTAAATCGCTTATGCGCCGCTGGCTGCGGCAGTCGGAGCGAGAGCGTCCTGCGTTAGACATCCGGGAGCCGGGACGATCAAACACGTAATATAAAGCGCAAAACAGGCTCTCGTCACGAGTAGAAATCGCGGGGCGATTGTCGGAGCGATCAAACACATAATACAAGGCGCAAAGCGCATAGATCAAAGAGCAAAGCAAAGAAGGAAGCAAGGGAAGAAAGATAGGAAGTCGAGAAGGCAGAAAGGAGACAGGCTCAAACCATGATTCGAATCCTGCTGTGCAGCTATAACGGGGAGCGCTACCTCCCGGCTCAGCTCGACTCCATTCTTTCTCAGAGGACGGAGGAGGACTATGAGCTCCTGATCTCGGACGATTGCTCCGGGGATGGGACGAGAGAGATCCTCCGCCGTTATCGGGAGAGGCGGCCGGACAGGGTCCGCCTCCTCCTCAGAGAGAGCCCGAGCGGGGGAGCGTGGCGGCATTTCCTGAGTCTTTTCACGGAGGGCCATGCCGCGGGGGCGGAGTATATCATGCTCTCTGATCAGGATGATGTCTGGGAGCCGGAGAAGCTTTCGGAGAGCCTGGACGCGATGCGGGAAATGGAGAGAAGCTGTGGGGCGGCGCTTCCGATCCTGGTCCACTGCGATTCCCGGCTTGTGGACGGAGAGCTCCGGGAGATCGCTCCTTCCTTTACGGCCTACCAGAAGATGAGTCCCGAAAGGGACAAGCTGGCGCAGCTCCTCGTACAAAATCATGTGGTCGGGGCTTCTGTGATGATAAACCGCGCCCTCTCGGAGCGGATCAGGACGATGCCGGAGCGGATCGTCATGCATGACCAGTGGATCGCGCTCATCGCGGCCGCCTTTGGGAGGCTCCTCTACCTTCCGAAGCCGCTCTATCTCTACCGTCAGCACGGGGCCAATGTCCTCGGCGCCGAAAAGGGATCTTTATTCTCGGAGCTTTTCGGGAGGCTTGGGATCGGGCGGAAGGACGGAAGGAGCAAAAGAGAGATGGACGAGCATTCCCGCGCGGTTTATGCCGCTCTTTTTGAGCAGGCGGAGAGCTTCCTTCGGATTTACGGGGAGGAGCTCAGGCCGGAGCAGAGGAGGCTTCTCGAGGATTTTCTCAGAATCAGAAAGCAGGGGAGGCTTGGGAAGATAATCAATATATTAGGGCACGGCTTCACCTATAATTTGCTGCACCGGACGATCGGAGAGCTGATCTTCATCTGAGGGGAAGCCGCTTTTGGGGAGGGGCGTCTTTGGGATCTTTGGGAAAGGAAAAGATTTTTTCGGAGGCAAGGCGGAAGGCGGAGGATCCGGAGCTTCCCCTTATCAGCGTCTGCGTTGTGACCTATAATCACAGGCCCTATCTTTCCGACTGCCTGGACGGGATTTTAAAGCAGGAGGGGGATTTCCGCCTCGAGATCCTGATTCACGACGACGCCTCGGAGGATGGGGCGAGGGAGCTGATCGAGGATTATGAACGGCGTTTTCCGGAGATCATAAAGCCGATTTTACAGACGGAGAATCAGTACTCGAAGGGAAAGACGAATATCACCGGGATCTTCAACATCCCGCGCGCGAGGGGAGAGTTCCTCGCGGTGATGGACGGAGATGATTATTATTGCGATCCCCGAAAGCTTGAGAAGCAGATCCGATGTTTTCAAAGGGAGAAGGAGCTCGTATTCTGCTTTCATTCCGCGAAGGTTCTCCTCCCGGACGGAAGCTTCGGGAATTCCGCTCTGATGCGGCCCTACCGGGGAAGCCGGATCTTAAGCGGCGCAGAGCTTGTGGACCGAAGAGGCGGCGCACCCTTTGCGGGCTTTCTTTTTCGGAGGGAGATCCTGGAAACGCTTCCGGATTATTATTTCGACTGCCCGGTGGGGGACCGGCCCCTGGAGTGGATCGCGGCGAGCTGCGGAAAGTCCTTTTATCTGGATGAGCCTCTCTCCGTCTATCGCTTTCAGCACAGCGGCTCCTGGACGAGGGAGCAGGGGGAAGGGGAGAGAGAAAAGAAGCAGAGGAGATACCGGGAGGCGATGGAGAAAAGCTTCCTGGAATTTGACCGGGAGAGCGGCGGGAGATTTCATCCGGAGATCGAGAGGGCGATCGGAAGGCTTCGCTTCTTAAGCGATGTAAATCTCCGGGATTTTCCGGAGATCTATCGGAGAGGAAACAGGGAATACTATCGTGAGCTCAGTCTCCGGGACCGCTTCTTTTTGCAGTTTGAGAGAAGGCTTCCGGGGCTTTACCGCGCGATGCAGAAGAGATTCGGGCAGGGGATCGGATAGGGCTTTATAGGAGGATCTGCCGGAATTTCGCAGCTTGGACTGCGGGAAAAGTGATGCGCGGAAACGGCAATTCGGCAGGGATCTTCGTGATCGCGGATTCCGGTGAGGGACGGGGAGATATTTTCCGGGGGCTGAGAGGCAGAGAAACGGGAGGGATATGGCGGGAGAGAATCTGAAATCGAAGGTAGTGAACGGGCTTTTCTGGAAGCTTTTGGAGCAAAGCGGCTATCAGGGAGTCCAGGTGCTGGTCGGGATACTGCTTGCGCGCCTTCTCACAAAGGAGGAGGTCGGAACAGTCAGCATGATCGGCATTTTCATCACGATCGCAAATACCTTCGTTCAGTCCGGCTTCGCGACGGCTCTTGTACAGAGAAGAAGGGTGAGCGAGGAGGATTATGATTCCGTCTTCTGGATCTCCATGCTTCTCTCTCTCGGCTGCTTCCTCCTTCTTTTTTTGCTTTCGCCCCTCGTCGCCGGCTACTACCGCGTGAAGGCGCTCTGTCCCATGCTCCGCGCGATGGCCCTTGTCCTTTTCCCCGGCGGCGTCATCTCCATTCAGACCGCCTGGATCTCCCGGAACCTTCAGTTTCGCGCCCTTTTTCGCGCCACCATGGGCGCGGTCCTTCTCTCCGGAGCGGCCTCCGTATCCATGGCCTTTCTGGGCTTCGGGGCCTGGTCCATGGCCTGGCAGCAGCTGATCTACTACTTCAGTCTGATGCTTTTTCTCTTTTGGGATCTTCCCTGGCGCCCCCGCGCGCTTTTCCGTCTCCGCTCCGTGGAGAAGCTCTTTTCCTTCGGCTGGAAGATCCTGGTCTCCGGACTCATCGATACCGTCTGGCAGAACGTCTATGGCCTTGTGATCGGCCGGAAGTACTCCCTCTCGGAGCTCGGCGTCTATAATCGGGGGGAGATGTTTCCGAAGCTGATCTGCGCGACGCTTTCCTCCTCCGTACAGTCTGTCATGCTTCCCGCCTATTCGAAGCTTCAGTCCGACAAGGAGAGGCTTCGGGATGCGGCGCGGCGCTCGATCCGGCTCTCCGCCTTTTTGCTTTTTCCGATGATGGCCGGGATGATGGCGGTTTCCCGCCCCCTGATCCTCTTCCTGCTCACGGAGAAATGGATCTCCGTCGTCCCCTACCTCTGTATCTTCTGCTTTTACTATGCGATCTACCCCATGCATTCGATCAATTTGCAGCTTCTGAATGCGGCGGGGCGCTCCGATCTCTTTCTGAAGCTGGAGCTTTTGAAAAAGGGGATCGGAATCCTGGTTCTTATCGGAAGCCTTCCCTTTGGGATCCTCCCGATGCTTCTTCTGAAGGCGGGGGTCGAATATCTGGACCTCCTGATCAATGCCTGGCCGAATCAGAGGCTGATCGGCTACGGACCGCTCCCACAATGCGTGGACATGCTCCCCTCCGCGCTCTGCTCGCTTTTGATGGCGCTTCCGGTCCGGCTCCTGGAAAATGCAGGCCTTGCGATACTTCCGACGCTTCTCCTCCAGTGCATCGCGGGGCTGCTTCTCTACCCCTTGATCTCCTGGTTCTTCAATCGAGAGCTTCTCCTCTACCTTATCGCTCTCCTCAAAGAGAGGATCGCCCCGGGGAGCGGCCAAAATCCCGCCTCTTCGAATCCATGATTTTTTAACGAGCTCCTTGAAAGAGGGGATCGCTTCGGAGAGAGGCCGGGGCGGCTTTTTGCCTGCGTATCTATTTCATTCGCATGTCTGGATAGCTCAGATTTGAAAGCACTTTTGGAGTTCCTTATATTCTCCCAGGGCGAGAATGGTTAGATCTCTCGTTAAGACGAGACTCGGCGTCACCGTGACATTGGTCTTTCCGTCCTGCTTTGTGGCGAGGATATTGATGCCGTATTTTCTTCGGATATCCAGCTCTCCGATGCTTTTGCCGACCCAGGACTCCGGGATCTCCACTTCGAAGATCGCGTGCTGTCGGTCGATCTCGATATAGTCGAAGATATGGTCTGTCGTATAGCGCATCGCGGTCCACTTTGCGATCTGCTTTTCCGGATATACGACATGGTCCGCTCCGTTTCGGAGCAAAAACTTCTCCTGCACATCTCTCTCCGCTCTGGAGACGACGCATTTTGCACCGAGCTCCTTTAAGAGGGAGGTGGTTTCCAGGGAATCCTGGAAATTGTCGCTGATCGTCACGATGCAGATGTCGTAGTTTCCGATCCCGAGGGAGCGGAGAAATTCCGCGTTGGTGCTGTCTCCGATCTGCGCGCTCGTCACAAAGGGCATGACCTCGTTGACCCGCTCCTCATTGCTGTCCACGGCCATGACCTCATGTCCGAGCTCGTTCAGGTGGACGGCGATATGCTTTCCGAGCAGCCCAAGGCCGATCAGGAGAATACTTTTCATAGATAAAGTCCTTTCTTTTCATAAGTGATAGGCGTATCAGTTATACGCTTATTCAGCCCACCGCGATCTTTTCCTGCGGAAGCTTCGCGAAGCTGTGGGTCCTCTTGGAAATGGCCGCAAAGATCAGGGTCAGCGCGCCGACCCGGCCCAGGAACATAAGGGCAATCAGGACCAGCTGAGAGAGAAGGTGGAGCTTTGGCGTGATGCCCAGCGTGACGCCCACGGTGCCGACGGCGGAGGCCGTCTCGTAGAGGCAGGCGGAGAGGGGAAGCCTCTCGTATACGCTGAGGATGACGGCGCCCGTAAAGAAGAGCGCGGCGTACATGAAAAAGATGGTCGCGGCGGTCTTTACCGCACTCTCCTCCATCCTCCTGCCAAACATCTGCGCATCCTCCTTCTGGAAAATGGTGGCTATGAAATTCGCCAGGAGCACGACGAAGGTCGTCGTCTTCATCCCGCCCGCCGTTGAGCCGGGGGAGCCTCCGATCAGCATCAGAACGATCTGAATCGCCTGGGAGGGACCGGACATCTTCGAGAGCTCCACGGTATTGAAGCCGGCCGTCCGCATGGTGACGGACTGGAGGAGAGAGGCCAGGATCCGTGATCGGAGCGGGAGAGCTGAGAGATCCTCAAAGAAGAAAAAGGCCGCGGGCAAAAGGATGAGGAAAGCAGTGGCCGTCAGGATGATCTTGCTTTGCAGGCGGTAGCGGTGGAGATGGAAGCGCCAGGTGTAGATATCATTCCAGGTCAGGAAGCCGAGGCCGCCCAGGATGATGAGGAGCATGATCGTGAGATTTACGACGGGGTCCCCGACATAGGAGCTGATGGAGACGAAGGGAGCGGCGCTCGTTCCGAGGAGGTCAAAGCCCGCATTGCAAAAAGCGGAGACCGAGTGAAAGAGAGACATCCAGATCCCGCGGATGCCGTAGTCCCGGAGGAAGACCGGGAGCAGAAAAAACGCGCCGAGGAGCTCGATGAGAATCGTGCCCTGGAGGATGAAGCGGGTCAGCCTGACGACGCCGCCGACCTGGGGGGCGGAGATCGCATCCTGCATGATGCTCCTTTGCATAAGGGAGATCTTCTGGTGCGAGAGCATCGTAAAGAGCGATGCGACGGTGATGACGCCGAGTCCCCCGATCTGGATCAGGAGGAGGATGACGGTCTGTCCGAAGGCGGACCAATAGCTTCCGGTATCCACTACGACGAGGCCGGTGACGCAGACCGCGGAGGTCGCGGTAAAAAGGGTCTTCGAAAAGGGAGTAATCCTCCCGCATTTAGCGGAAAGGGGGAGCATCAAAAGCAGCGCCCCGAGGAGAATGATCGAAAAAAAGCCGAGGATGATGATCTGGGCGCTGGTGAGATAGCGTATTCTCCGCCTGGGTTCAATGGGCATGGGACAGGCCTCCCTTCTCCCGAAGCTTCTGTCCGAGGTACTCAAAGACGGAGAGAAGCAGATAAAGTTCGATAGAGAGGAGACGGCGGAGGGGGACTCGGCGAAAGTCCGCCTTTTTCAAATGTCTCCTCGTACGAAGACCCTCCCGGAGCCCGGAGAGGTACTCCCTTCCAAAGCCCTTTTTCCAAAAGAAAAGGAGCTTTATGAAAAAGCCGAGAAGAAGCGGGACGGCATTCAGAACGAGAAGGGCAGGCGGCATATTCTTATAGAGGAGATAGATCGAATTTCTCGCGGAGAGCCGCACCTTAAAGGAATTATAGCGGCTGCCGCTCGTCCCGGAACCGACATGGAGTACCCCGGCGGAGGGCTCATAGCGAATCTCAAAGCCATAGAGCCGGGCCCGAAAGGAGAGGTCGATATCTTCAAGATAGGCGAAGTGGGCTTCATCGAAGAGGCCGGTCTCGGAGAGGAGGGAGAGGCGGTAGATCGCCGCCCCCGCACAGGCGGAGAAGACCGCTGCCGGTTTTTGAAAGCGTCCTTCGGGCTCCCCGTGTCCGCGCTGGAACTGCCAGCCGAGAAGGGTATACTGATCCCCCGCGTCATCGATTGTATCCGGATCGGAGCTTTGCAGCATCCGGGAGGAAAGAGCAAAGAGCCTTCCCCTGCGGTCTTTATCCATGGCGCGGACCAGGTTCTCCACAAAGTCCGGAAAGACCTCGGTATCATTATTCAGGAGTATGGCATAGGAGAAGCCTTTTTGAATGGCAAAGCGGATCCCCCGGTTTACCGCGGAGGAGAAGCCGAGATTCTCCGGATTTTGCAGGAGGATATGGCGATCCCTGTCCTCGGCGGCCCAGTGGGAGAGCCAGCGGAGGCTTCCGTCCGTGGAGCCGTTGTCCACGACGATGGTCGAAAACTGATCCGTCGTCTCCCGGTCCAAAGCCGCCATACAGGGCGGGAGAAAACGGGAGCCATTGTAATTTGGTATAATGACGGCAGTTTTCATGAGGATTCTCCTTCTGCTTCTTGTGCCTTCCCGGACGATATCATTGCCTTAAGCTCATAAGGTCTTCCCTCCGCCTTTGCGATGCGGAGGAGAGAGCGGCAGTCAGGTTTTTCGCAGGATCCCGCACGGCTCTGCTGCTATGCAGCTCCCGCCGTGCTTCCTTTATTCGCATTCCCGTGGAGCTTCGCTCCGCTCCATGCTCATAAAGGGGCGCGTCATAAGGTCTTCCCTCCGCCTTCGCGCCGGCGCGATGCGGAGGAGAGACTTTTGACGCTGGGATCATTATAAGCGCATCATATTATTTAATCAATTCCCTGCTGGATATGGGAAATTTATGTTATAATTTAAGAAATTACGATTTTGGTATAGATATTTATTTTCAGGGAGGGACATTTCATGACTTCATTTTCTTTTCCGCTGCCGGCTTTGATCCCCTTGCTCATTGTCCTGCTTGTTTTGCTTTTGCTTTTGAGAGGCTATGTCAAGGCACCGCCCGATAAGGCGTTCATCATCTCCGGTCTTCGGAAGAAGCCGAAGATTCTTGTGGGGCGCGCCGGAGTGAAGCTCCCTCTCCTGGAAAGGCTGGATGTCCTCTATCTCGGGCAGATGACGGTGGATATCAAGACGGAGCAGTCCGTCCCGACGACGGATTTCATCAATGTCAATGTCGATGCCGTCGCGAAGGTCCGGATCGCCCCGGACGGCGCCGGGATCGAGAAAGCCTCCCGGAACTTCCTCAATAAAAAGCCGGAGCAGATCGCTCTGGATCTGCAGGATTCCCTCCAGGGAAATATGCGTGAAATCATCGGAACTTTGACACTGAAGGATATCAATACCAACCGCGATTCCTTCTCCGATCAGGTGATGATGAAGGCGGCCACGGACATGGATAAGCTCGGCATCGAGATCCTGTCCTGCAATATCCAGAATGTGACGGACGAAAAGGGTCTGATCAACGATCTGGGGGCGGATAATACCTCAAAGATCAAGAAGGACGCTGCGATCGCAAAGGCGCAGGCAGACAGAGATGTCGCGATCGCGCAGGCGGAGGCCAATAAGGCGGCGAACGACGCGAGAGTGCTCGCGGATACGGAGATCGCGCAGAAGAACAATGAGCTTGCGATCCGGCAGTCCGAGCTGAAGGTGATCTCCGATACGAAGAAGGCGGAGGCGGATGCGGCCTACGAGATTCAGAAGCAGGCGCAGCAGAAGAATATTCAGATCGCGACGGTGAACGCACAGATCGCGAAGGCAGAGCGCGACTCCGAGCTCAAGAAGCAGGAGGTCGGCGTCATGCAGCAGGCTCTGGACGCCGAGATCAATAAGAAGGCGGATGCCGAGAAGTACCGCGTGGAGCAGGAGGCCGCCGCGGGGCTTGCAAAGCGCCAGAGAGAGGCGGAGGCGAGAAAGTACGAGCAGGAGAAGGAGGCGGAGGCGAAGAAGGCTGTCGCGGATGCGGCGAAGTATTCCGCAGAGCAGGAGGCCGCCGGGATTAGGGCGAAGTATGAGGCGGAGGCCGCCGGAATCGCCTTAAAAGGAAAGGCGGAGGCCGAGGCGAAGAAGGCTGTGGGGCTTGCGGAGGCCGAGGCCATGGAGAAGAAGGCGGAGGCCTACCAGAAGTACAATAACGCGGCCATGGCGGAGATGCTGATCAAGGTGCTCCCGGATATCGCGGAGGAGATCGCAAAGCCGCTCGCCCAGATCGATAAGATCACGATTATCGGCGGAGAGGGGAGGGATGGAGGAGTCTCCCAGATGGCCTCCAATGTCCCCGCCGTGATGGCAAAGCTCTTTGAGTCCATGAAGGAGACGACCGGGATTGATCTCGGGGAGATCATGAGGGCCGGAAGCTATGATGCGAAGGTGAACCGGAACATCCATGTGACGGGACTGGAAAATGCGATCCCCGGCCCGGAAAAGAGGGAGAAAAGCGAGGAGAAGAAGGAAGAGAAGGCAGAGCAGCCGGATACAGAGTAAATGCAGCGGCTGGAAAGGACGCGGCCCCGATCCGTATTGGGGCCGTATCTTTTGTGGATTCCGATAAAGGAACGCCCATGCCGTATATGTTGTATCCCGGTCATTACCGCAAAATAAGTGGGAAATAGGATCAGCATCAAAGAAGGGGCCCCCGACCCGGATCTGAGTCGGAGTCCCCTTCCTTCTTATTCCCGCTTTTCTTAGTCGTGCGGCTCGATCGCACCGGCAGCCTTCTCCCTTGCGGCGTCTGCCTGCGCCTTTGCGACGGCCTGTTTATCCGCTTCGGACTGCTGTCCTACGATGACGGGATCCGTCGGATCGTAGTCCTGGCTCCTCGGGATTGCCTGATCGATGGCATCCTTCTCCAGCGGGCCCTTGTCCCAGGGATCTGAGTAGATCGTCACCGGGGTTCCATTTCCGCAGTTATGGTAGACCCAGGCGGCGTCCCCCGCCTTCATGCGGATGCATCCCCCGGAGATTGCCTGATCCATATAGTTATAATTGATCGCATCGAAGGTATGCAGATCCGCCCTCGTATAAAGGAGGGAGTGGATCAGAAAGCCCTGATAGAAACGGGAGAGGAACTGCGTATAGCAGTCCTGATGCATGAAGTGCCAGCGGTATTTCTCATAGATCTTGAAATCCCCGAGGGGAGTGTCCGTCCCGCAGCTGATCATAAAGGTCTTGAAAGGGATCGTGAACTTTCCTGCGGAGTCTCTGGCGAGAATGGTGGCGGTGCGGGTCGCCTTGTTGATCCGGACGGCATAGCCCTTCTTCTGTGCGCCCATGACGGGTTCCAGATCCTTGACCGCGATGCCGTGCTCGCTGAAATAGCAGTTATAGCCGTCGATCGCCTTCCAGCCGGTCACGGGAGAGCCGTTTTCGAAGTAGAGCTGGTTGGAGTCCTCGTCGAAGGCCCAGCCGGTATAGGCGTGACCGTCCGCAGTGGCGTAGACAGGAGCACCGCTTTCTGTGCGGGTGAAGCCCTCGTTGTGCTCGTTGTCCAGGAACTTGGAGCCCGGATTTTCGAAGGGGACCTCATTCTTCCAGAGAGCGAGCTTCAGTCCGACGATGTAGCGGTCTCCGCCGATCACACCGCAGGCCTGCCCTTCCTTTGCCCAGTCTGTCATCGTGCCGTCGTTCAGGACAGCGCGGTAGTAGAGGGTTCCCAGCTTATGCGTATAGCCCTTGATCCGGAACTGGACCGCCTGTACGGTACCCCGGTCCGGCGTCTTTTCCTTGGAGGCCGCCCAGGGTCCCCAGCCGGTGCTGCTCGCATAGGTTCTGTAATACCAGCGGCCTACGTTCTGGTGCTCCAGCATCATACGCTGGAATCCGCCCTCCGCGAAGACGAAGGAATCGTTTTTCTGGGTGTAGCCGTAGTCGATGCGGTCGCCGTTTCCATTATAGACATAGTAGGTTGCGAGTGGGATGAGCTGAAGCACGGGGTCTTCTGTCATATCACCCGCGTGTCCGGTCGTAAACCTGGCGCGGAGAGTATCCACATCGACGCTCACCTTCGGAAGGACTCCGTTTACACTGGAATTCGGCTGCTGACTTTGTGCCTGATTCTGTGCCTGATTTTGTCCCCCCTGTCCCTGCTGATTCTGCCCCTGCTCCTGCGTCTGTCCCTGGCTCTCCGCCTGCGTGCTTCCCGCGTTCTGCGAGGACGCGGCATTCCCGGAGGAAGCCGCGGATTCGCTGCCCTGAGAAGAGGCACTGCTCTCTACCTGCACAGGCCTCATCCCGCTGATGACATTCGACTTCGCAAGAGCGGGAAGAGCCGCTGCCTGAGAAAGAGCAAAAATCGCGGCAAAGACTCCCGCCTTTTGGAACCTTATCATATCCTTTATGACCTCCTGATTAGTTTTTTTGAATATTTATCCCTTTTGACCCATATGCCCTCCTATCATACAACGAAATCCCAAAATTGGCTAGCGCGGAAATACAGCGCCCCCCGCAGGAGTTTACAATTTGACGGGGATCATATAGAATATGATTCCAGTGTATAAGCTCACTCCTCCGACTTATGCTCGCATAAGAGAGGAGGAGTGAGCTTAAGACACGCGGAATCGCAGGAAATGTAAGAATGTCTCGGGGCGTCACAAAATGCCCGCCGTGATTGTCGGCGAAGACAGGTGAAATCGCAGAAATGTTGAGTGGATTGAGTTGATCATGTAGAAATACCGCGGGAATATCGAGGGAGGCGCCGCAAGGGGCGGTCCGGGAAGGAGAACTGTGTCTGCGGGACAGAGAAAGCCGGAGGAAGCTGTCATCAATGTGACGAGAGCAAGCCTTCCGCCGATTGAGGAATATCAGGCGATGCTCAGAGAGATCTGGGAAAGCGCGCAGCTCACCAATATGGGAAGGTATCACGAGGAGCTCCGCGAAAGACTCCGGCGCTATCTTAGGGTTGAGGAGCTGGAGCTTTTCGTGAACGGACACAGCGCGCTGGAGCTCCTGCTGCAGGCCTTTTCCCTGAAGGGCGAGGTGATCACGACGCCCTTTACCTTTGCCTCCACGACTCATGCGATCGTGCGAAACGGCCTGAAGCCGGTCTTTTGCGACATCTCGGAGAAGAACTATACGATAGATGTAGAGAGGCTTCCGGAGAAGATCACGGAGAATACCTGCGCGATTCTTCCGGTCCATGTCTATGGAAATATCTGCGCTGTTCATAAGCTCTCGGAGATGGGAAGAAAATATCATATTCCGGTGATCTATGATGCGGCCCACGCCTTCGGAGAGAGCTATCGGGGAAGAGGAGTGGGGAGCTATGGTGATGCTTCGATGTTTTCCTTCCACGCCACGAAGGTCTTTCACACGATTGAGGGCGGCGCGGTGAGCCTGGGGAGAAGAGATCCGGAGCTTATGGAGAAGCTCTATGAGCTGAAAAATTTCGGAATCCTCGGGCAGGAGGAGGTCGCATCCGTCGGGGCGAATGGGAAGATGAATGAATTCTCGGCGGCGATGGGGCTTTGCAATCTGAATCACATTTCGGAGTATATCGAGGGGAGGAAGCGGGTATTTGAGCGCTACCGGGAGATTCTGAGCGGGAGAAGGGGGATCCTGTTCCCGGAGCCCGATCCCGACACAAAAAGCAATTATGCCTATCTGCCGGTCCGCTTTCTCGGAGCCTCTTATTCGAGGGATGCAATCTTTGAAAGGCTTGGGAAAAATGGAATCCACGCGAGAAAGTATTTCTATCCCTGCGTCAACGCCTACCGCTGTTACCGGGAGCAGTACGATGAGAGGGAGACCCCGGTCGCGGGACGAATTTCCCGGGAGATTCTGACGCTTCCGATCTATCCCGGGCTCCCGCTCGAGGAGGTGGACCGGATCTGCCGCATCGTTTTGGAGGAGCGCTGAGAGAGGAGACCGGCCTTCGGGAGCCCGGATCAGGGCGCGGAAGTGGAATTCTGTGCCTCTTTATATAATATAGGAGAAGGACGGGGAGGGAGGAAAGGATGAAGGAAAAGACAGCGCTTGTGACGGCAATCGGTTCCTTTTCGGCGGACTGCGTACTGGAGACTCTCAGGAGGATGGATTACCGCGTCGTCGGGACGGATATCTACCCGGAGGAGTGGCTTCCCGCAAGCCTGAAGCTCGACGCCTTCTGCCGCCTCCCCCCCGCCGCGGAAGAGGAGGACTATCTTTTCTCATTCCGGAAGCTTTTGGAGAGGGAGAGACCGGAGAAAATCCTCCCGCTCATAGATCTCGAGGTGGACCTTCTGAATCTGCATCGGGAGGAGCTTGAGACAGAGAACGGCATTTTCTGCATCTGCGGGAAGGAGGAGACCGAGCTTCTGAGGGACAAATACCTCCTCGCCCGGAAGGTCGCCGGCTCCCTGAATGAGCTGGAGGACAGCTCCTGCCGGGCCAATGTGCGGGCGATCCGGACAGAGTATGCGTCGGAGCTCGACTTCGAAGCTCTCAGCTTCCCACTCGTTTTAAAGCCGGTCAACGGGAGATCCTCCGGCGGGCTCTACCGGATCCATAATGAGGATGAGCTCGGCTTTTCGCTCTCTGTGATCCTCCGGGAGGGCGGGGAGGAGAGGCTTTCCTCCTATATCGCCCAGCCCCTCATCCGGGGAAGAGTCGTGACGGTGGATATCCTCCGGGACCGCTTCGGAAATACGGCATCCATTCCCCGGGAGGAGCTTCTCCGGACTCCCAACGGCGCAGGTCTGTCCGTGCGTGTTTTCCGGGACCGGAATTTCCAGAGGGTCTGTGAATATCTGGCAGAGAGGCTCAATATCCTGGGCTGCGTGAATTTTGAGTTCATCCGGGGCGAGGGCTCCGGCGTCTATTATTTCGTGGAGTGCAATCCCCGCTTTTCCGGGGGCGTGGCCTTCACGGAGCTCTCCGGCTTTCCGGCGGTGGAGGAGAGCCTCCGGATCTTTGACGGGGAGAGGCTCCGGACGGATTACCCGCTCCGCTATGGCTATTTCACGAGGAAATATACAGAATGCAGAATGAAGCGATGAGCGGGAGAGCGGAGAAGAGGAGGAGAGGAGAGCTGCTCCTCGTGATCCCGGCCTATAATGAGAGGGAGAATCTCCCCGCTGTGATCTCGGATATTCTGCTCTCGGGGGAGGGGATCGACTACATCGTCGTCTCCGACGGCTCCACGGACGGGACAGCGGAGCTTTGCCGGGAGAGGGGATGGAACTATATTGAGCTCCCGGTGAATCTGGGGCTCGCAGGCTGCTTCCAGACGGGAATGAAGTATGCGCTCCGGGAGGGCTACTCCTATGCGGCCCAGTTCGACGGGGACGGGCAGCACAGGGCGGAGGATGTCCGTCTGCTCCTGGAGAAGATGAAGGAAGGAGAGTATGACATCGTGCTCGGCTCCCGCTTCCTCCAAAAGAAGCGGGGGGGCAGCATGAGAGAGCTCGGCTCCCGGCTCATCTCCCTCGCGATTTTCCTGAGTACGGGGAAGAAATTGACGGACCCGACCTGCGGGCTTCGGCTCTACCGGAAAACGGTGATCGAGGATTTCGCGCTTCGCTTAAACTATGGTCCGGAGCCGGATACCATATCCTATCTGATCCGGCGGGGATGCCGGATCGCGGAGGTAGAGGTAGAGGTCCGGGAGAGACGGGCGGGGGAGTCCTATCTCAGGCCCTTGAACGCGGCAAAATACATGGCGCGGATGCTGATCTCCATCCTTCTGATCCAGTATTTTCGCGGGGGAAGAGAGGATGGGAGAACGGGGAAGGGATGAGGAAGCTTTGGAGAAATGATGTTTTTTGGAATGCGGCGGGGAGCCTGCTGTATGCGCTCGCTTCCATGGTGCTTTCTTTTTTCGTGCTTCGCCTCATGGGGCCGCGGGACGGAGGGATCTTCGGCTTCGGCTTCTCCACCTTCGGACAGCAGATTTTCATCATCGCGTATTTTGGGATCCGCCCGTTCCAGATCACGGATATGGCGGGGGAGTACCGCTTTTCGGAGTATCACTTTGCGAGGAGACTCTCTTCCCTTTTCGCGCTTCTTTCCTCCCTCCTCTTCCTCTGGCTGATGGTTTCGATCGGAAGCTATGACGGGATCAAGGCGGAGCTTCTTTTTCTGCTTTCCTTTTATAAGCTTCTGGACGGCTTTTCCGATGTCTATGAATCGGAGCTCCAGCGCCGCGGCAGGCTCTACCTCGCCGGGCAGTCGCTTTTTTTCCGGACGGGGCTTTCCATGCTGAGCCTGATGCTGAGCCTCCTTGTCACGGGGAACATGCTTTTCTCCTGCATACTCATGGATCTCACACAGCTTTTGGGCCTTTATCTTTTTGCGCTTCTTCCTCTTAGGTCCCTGGGAGAGCTTCCCGGAAGCGAGGTCTTTTCGGGAGAGAAAAGGAGGGGAAGGAGCCTCCGGCTTTTGCGGAGCACTTCCTTTCTCTTTCTCTCCGCCTTTTTGGACTTCTACATCTTTTCCGCCTCGAAGTATGCGCTGGATCTCAGGCTCGGTTCGGAGAGCTCCGGCATTTTCAATGTCCTCTTCATGCCGACCTCCTTCATCTATCTTGTCGCGAATTTCCTGATCCGCCCGATGCTCACGCGCCTTGCGACAGAGCGGAGGGAGGGAAGGTATGAGGACTTTTCGCGAAGCTGCCGCTTTCTGATCCTCGCGGTCTTCCTCATGGCGCTCGGCATCTCTCTCACGAGTCTGATCCTCGGCGAATTCGGGCTTCAGATCTTCGAGCTCCTTCTCGGAATGCGCTATCGCGGGGCACTGCTCCGGGAGATCCTGGCCTTCCTGATTCTGATTGCGGGAGGAGGCTTTTACGCGCTCGCGAATGTGCAGTACTATATCCTTGTGACGATGCGGCGCCAGGGGACGATCTTTTTCTCCTATGTCCTCGTATCCTTGCTCGCTCTCGTTTCCGCGGACCGCGCGGTGCAGTGCGCCGGGATCCTGGGAGGGGCAATTTGCTATCTTTTCCTGATGGCCATCCTCTTCCTTTTCTTCAGCCTTTCCGTGCTCCGGGGGCTTTGGAGGATGCAGGACGGCGGGAAAAACGGAACGCGGGAAGGGCAGGCGGAATAAGCGGGGGAGAAACGGCCGGATGACGGGGAGAGGACGGGAAGAAGCGGAGAAAGAGAAGAGAGAGCATCGCTGGGAGAGAGGACGGACAGGGAAGAGGGAAGGGGAAGGCGGGCCGGAGGACGGAAAGCGAGGAGGAGAGCAGGACATGGCAGGGAGAGGGGCAGTAAAGCGGAAAGGGAAGGCAGGAAAGAGGAAGGGAAGAGAGGAATGAATCAGACGATGGATGCCATCATACCGAGCTACCGCCCGGGGGAGAAATTTTACCAGCTCCTCGCCATGCTGAAAAAGCAGCGCCTTCCCCTTGGAAAGATCATTGTGGTGAATACGGAGAGACGCTTTTTCGATGAGGAGAGGGCGAGGGAAGCGGCCGGGGAGCGCCTGGAGCTCCACCACATTGAGAAGCGGGACTTCGACCACGGCGGGAGCAGAAATCTCGGCGTCTCCTTCTCGGATTCCGAGCTTTTTCTCATGCTGACAGACGATGCGGTGCCCCGGAGTACGGAGCTCACGGAGAAGCTCTCCGCGGCCTTCCTTCGCGGGGAGAGGATCGGAGCTGTCTATGGGAGACAGCTTGCGACGAAGGAGAGCTCCTTTGATGAGAGCTATGCGAGGCGCTTTAATTATCCGGAGCAGTCCTTTGTGAAGTCCATCGAGGATCTGCCGCGCCTTTCGATCAAGACCTACTTCATGTCCAATGTCTGCTGCGCTTACCGGAGAGATCTTTTCGACAGGCTGGGGGGCTTTCCCAGTCCGATGATCTTCAATGAAGACATGGTCTATGCGGCCCGCCTCCTTCGGCTCGGCTATCGGATCGCCTATGAGGCGGAGGCGGAGGTCTATCATGCGCATTGCTACTCGGGTCTCCAGCAGCTTCGGCGGAACTTCGATCTCGGCGTCTCACAGGCGGAGCACCCGGAGATTTTTTCCGATCTTCGGCCGGAGGGAGAGGGAAAACGGCTGATAAAGGGAAATCTCAGGGAGCTTCTGAGAGAGGGAAGAGCCTGGAAAATCCCCGCCCTCCTATGGAAGTCCGGCTGCAAGTATCTCGGCTACCTTCTCGGGAAAAATTATCGGAGACTCCCCGGGAGACTGCGCTCCGCCCTCAGTATGAACAAGGGCTATTGGAGAAGAAGAGGAGGAAAATGATGACGACGTTCTTTCGAATGATCCTGATCCTTGTCTCAGGGGCGACCTTCTGGGTATTGAACCGAAAGATCCGAAAATCCAGGATCCGGATCGAGGAGACGGTGTTTTGGATCCTGCTCTCGCTGCTTTTTGTGCTTTTTGCGCTCTTTCCGGCACTTGCGGATCGGGCGGCAGCGGCGCTCGGCATCTACTCCACGCCGAACTTCCTCTTCCTCTTTATCATCTTCCTGCTCCTTCTCCGGCTCTTCCATGTCAATATGCAGCTTGGGAGGCTGGAGGAGAAGCTTCGGACCCTGGCGCAGGAGTTTGCGCTTTCTCAGAACAGGGAGAGGGAAGAGGAGAGCTTTAGGGGCATTCCCGGAGAGGAGACGCGATGAATCCGGAGCTGTCTTCCTTTCCCTTCCCCTGGTTTTTCTTCATTTTTATCCTGCTTTTGCTGCTCGCGGCTCTCCTTCTCCTCTTCCTTCGGAGGGAGAGGCTTAGCCTCCTCTCCTTTTCCCTGCTCTTTGGCCTTGGCTTTTTATATTCCCTTGTGCTGATGCCGCTCTCCGCTCCGGATGAGGTCGCGCATTATGTCGGTGTCTATGAGCTCTCCAATGTGCTGATCGGAAAGCCGGAGCCCATGCGGGACGAGGAGGGGAGACTTCTGATCCGGGCGGAGGATGTCTTTTTGGATGACTGGCCGGAGGACGGGGACCCGGACAATGCGACCGTGATCGGCATGCATCTTACGAGGAGAAGCTATGAGGAGCTCTTCCAGAGGGGGATTTTCTCGACGGGAGAGAAGGGCTATCATTTTACCCTGCAGGAGCCGGTGCACACGAGCTTTTTCGCCTATCTCTTCCCCGCTCTTGGCTTTTCCCTTGCGAGGGTGCTGAGAATGGGCGGCTTCGGACTGGTCTTTTTCGGGAGGCTCTTTAACCTCCTCCTCTTCTCCATCCTCACGACGCTCGCCGTGCGGCGGCTGCCGTTTGGGAAGGAGGTCCTCCTCTCAGTCGCGCTCTTTCCCATGGTGCTGGAGCTCGCGGGCTCCCTTTCCTATGATGCCTTCATCCTGGGGCTTAGCTTCTATCTCACAGCGGCGGTCACGGACCTCGCGACCCGGGAGCAGGGGCCCGGGCTGAGTGATTTCCTGGAGATCGGCATCCTGGCCTTCCTGCTCTCCCCTTGCAAGATGGTCTATTCCCTCCTATTCTTAGGCTGCTTCTCGGTGCCGGTTCGGAAGTGGAAAAATATCGGAAGCTACTTCCTCATGATTTTCGGGATCGCCTCTCTCATTGCGCTCTCCCTGCTCCTTATGAATTTTCAGGAGCTCTCCCGCTATCTTCACCCATCGGGAGGAGCGGTGAATTATGCGGATGCCGCCGCGACGGGGAGTGCCGCAGAGACCTATAATCTCATCGGGACCCTGAAAACACCTGTGATCTTTCTGAAGATCCTGAGGAACAGCTTTCAGATCAAGGGGGAGGAGTATCTCCTCACCATGGTGGGGCATCCGCTGGGCCACTTCGATCAGGGGCTCGGTGCTCCGATCTTCCTGGTGGGGCTCTTCTACCTCATTGTCCTATTGCAGGGGATTTTTACCAGGAGGGGAGAGAGGGGGCTTTCGCTCCTGCAAAGGCTTTGCTTCCTCCTAACCCCCGCACTTCTCGTCGTGACGATCCTCGCGAGCATGCTGAGTGCCTACACTCCGAAGGGGACAGACTATGTCCTCGGTGTGCAGGGCAGGTATTTCCTTCCGGCGCTTCCGATGCTCCTCCTCTCCTTCTTTGGAGGGCGGAGTCTATGGAGAGCGGGAGGGAAGGTCGCGGCAGCCCCGGCCGCATTCTCCGGGAAGGAGAGCAAGACTTCCGCGGGATCCTCTGCACCCTCCCGGCTTTCCGGAAACGAAAAGATAGAAAAGGCAGAAAAGATAGAAAAGATAGAGCGGGGAAGCGGGGAAGGCCCAAAGCCTGCGGAAGCTGCGCTCTTCCCCCCGCGGGAGGCAGGGGAGAAAAAGGCGGAAGCCGCTCCCGCTCTGACAGAGACTGAAACCGGAGAGAGCTTGCCCGCTTCTGATGAGAGGAAGGGGAAGGCACTCGCCTCTAATGAGGAGAAGGAGAAGGAGGAGAAGGAAGAGAGCTTCGGAAAGCTGCGAAAGGGCCCGGAAGGAGGAGAGAAGGGGACGAAGGATCCCAAAGAGAAGGAGAGAGCGGCGTCTCTCCCGGGACAAAGCAGAGCCTTTTCCGGAATCTTTCGGAGGAGGGAGAGGAAGAGCCGGAAAAGAAAGGCAGGGTGGGGACTCAGTGCCCCGGCGCCGATCCTTCTCTTTCTCGAATTTCTTCTAAATGCGGGGCTCCTGCTTGCTCTCCTTTCGATCATAGCGGGGCGGAGCTAGGGCATCCATCGAGACGGGAACGCGCTCTTCTTTCGATCACAGCGGGGGGAAGAGATAAAACACAAGATAAAGAAATAAAACGCGGGATAAGGAGATAAAAGGCGGGATAAAGAGACAAAAAATGTAATAATGTCGAAAATATTCTGAAAAATTCATTGTTTTTTAATGGATGCCGCGGGAAGGCCCTGCGATTGTGTGATATCATGGTGGCATTGCCGACGCCCTTTTCGTTTCTTTCTGCCTGATCCTCTATCCGGCGCTTTACCGGCTTCCATCGCTTATATTTGCCGCGGGAGAGGGCAGCGGAAGCGGGAGCGTTCTGCTTTGGGCGGAGAAAATCACAGGAAAACGCTGAGGCGGCCCGCGAATACTGACAGCGGCATGGAGAGGGAACGGGGAGGATGCCTCGGAACCCCGGATGGATACAGGGAAGGTTATGAGAACGGTACTGCAATTATTGAAGGATATTAAAGCGCGGAGGCGCATGATTTTAGAGCTTGCGGCGGCGGATTTTCGGAAGCGCTTCGTCGGGTCCTACTTCGGCATGGTATGGATGTTCATCCAGCCCCTTGTTACGATCGCGATCTATGCCTTTATCTTCGGCCCCTATGGCTTTAAGTCCGCTCCTCCGGTGCCGAATGTGAGCTATACAGCCTGGCTGGTCCCCGGCATCGTGCCCTGGTTTTTCTTCTCGGAAGCGATGAATATGATCACCGGCATCCTTCAGGAATACAGTTATCTTGTGAAGAAGGTCGTCTTTCCGGTGGAGCTCCTCCCGATCATCAAGCTGATCAGCTGCAGCTTTGTCCACCTCTTCTTTTTCGCGGTCATGCTGGTTTTCTATCTCGTAAACGGCAGGATGCCGATGCTGTCCTGGATCCAGTGCTTTTACTACAGCTTTGCGGCGGCGCTGCTCGCGCTGGGGCTGGGCTATCTTACGAGCGCGGTCAATGTCTTTTTCAAGGATATGCAGCAGATCGTCGGCATCCTGCTCCAGTTTGGCATCTGGATGTGTCCGATCATGTACGATGAGAAGCTCTTTTTCTCGAAGGCACCCTGGGTTTCTGTTATATTGAAGCTGAACCCCTTTTATTATATTGTGGCGGGATACCGGGATTCCATGATCACCGGGAGCCCGTTTTGGATGCGGCCGAAGCTGGGCATTTACTTTTGGGGACTTACGATAGTGATCTTTTTCGCAGGGCTTCGCTTCTTCGGAAAACTGCGCCCGCATTTTTCAGACGTGCTCTAAGAGCCACGGCTTTTCATATTCGTCAGATTTGTCTGCTGAGGGCGAAAGCCCGTCCGCATTTTCCGAAGGAGGACCCAAGATGCTTCATATGATAGCGGCGCTGTCCGTTATATTTCTTTTTCTGACATTCGGCTGCGTTTATTTCCTGAAGCTTGACAGGATGGAGGAGGGCAGGGAGAAGGATCTCTTCACGCTTCACCTTGTGCAGAGGAGGCTGAGACGGATACTCGCGGCCTCCGGCGTGAGCTACGAGATTGAGGGGGCCGAAAATATCCCGGAAAATGAGGCCGTGATGTTTGTGGGGAATCACCGCTCCTTCTTTGATATCGTGATCGGCTATACTCTGGTAAAGGGGCCGACCGGCTTTATCTCAAAGCAGGAGGTGGGGAAGGTCCCGCCCTTAAAGCGCTGGATGGAGGAGCTGCACTGCCTCTTTATGGACAGGGACAATATCCGGCAGAATCTGAAGGTGATTCTCGAGGCGATCAAGCTTGTGAAGGGCGGGGTCTCCATCTGGATCTATCCGGAGGGAAAGAGGAGCACGGGGAGCGATGTGAAGGAGCTTCTGCCCTTTAAGGAGGGATCCTTCAAAATCGCGGAGAAGAGCGGATGCAGGATCATCCCGATCGCGATGTATCCGACGAGGAGGATCCTGGAGGAGCACTTCCCCCGCATCATTCCGACCCATGTGCTCGTGAAGGTGGGGGAGCCGATCCTCCTTTCGGAGCTTCCGGAGGAGAAGAGGAGAAGGATCGGGGAGTACACGAGGGAGAAGATCATCGGATATCTCCGGGAAATGGAGGCTCGCTATGGGACTCGCTGAGCTCCGTGAGGAGCTGGACCGGGTGGACAGAGAGCTTGTGAAGCTCTATCGGGAGAGGGTGTCTTTGGTCTCGGAGGTCGCGAAAGAGAAGAGAAGGAGCGGGAGAGCGGTTCTTGACCCGGTCCGGGAGGAGGAAAAGCTGGACAGCGTCTCCGCTTTTCTGAAGACAGAGCTGCGGGAAAAGCCGTCGGGCGAAGGGATACAAAGAGAAGAAGGGCCGGAAAAAGAGCCAAAAGGAGCGGCAGTGCCGGGGGTAGAATCCGGCAGGGAAATGCCCCTGAGCGGAGAGAGTGAGGAGGATTCCCGGCGGGCCGGGGGGGATATAGAATTTCACGAAAGGGCGGTCCGTGAGCTCTTCCGGCAGCTGATGTCTCTCTCCCGGAGATGGCAGCAGCGCCTCCTTGGGAGAGAGCCAAGCCCCGCATCGGGCTTCCGGGAGGTTTCTGAGATCCCCCGCAAAAAAAAGCGCGTCGCCTATCAGGGCCTGCCCGGTGCCTATGCGGAGCTTGCGGCGAGGAAGAGCTTTCCCGATGACTGCCGCTTTCTCCCTTCGGAGAGCTTTCGGAGCACGGTGGAGAGCGTTCTCTCCGGGGAGGCGGACTTCGCTGTCCTCCCGATCGAGAACTCCTCCTATGGGGCAGTGGCGGATAATTTCGACCTCCTCCTTCAGTTTCCGGAGGCGGTGATCCTGGGGGAGTGCTTCCTCCCGGTGGAGCATGTCCTGATGGCCCTCCCCGGAGGGACTCTCTCCGGGATCCGCAGGGTCTTTTCCCATCCGCAGGCCCTCGCCCAGTGCGAGAGCTTCTTCCGGGAGCATCCAAGGATCGAGGCCGTACCGATGAGAAACACGGCGGAGGCGGCCAGGAGAGTGAGGGAGAGCGGGGAGAGGGAGCTCGCGGCCCTTGCCAGCGAGAATGCGGCGGAGATCTACGGTCTTTCGATCCTGCAAAGGGCCGTGAATCAGCAGAAAAGCAATACGACGCGCTTCCTCATCGTCGGGAAAGAGAAAATCTACGAGAGAGGGGCGGAGCGGCTGAGCCTGAGCTTCGAGCTGAGCCACAGGCCCGGAACCCTCTATCAGGTGCTGGGGAGCTTTCTCTTCAATGATCTGAATCTCAGCATGATCCAGTCCCGGCCGGTGCCGGACAGGCCCTTTGAATACCGCTTTTTTGTGGATGTTATGGGAAATCTATCCGATCCCGATGTGAGAAACGCGCTGAGTGAGCTTCCGGGCTTTCGGATCCTCGGGAATTATTCGGATTTCTCGGATGCGTTTCCCCGAAACTCCGCCTTTCCGGCGGAGAGGATAAAAGGAGGAATTTAGCCGTGAGAGACGACAACAACATGCCGCAGATCAATGTCTTGGTGGTGGATGATGAAAAGGAAATCGCGGAGCTCGTGGAGATCTACCTTGTGAGCGACGGCTACAAGGTATTTAAGGCCTATAATGCAGATGAGGCGCTGCTCATTATGAAGCAGGAGGAGATTCATCTTGTGCTTTTGGATGTCATGATGCCCGGGATGAACGGACTGGAGCTCTGCCGGAAGATCCGCGAGAGCTCGAACATTCCGATCATCATGCTCTCCGCAAAGTCCGCGGATCTCGATAAGATCGTGGGACTGACCGGCGGAGCGGACGACTATGTGACGAAGCCCTTTAATCCCCTGGAGCTCACCGCCAGGGTGAAGTCTCAGCTTCGCCGCTACACGCAGCTCAATCCGAATTCCACCAATGAGTTTGCCGGGAGCGAGATCAATATCCGGAATATGACGATCAACCGGGACAACCACAAGGTCGTGATCGAAGGGGAGGATGTGCGCCTGACCCCCATTGAGTTTGAGATTCTCTATCTTCTGGCCTCCCATCCGGGCAAGGTCTTTTCCACGGACGAGATCTTCGAGAAGGTCTGGAATGAGAAGGTCTACGAGGCGAACAACACCGTCATGGTGCATATCCGGAGACTCCGCGGGAAGATGAAGGAGGACCAGAGGGAGAATAAGATCATCACAACGGTCTGGGGTGTGGGCTATAAGATCGAGAAGTAAGAGGGAAGAGGCGTATTTGTTCCGGGATCTTCTCTTTTTCCGGGACAAGGAGCGGGGATTTGACAAAGGAGGCGGGGAAGGGAGAGCTCAGTGCTTTCCCGCCCGGCTTTTGGCGGATTTTGACAGCGGGATCGGAAAGCATGAGAGAAAAGGCGAAAAAGGGGCGGCGCTCCCATTCCAGGCAGGGCTACATGATGCAGCTTCTGATCAATGTGGGAATCTCCACGATCATCACCGCGATCCTGGAGATCTTCCTGGTGAGTAATGTCAGCGCCTTTGCCTCCTATCTCTACCAGAGGGGGGACAGCTCCCCGGCCGTGCAGCGCTTTGGCTTTGTGAGCACGGTGAGCATCCTTCTCTATGTGCTGAGCGGCATCGCCATCTTCTCCTTCATCTTTCTCCTCCTTCAGCAGAGGACGGCGAGGGATATCGGGAGGATCGCCCAGGCGGTGGAGCGGATCTCCGAGGGGGATCTCAGCGTCCAGCTGGAGATCGAAGGGGAGGGGGAGATCGCGCACATCGCGGAATCCATCAACCGGATGGAGAGAGATCTCATGGATCTTATGGAGCGGGAGCGGAGCGCGGAGCAGTCGAAGACGGATCTCATCACCAATGTCGCGCACGATCTTCGGACCCCTCTGACCTCCATCCTCGGCTATCTCGAGCTCCTGAGAGGCGGCTCCTCCCTTCCGAGGGAGACGGAGGAGCATTATATCGAGATCGTGTACAATAAGGCGGTGCGGCTCCAGAAGCTGATCGAGGAGCTCTTCGGCTTTACGAAGCTCTCCTACGGGAAGCAGAATCTGAAGATCGGCGAACTCGATATCGTGAAGCTCCTCTCGCAGCTTGTGGAGGAGAGCTACCCGAACTTCGAAAAGCATGGTCTCAGCTATGAGTTCAGCTCCAATGTGCCCTCCCGCATGATACAGGCGGACGGGGACCTTCTCGCCAGGCTTTTTGACAATCTGATCACGAATGCGATCAAGTACGGCGCGGAAGGGAAGAGGATTTTGGTGCGCCTTCGTTCGGAGAAGAATGCGGTGGAGGTCCGGGTGATCAACTACGGCTATGTGATTCCGAAGAAGGAGCTTCCGATGATCTTCGATAAGTTTTACCGGGTGGAGCGCTCCCGTTCCAGCTCGACGGGCGGGACGGGGCTGGGTCTCGCTATCGTGAAGAATGTCGCGGAGATGCACCACGGCAGCGTGGAGGTGAGCTCGGACCTCTCCGGGACCTGCTTCATTGTGCGCCTTCCGATCCGCTATACGGCGGAGGAATGAGGGGCTGAGCCGTGCTTTCATGCGCTGCCCATCCGATATATGGAAAGTGGGGAGGAGATTTATGCGGGAGAAAAGGACAGAGGGGGAGAGAAGAGTACGGGGGAAGGGACTGCCTTCACCGCTCCCTTTTCTCTCCCTCCTTTTTCTTTTCCTTTTTCTGCCCTCTTTCCTTTCGTTTGCGGATGAGATCGAGCTGAATGTCACCTATGGCTATCAGAACACCGCGAAGGCGGGGCGTTTCCTTCCCCTGAAGATCGGGATTCGAAACTCCGGCTCGGAGACCTTCTCCGGGATGATCCACATTTATATGGCGGAATCCGGCAGCAGTATCTGCGAGTACCAGTATCCGAGCGCCGTGGAGGCGGAATCCGATACGGAGCTCAGCATGGCGGTGGCACTGAGCTCCGGGGTCAATCAGCTCCTGGTCACTGCGACGAATCAGGAGGGAAGGCTGGTCGGAAGCCGCAGAGTCGGGCTCGATGTCGCAAGCTCCGACGCGGAGCTCATCATCGGCGTGCTTTCCGAGCAGGAGGATAAGCTCAGCTATTTGAACTCGGTCTCCATCAACGATGGTCTTCTCCGGACGCGGGAGGTGGCTCTCGACCAGGAAAAGCTCCCCTCCAGTGAGACGGAGCTCGATCAGCTGGATGTGCTCCTGCTCTCGGACTTTCCGCTCTCCAGGATGAATGAGACCGAGGTGGAGGTCATAAACCGCTGGGTGGAGAGGGGCGGTGTTTTGATTCTGGGAACCGGAGCGAGGGGGGAGGACGCCGTCTCTCCCTATTATCGGGAGCTTCTCAGAGAACCGCTCAGTCCCAGGGAGCGGAGCATTGACATGCGGGAGGGGCTGGAGAGATGGGATTCCTCCGCGAAGGAGGAGCCGCTCCGTCTCGTTGCCTCTCCGGTTTCCCTCCGCTCGGGAAGAGAGGGGATATTATACAGCGGTGTGCCCTACCTCTCGGTCGTCTCCAGGGGGGCGGGGCTCATCGCGGTGAGCGGCTACGATTTCTGCGATCTCCAGCGCTTTGCGACGGAGGAGAGCGGCTATGTGAATCAGCTCTTCACGAAAATCCTCGGAGAGAGCCGCCTGAACGCGCTCTCGGTCTCCGCGTCCGAGAGGAGTCTGAACCGTTATTGGAGCATGGAGGCCCTCATGAACCAGTCGGATCTCTCCAAGCGTCCGAATGCGGGGCTCTACCTTCTGCTTCTTCTCACATATCTCCTCATCCTGGGGCCGCTGATCTATTATTATGTAAAGCTTCGGGATGCGATACGTCTCTACCGTCCCCTGATCTCGATCACGGCGGTTTTCTTCAGCTTTGTGATCTGGGCTGTCGGCGTCGGCACCCGCTTTAACGGAAGCTTTCTAAGCTATGCCAGAATCCGCGACATCTCCCGGAGCTCTGTCGATGAGACGGATTATATCAATCTCCGCTCTCCCTACGAAAAGATGCGGGAGCTTCGGGTAAAGACAGAGTACTTTGTCTATCCGATCCTGAAGGGCTCCGACTACACGGGGGATATCACGGAGCTCAGGGATGAGACGGAGCTCGCCCGCACGGCGATCCGCTACGGGAGGGACCGCACGGAGATCAGCATCCGAAATGAGCCGCCCTTCAGTCCGAAATACTTTGAGCTCGACAATAAGTTCCCAAACAGCGGAGGCTTTTTCGGAGGAGAGGTGAATCTCTTCGACGGCTCCCTGGGGGGAAGCATCACAAACGGGACCGATTATACGCTCTATGATGCGGCGGTTCTTCTCTACGGGAAGCTCATCCTCATCGGAAAGCTGGAGAAGGGGGAGAAGATCTCTCTCCGCGGCAGAGAGACGGAAACCGTTCCCGTCGGGGATTATGAATGGATCGCCTCCCGGATCACGGGGGGAAGCCGCCGTGCGCTCTTAAGCTATTATCTTTCAAACAGTCTGAGCGGCTTTTTCTCCAATGCCCGTCTGATCGGCTTTGTCCGGGAGGAAGAGGTGAGCTTTCTGGAGAGACAGAAGCTGGAGAGCTTTGGGAGCAGCATGGTGACGGCCGCGCTCCCTCTGAACACAAGCTTCGGGAACTATGATCACTACAGCGCTCTGAGCCGGGATCCGGAGGTGAAAAGCGGAGACTACGAGAGGGCGAGCAATACGATCAGTGCGATACAGCCCGCAAAGCTCGCCTATCACCTGGGAGAGGAGGAGCAGGTGTGGGGCATCAGCTTCGAAGCCCTGAGCGTCAGCGAGAAGGGAGAGGAAAGGCTGAATGAAAAACCCTTCCGGGGCTCGATCAGCCTCTATAATTATCGGACGGGAGGCTATGATCCGCTCCGCTCCGGCAGTCTGAAGCTGCAGGGGGAGGAGCTCTCGCCGTATCTCAGCGAGGAGAATGTCCTGGTAGTCCTCTACAGTCCAAAGGAGGAGAACGGCTCCCTATTGATGAGGCAGTACCTTCCCATGATCACCGTCGTGGCAAAGGAGAAGAGCAGTAAGGGAAAGAGCGAAGGAGAGAAGGAGTCCGGAGCGGAAGCCTCTTATTCGGCGGAGAGCGCGCCGGAGGAAGAGAGTGCTTCCCTTCCGGAAGGGGAGAGCGCCGAGAGCTCCTCAGCATCGGAGAACGAAGAGAGAGGAGAGGAAGGCGGAGGAGAGAGCGCAGCTTCCGAAGGGGGAGAGAGTACGGAGCACGCCGGGGGAGAAGAAGGAGAGAGCGGAAACCTTTCCGAAGGGGCAGAGAGCGAAGAAGCGGAGCTATTCTTTGAGGGAAGCCTCGCCTCATCCCCGGGAGGAGAGGAGGGCGGAGCATGATAGAGCTTAGGGCAGTCAGAAAGAGCTACGGCAGTGCGATCGCCTTGGACGGCCTCTCCATGCATGTCCCGGAGAAGGCGGTCTATGGACTTGTGGGGCCGGCCGGATCCGGGAAGAGCAGCGTCATGGAGCTTCTCGCGGGCCTCTCCGGGCCGGATGAAGGGGAGATCCTCGTCGACGGGCTCAGAGAAGGGAGCGAAAGGAGGAGGTGGAAACGCAGGATCGGCTATATGCCGGACTTTTCCGGCCTCTATCCGGAGATGCGCCTCTCGGAGTATCTGGAATTTTTTTCCGCCTGCTACGATATCCCAAGGGCCCGCGCCCGGCAGAGAATCGGCATCCTTTTGGATCAGGTCGGCCTCCGGGGGAAGGAATTTCAGAGATTGGACGGCCTCTCCCGAGGCATGAGACAGAAGCTCTCCCTCGCAAGGGCTCTCCTCCACGATCCCAAGATCCTGGTGCTCGACGAGCCGCTGAAGGATCTTGATCCGGGAAACCGCTATGAGCTCCGCCAGATTCTCTCGGAGCTCTCCTCCGAGGGAAAGACCATCCTCCTCTCCTCCGAGATGCTCACAAGCATCTCGGAGATCTGCACGGATATCGGGATCATAGAGCGCGGGAGAATGGCGCTCGAGGGGAAGCTCTCCGAGGTACTTAGAAAGATCGACGCCTCCAATCCGATCCTCATCCTGGTCGAGGGATCGATCACAAAAACCATACAGATCCTGAAACAGGACCCCAAGGTAAAATCCATCGGCATTCGGGAGCAGGAGCTCATGATTCTCTACGAGGGCAGTGAGGGGGAGGAGGCAGAGCTCCTGCGAAGACTAGTCAGCTCGGGGATTATGGTTCGAAGCTTCCACCGGGAGAGGGGAAATCTGGAGCTTCTCTTCCTGCAGCTCACGGGAGAACTCAGAGAAAGGAGAATTACAGGACATGAAGCGGAATCCGATCTATCAAAAGGATGAGCTGCTCTCGAACCGGAGCCCGATCCTTCCGGTGCTCATGCTCTCTACCAATGCGGTACTCGCCTTCCTTGTGCTGATCAACATTTACTCGGTTTCCGGGAACGCGGCGCAGACCGGGGAGATTCGCTACTCCGCCTTTTTGGAGCTTTATTATATTCTCCTTCTGCTCCTCTTTCTTCTGATTCTCCTGCTCGCCCCCGCTCTGAGCGCTCCGGCGATCAGCGGAGAGCGGGAGAGAAAGACGCTCTCCCTCCTCTTAAGCACTGCTCTCCGCCCTGTGGACATCATCCTGGGAAAGCTTTTCTCCGTCCTGAGCAGCATCTTTCTCCTCCTCCTGAGCACCGCGCCGATCCTCGCCTGTACCCTTCTCTACGGAGGCATCCGCTTCCCGGAGCTTTTTCTCTTTTTGCTCTTTTCCTTCCTCTCCGCCCTCTTTTCCTCCTCTTTGGGGCTCTTCTTCTCCTCCGCACAAAGGAGCAGCACAGGGGCGATCGCGTCCACCTATATCGCGGAATTCCTGAGCTTCGGCCTCATGCTCCTCCTCTTTTTCTTTCTCCCCGAGCTCTCCCTCACGCCGCTTCTCTACTATATCCTTCTCTGCCTCATACTCCCGCTTCTCTCCCTTCTCTTTCTGACTCTGGCCTGTCTCCGCCTCTCCCCCCCTTGAAGCGCCGCGGGCGGGAGCTGGAAAAAGGGGGGAGCATTCTTCCTGAAAGCGTGTTAGAATACAGCAGAGCAAAGGATATCTCGGAGGAAAAGGAATGAATGCTTGTACCATGATCGGGATCGCCGGGGGCTCCGGCTCCGGAAAATCCACCTTCACCAACCGGATCAAGCGGGCCTTCGGAGATCAGGTCACCCTGATCTACCACGATAACTACTACCGATCCAATGACGGCGTCCCCCTTGAGATACGCCAGAAGGAAAACTATGACCATCCGGATGCCTTCGAGACGGATCTCCTGATCCGCCATCTGAAAGCCTTAAGAAGGGGGGAGAGCGTCTCCTGTCCGGTCTATGACTTCTCTCTTCACAACAGAACGGAGGACAGCATTGAGCTGAAGCCCTCCCGCATTATCCTTGTGGAGGGAATTCTCGTTCTGGAGAACCCGGAGCTCCGCTCTCTTTTCGATATCAAGATCTATGTGGAGGCGGACGCGGACGAACGCATTATCCGCCGCATCATCCGGGATGTCAGCGAGAGGGGGAGACATGTAGAGGACATCTCCGAGCAGTACCTGACGACGGTAAAGCCGATGCACTACCTCTACGTCGAGCCCACGAAGGCCATGGCGGATATCGTCATCAACAGCGGTAGAAACGATGTGGCCTTTGATCTCATGAAGACAAAGATTCAGAGCCTTTTGGAGAGGGACTGAGCAAAGCAGGAGATTCCGGCGGGGAGCCTTACGGCTGAAGACGCGGAAAGCAGGAAGGGGAGGGAGCTATGTATTACCGGTCCACAAGAGGAGGAAAGGGGAGTGTGACAGCGTCGGAGGCGATTCTCAAGGGACTCGCGGAGGATGGGGGGCTCTACGTCCCGGAGGACTTTCCGCGTCTTCCGGGGAGCCTTAAGGAGCTGTC
>ERZ772921.302-NODE-302-length-30457-cov-5.420860_pt1 | contig 30457 bp, 28 predicted proteins | sample MGYA00512117_ERZ772921 | MGnify/ENA primary metagenome ERZ772921 (study PRJEB29015, sample SAMEA2737944) | human oral metagenome | biome: human oral; feature: human-associated habitat; material: dental | place: China | collected 2150 ...
CTTTAAAAGGCGCAGCCATCTTTTCACCTTTTCACCCTTTCACCTTTAAAAGGCGCAGCCATCTTTTCACCTTTTCACCTTTTCACTCTTTCAACTTTATAAGTCTTTCTCTTACAAAAATGTTTCATGAACGATTTTTGCAAGCATTTGAACGATTATTGCATGCCTTTTACACGCGGTTGCACTAAATTTGCCGCCGCAGAAGATGGGGAGAAAGCGCAACAGAATTGACATAAATCAATTATTCTTCAGAGCCGCATCAGACGATGAACAGACGCGCTGAGCCACACCTATAAGCAACAATCCTACATTTATAAAACCTAATTACGCAACAAGAAATGAAGCAGCTACGAACTCTTCTTATCATCGCGATGGCTATTTTCGTATGCGCCCTTGCCCATGCGCAAGGCGTAAACGTTAGTGGAAAGGTTACTTCGGCCACCGACGGCGAACCCATCACGGGCGCATCCGTTGTGGAGAAAGGAACCACACGCGGAACCGTCACCGACATCGACGGCAACTTTAAGCTCGAAGTAAACAGCGGTGCAACGCTGGTTATATCTTACTTAGGGTTTAAAACCATCGAAGTGAAGGCCACGCCAAGCATGAACATCGCATTGGAAGAAAACGCCAAGAGCCTGAACGAAGTGGTGGTGACAGGTTATACCACCCAACGCGAGGCCGACTTAACGGGTGCCGTGTCGGTGGTTAACATAGACGACCTGGCCAAACAAAACGAAAACAACCCCATCAAAGCCTTGCAAGGACGTGTGCCGGGCATGAATATCACCGCAGATGGTGCACCTTCGGGACAAGCCACGGTGCGTATTCGCGGTGTGGGTACGCTTAACGACAACGACCCGCTGTATATTATAGATGGTGTTCCCACGAAGGCGGGCATGCACGAACTGAACGGAAACGACATCGAAAGCATACAAGTGCTTAAAGATGCTGCATCGGCCAGCATCTACGGAAGTCGTGCCGCCAACGGCGTAATCATCATCACCACCAAGCGAGGCAAGAGCGGGCGCATACGCGTAGACTTAGATGCCTCCATCTCGGCCGCCACTTACGTACACAAGCTTGATGTGCTTAATGCCAAGGAGTATGGGCAGGTGATGTGGCAAGCCTACGTTAACGATGGCATGGACCCCAACACCAATGGTTTGGGCTATCATTTCAATTGGGGATACGATGCGCAAGGCCTGCCCACATTGCAAGGAATAAGCATGAAGAAGTATCTAGACGTAGCCGGAAAAACACCTGCGGCAGACACCGACTGGTTTAACGAAACCACGCGCACGGGTCTTGTGCAGCAATATAACGTGGCAGTGAGCAACGGTTCAGAGAAAGGCAGTTCGTATTTCTCCTTGGGATATTACAACAATCAGGGCATTATCAAGCAAAGCGACTTCAACCGTTTCTCGGCCCGAATGAACACCGAATATAAGCTTATCGGCAAATTGCTCACCGTTGGCGAGCACTTCACGCTCAACCGCACGTCCGAAGTGCAGGCCCCAGGCGGTTTCCTATCTAACGTTTTGCAGTTCAACCCCTCGCTACCCGTGCATACAACGCATGGCAATTGGGGCGGACCTGTGGGCGGTTATCCTGATCGCTACAACCCCGTAGCCGTGTTAGAGCGCAACAAAGACAACCGCTACACCTACTGGCGCATGTTCGGCGACGCTTACATCAACCTAAACCCCTTCAAGAACTTCAACCTACGTTCCACTTTCGGCTTGGATTACAGCCAGAAAATGCAACGTTTCTTCACCTATCCCATTACCGAAGGCAACGTGGCTAAGAGCACCAACGCCGTTGAACCCAAACAAGAGCATTGGACAAAATGGATGTGGAACGCCGTGGCTACCTACAACTTGGAGATGGGTAAGCACCGCGCCGATGCCATGGCAGGCATGGAGCTTAACCGCCAAGACGATGTTTACTTCTCGGCTTACAAAGAAGGGTTCCTCATTCTCTCGCCCGACTACATGTGGCCAAGCGCAGGTGTAGGCACAGCGCAAAGTCATGGCGGCGGTTCGGGCTACTCGCTGGTGTCGTTCTTTGGTAAACTCAACTACAATTACGATGATCGCTATATGGCATCGCTCACCCTTCGCCACGACGGTTCGTCGCGTTTCGGCAAGAACAACCGCTATGCCACCTTCCCCGCACTATCGCTTGGCTGGCGTATCAACCGCGAACGTTTTCTCAATAGCGCCTCGTGGATAGACGACTTGAAACTGCGTGCATCGTGGGGACAAACGGGTAACCAAGAAATATCCAACATCGCACGCTACACGGTGTATGTTAGCAACTATGGCGTGAACGAAAACGGCGGTCAAAGCTACGGCACATCCTACGACATAGCAGGCACCAACGGCGGCCGTACGCTCGAATCGGGCTTTAAGCGCGACCAAATAGGCAACGACAACATTAAATGGGAAACCACCACGCAAACCAACTTGGGTGCCGACTTCTCGTTTTTCAACGCCACACTCTACGGAAGTGTAGACTGGTATTATAAAAAGACGCGCGACATACTTGTGCAAATGGCTGGCATTGCAGCCATGGGCGAAGGCAGCACACAATGGATTAACGCCGGCGAGATGGAAAACCGCGGCGTGGAACTGAACTTAGGCTATCGCAACACCACTGCATTCGGCCTTAAATACGACCTGGCCGCCAACCTATCTACCTATCGCAACAAGATAACCAAGTTGCCCGAAACCGTTGCAGCCAACGGAACGTTCGGCGGAAACGGCGTAAAGAGCGTTATTGGGCATCCCATGGGCGCGCAAGTGGGCTATGTGGCCGACGGCATCTTTAAGAGTCAGGCCGAGGTAGACAACCATGCGCAACAGCAAGGGGCAGCCCCTGGCCGCATTAGATACCGCGACTTAGACGGCGACAACAAAATTACCGAGGCCGACCAAACGTGGATTTACTCGCCCGTGCCCAAATTTAGCTATGGCCTTAACATCTACTTAGAGTACAAAGGCCTAGACCTCACCATGTTTTGGCAGGGCGTTCAGGGTGTAGACATCATCTCGGACTTGAAGAAAGAAACCGACCTTTGGGCTGGCCTTAACATTGGTTTCCTGAACAAAGGCCGCCGTTTGCTGGGCGCATGGAGCGCATCCAACCCCTCAAGCGACATCCCCGCCCTGTCGTTATCCGACAACGCCAACGAGAAACGCGTGTCGAGCTATTGGGTAGAAAATGGTTCGTTCCTCAAATTGCGCACCATACAGCTAGGCTACAACCTGCCACAGGGCATGGTTAAGAAACTCATGATGGAACGCCTGCGCCTTTATGTAAGCGCACAAAACCTGCTCACCATCAAGAGCAGCAGCTTTACGGGCGTTGATCCGGAGAACCCCAACTTTGGTTATCCCATCCCCTTGAACCTCACTTTCGGCCTAAACGTCACTTTCTAAACGTTCAATCACAATGAAAAAAGCAACCATCATATTAGCCCTTTGCGCCATGCTGGCATCCAGTTGCAGCGACTTTTTGGGCGAACAGAAACCACAGGGCACGCTAAACAACGACCAAGTGAAAGACGCCCGCTATGTGGACAAGCTGGTTATATCGGCCTATGCCATCTGGATTTCGGCCGAAGACATCAACTCTTCGTTCTCGATGTGGAACTTCGACGTACGTTCCGACGATGCTTATAAGGGCGGAAACGGCACGAGCGACGGCGATGTGTTCCACCAACTGGAAGTGTCGCAAGGCATACTTACCACTAACTGGAACATCAGCGACATGTGGCAACGTCTGTACAACGGCATTTCGCGTGTGAATACCGCCATCGAGCTGCTGCAACAAACCGATGCGGGCAATTATCCGCTGAAAGAACAGCGTCTGGCCGAAATGAAATTCTTACGCGCTTACGGTCATTTCTTGCTCAAAAGATTGTATAAATTCATCCCCTTTGTGGTAGATCCCAGTCTGACGAGCGAACAATACAACAACCTTTCGAACCGCCAATACAGCAACGACGAAGGTTGGGCACTCATAGCCAAAGACCTAGAAGCGGCCTACAACGTGCTGCCTACACGCCAAACAGAAGTGGGACGGCCCTCGAAAGCCGCTGCCGCCGCTTTCTTGGCCAAGGTTTACCTGTACAAGGCCTATCGTCAAGACAACGAAAACAGCAACGAAGTGACCTCTATCTCCGCCGAAGACCTGCAAAAGGTGGTGCAATACACCGCCCCCGACATCTATGCTGCTGGCGGATTTGCTTTGGAAACCGACTTCCATAACAACTTCCGACCCGAACCGCAGTACGAAAACGGACCCGAAAGCATTTGGGCCATGCAGTATTCGATGAACGACGGAACAACATACGGCAACCTCAATTGGAGCTACGGACTGATTGTGCCCAACATTCCAGGCGTTACCGACGGCGGCTGCGACTTCTATAAGCCCAGCCAAAACCTCGTGAACGCCTATCGTACAGACAACGCCGGGCTGCCCCGAATAGACGATTTTAACAAGGCCGACTACGACAAGAGCCGCGATTATGCCGACCCACGCCTATTCCTCACCGTGGGAATGCCCGGCCTGCCCTACGAATTTAACCGCGATTTCATGATGGACCGCTCTGCAACATGGAGCCGCTCGAACGGTCTTTACGGCTATTACGTAACCTTAAAGCAAAATGTCGACCCCAAAAGCGGATACCTTATTAAAGGTTCGTGGTGGGGAACGCCCATGAATCGCATCGTGTTCCGCTACGCCGACGTGCTGCTCGAACGTGCTGAGGCCTTGGCACAGCTAGGCGGAAGTCATCTGCAAGAGGCACTGGCACTGGTTAATCAGCTACGCAGAAGAGCCAAACAAAGCACCGCCGCCATAGCCAACTACGAGTCGCAATATGGCGTTAGGCTCAATGTTGGCCAATACACAGGCAGCTACAACCAAGCCCAAACACTAAAAATCGTGAAGATGGAACGCCGATTGGAAATGGGAATGGAGAGCGAACGTTTCTTCGACCTTGTGCGTTGGGGCGAGGCTGCCAGCGTGATAAACAAGTATTATGCCGAAGAGGCCAACGATTGCGCCATATATAACGGTGCTCACTTCACCGCCAACAAGAACGAATACCTGCCCATACCCCATGCACAGGTGGCCGCATCGAAAGGAAATTACAAACAAAACATAGGAGACTGGTAACGATGAAAACCCTGATAACCCAAATCGTGATGGCCTTTGCCGCGCTCGTTGCCATCACGGCGTGCAGCGAAAGCAACGTTAGCGACCTGCAACTGGGTGGCGACTGCAACGTGCAAGCCCTTGCATTAGACAAATACGAAGGCACAACCCACCTGCCTACACGCAGCATAACCGTGCGTGTTCCACAAAGTTATGATGTTAGCAACATGGAACTTACCACCCTGCAACTTAGCGCAGGCGCAACGGCCAACATCAAACAGGGCGACCATCTGGACTTTACCACGCCCCGAACGATGCGTGTGCGTAACGCCGACGTGTACGAAGACTGGACCATCAGCGTGCGCCGCGACGAGGCAAAGATAACTAGTTTCAAGATAGACGACCTGTATACGGGCATCATAGACGAAGGGACAAGAACCATTTCGGTTTATGTTCCCGAGGCACTCAACCTCTCTTCGCTCGTTCCCACATTCACTTTGAGCGACAATGCCACAGCCTCTATCGCTAGCGGAGTAGCCACTAGCTTTGCCAAACCTGTGCAAATAACCGTCACCAACAACACCGCTACCACCACCTACACCGTAACCGTTACGAAGATAGGCAAGCCCGAAGTGGTGTTCGTGGGCTTAGCACAGAGCATGGACCAACTAAACATCGAAGAGCTAACGGCTTGTCGCTGGATGTTGGCCAACGTGCCCAACTCGCTTTACGCCTCGTTCGCCGACATTAAGAACAAAAACATAGACCTAAGTGCCTGCAAGGTGATATGGTGGCACTACCATAAGGACGGCGGAGTGGATGGAAAAGAGGCCTTCGAGAAGGCTGCACCTGCCGCAGTAGAGGCATCGGTGGCCCTGCGCGACTACTACAACGCAGGCGGTTCGTTCCTCTTTACGCGCTATGCCACCAACATGCCGGCCTTCATCGGTGCGATGAAGAACGATGCCGTGCCCAATAACTGCTGGGGACAGAAAGAAACTGAGGCCGAAACGGTAGGTTCGCCGTGGAGTTTCTCCATGCGCGGACACACCGATAACGCGCTTTACCGCAACCTCGTGATGAAGAGCGACGCCCCCAACGACGTGTTTACCTGCGACGCTGGCTATCGCATCACCAACTCAACTGCCCAATGGCACATCGGTGCAGACTGGGGTGGGTATGCCGATTACGACACTTGGCGCAACAAAACTGGTGCGCGCGACCTTGGATATGGTGGCGATGGCGCCATCGTGGCATGGGAAATTCCCGCCAACGGCACCAAGGGCGGCATCGTCTGCATCGGTTCGGGCTGCTACGACTGGTACAGCATCGACCCCGTAACGCCGCATTATCACCAAAATGTAGCCACATTAACGCGCAACGCCATCAACCTTCTTAAACGATAAACCCAGCAACAATGAACAAAACAGCATATATCATCGCCTCGTTTGCATTGCTAGCCACACCGCTAGCAAGCTGCGAAAGCGACGCGCCCGCAGTTGAAGAGCGCGACTGGCAGGGCACAACCACCTTCTTCCAATCTGTAGACGACAAGAAACAAGACACCTATTACAAGCCATTTGCAGGTTTCGTGGGCGACCCCATGCCCTTCTTCGACCCCGTGGCAAAGGATTTTAAGGTGCTTTATCTGCAAGATTATCGTCCCAATCCTGCCGCAACCTATCACCCCATTTGGGCAGTCAGCACCAAAGACGCAGCTCACTACACTTCGTTAGGCGAACTGATACCCTGCGGAGGGGCTGCCGAACAAGATGCGGCATTGGGCACAGGCTCTACCATCTACGACGAAACGCAGCGCACTTACTACACCTTCTACACCGGCAACAAGCATCAGCCACGCCAAGGCGACAACGCACAGGTGGTGATGGTGGCCACTTCTGCCGACTTTAAGACGTGGACCAAGAGTCAAACGTTTGCCATTCGCGGCAACGAGTATGGTTATAGCGCCAACGATTTCCGCGACCCTTACGTATATAAGGCTGAAGATGGCAGCGGTTATCGCATGCTCGTGGCCACCTATAAGGATGGAAAAGGGGTGTTGGCAGAGTTTTCTTCGGCCGACTTAAAGGTGTGGAAACACGTCGGAGTGTTTATGACGATGATGTGGGATCGCTTTTACGAGTGTCCCGACCTCTTCAAAATGGGCGATTGGTGGTACTTGGTGTACAGCGAAAAGCATGCTGCCGTGCGCCGCGTGCAATACTTCAAGGGGCGCACCCTCGACGAATTGAAGGCTGCAACGGCCAACGATGCAGGCAAATGGCCCGACGACCACGAGGGATTTCTCGACAGTCGCGGTTTCTATGCTGGCAAAACGGCTAGCGACGGCAACAACCGCTACATCTGGGGATGGTGTCCTACACGTCCTGGAAACAACAATACGGATGTTGGGGCTTATCCCCACGAGCCCGAATGGGCAGGCAATCTAGTGGTGCATCGCCTGATACAGCACACGGATGGCACGCTAACACTCGGCGAAGTGCCTGCCATCAACACGCAATTTGGTCAAAACGCCGACCCAAAACTGATGGCGCAAAGCACGCAAGGGGTAACGCAAAACGGCGACAACCTTAAACTGCAAGGCGAGGCATGGGCACTTTTCCCCCGATTGGGACAGGTAAACCGCATCAGCTTCACCGTGAAAACGGCTGCCAACACCGATAAGTTCGGCATCTCGTTTGTTCGTGGAACCGACTCGGAAAAGTGGTACACCCTAGTGATTAACCCCGAAGGAGCCGACAAACGCAAGGTGAACTTCGAGGAAGAAGGCTCGAAGGGCAAGGGTTTTGTTGAAGGAATAGACGGCTATGTGTTTACCCGACCCGCCGACAACACCTATAACATAACGATCTACACCGACAACAGCGTGCTGGTGATGTACATCAACGATGTGTGTTGCTACACCAACCGCATCTACAACATGGCCAAAAACTGCTGGAGCCTCAACAGCTATGGCGGCGAAGTGAACGTTAGCAACCTCAACGTAGGTACAACTAAATAACCAACTTATCACTCAACGGGTTGTCTTTGGCCAAGTGTCGCAGGCAACCCGTTGTTCGCACACAGCGCATTGCCCCGTTAATAAACATTAATCCGCCCATATCCGATGCGTAAAAACTTGGCATTTAGCCCACTTAGTTTTATCTTTGGAGCAGAGAATTATAACTATGCATAACCTAACGCGCATCGCCTAAACCGCAACAACCATTCAAAGATTATGGCACAGAGACTAACCAAACCCATGCTTAGGCTGGCAACAACCCTATTGTTGCTCTTTGTGGCGCATGCCATTGCCCACGCCGACACCTACAAAAAGATGAACATGCTCAGCAAAAACCATTGTATGCTGGCTTTCGATACGCCCACAACGCGTTACTTGCTGTTGCCCGTTGAGGAGAAAGCAGAGCTTTGCAACCTGCGACTTATCGTAGACAACAACGCCATTCAAACGCTTAACGTGCGCTTGGCGGCCGACCACGTAGACTATTTCGTGCCACTTGCCCTCGATGTTGTTAAGGGGAAACCCTTCGTCCTTGACCTGCATGTGCAAGGCGATGTTCGTAAGAACGGAAACCTAAACGACTATGTGTGCTGGAAAACCATGTCAATGGCCGACGACTTCGACACTGCCAACCGCGAAAAGTGGCGTCCGCTGTACCATCACACACCGCCCTACGGATGGATGAACGACCCCAACGGACTGTTTTATAAAGACGGACTGTATCACCTTTACTACCAATGGAACCCATACGGCTCGCAATGGGAGAACATGACGTGGGGGCACAGCGTTAGCAAAGACCTTGTGCACTGGGAGGACCGAGGCATGGCCATAGCCCCCGATGCCCTCGGAACGATATTCAGCGGCTGTGCCGTTGTAGACCACAACAACACGGCTGGCTTTGGCGCAGGTGCGGTAGTGGCCTTCTATACATCGGCTGGCGAGAACCAAACGCAAAGCATGGCGTACAGCACAGACAACGGGCAGACCTTCACCAAGTACGACCGCAACCCTGTGATAACGGCTCCGATACCCGATTTTCGCGACCCGCACGTGTTTTGGCACCAACCTACCGAACGCTGGATAATGGTGCTTGCCGCTGGTCAAGAAATGCAATTCTACTCGTCGAAGAACCTCAAAGAATGGACGTTTGAAAGTAAGTTTGGCGAAGGATATGGCAACCACGACGGCGTTTGGGAATGTCCCGACCTGATGCAGCTGCCCGTTCGCGGCACCGATAAGCAGAAGTGGATGCTTATTTGCAACATTAATCCTGGCGGACCTTTTGGCGGAAACGCCACGCAATATTTCATCGGCGAGTTTGATGGGCACCAGTTTACCTGCGAAGACAAGCCCGAAACAACCAAGTGGATGGACTACGGCAAGGACCATTATGCCGCCATCACCTTCGACAACGCACCGCAAGGTCGCCGCATACTGATGACTTGGATGAGCAATTGGCAGTATGGCAACCAAGTTCCTACGCTGCAATTCCGTTCGGCAAACACCATTGCATGCGACCTCGACCTGTTCGAACACAACGGTCAGACCTATGTTGGTCGCACACCTTCCAAAGAACTATTAGCTGCACGCGCCAAACCTCTGTTTAAAAACAGCACTTCGGCACGCAGAACCTTCAACCCAGCGCAAGGCGCATACGAGTTAGTGATGGTTGTTAAGCCCCAATCCAAGGGCAAAACGCGCCTTACGTTGCAAAACGCCGCAGGCGAAAAGGTTGTTGTTAGCTACGATGTGGCCGCGCAAACGCTATCGGTAGACCGCACCCAAAGCGGCAAATCCGACTTCAGCGATGCCTTCAAGGCCGTTACCGTTGCCCCAACCCGCGGCCTGATAACCACGCTCCGCATCTTTGTTGATAAGAGTAGCGTTGAAGTTGTAGATGCACAAGGCAAGGCCTCGCTCACCAATCTGGTGTTTCCCTCAACGCCTTACAACACCCTGCTGCTCGAAAATTCGGGTGGAAACAAGGCCAGTGTGTCGGCGTTTGAGATGAAATAAGGTTTAATTTGTCCGACTAGTCGGACCTGTCAGACCTGTCAGACCTGTCTGACAAGTCCGACTGCTCCACCCCAGCTATTCTATCTTAACAAGTAAACATCAAGGCATATCACTCCCCTCTCCCCTCGGAGAGGGGTTGGGGGTGAGGCTTTATCTTCATAAACAACAAGGCATATCACTCCCCTCTCCCCTTCCAGAGGGGGTTGGGGGTGAGGCCTTAAATACAAATAATTATGCGTAAATCAACCCAACTCACACTCATTCCCGTGATGTTCTGTTTCTTCGCCATGGGATTTGTCGACCTTGTAGGCATCGCCTCAAACTATGTTAAGGCCGATCTCAACCTTACCGACTCGGCCGCGAACGTCTTTCCGTCGCTCGTTTTCTTCTGGTTCCTCATCTTTGCCGTGCCAACGGGCATGCTCATGAACAAGATTGGGCGTAAGAAAACGGTGCTCGTGTCGCTCGTTATCACCGTGGCGAGTTTGCTTTTGCCCCTCTTTGGCAACAGCTACACGCTGATGTTAATATCGTTCTCGCTGCTGGGCATCGGCAATGCCTTTATGCAAACATCGCTCAATCCCCTTATCTCCAACATCATCAGTGGCGATCGCTTTGCAGCCACCCTCACTTTCGGTCAGTTTGTAAAGGCCATCGCCTCGTTCATGGCACCCATTATCGCCGCTTGGGGCGCAGCAGCCAGCATCCCCCACTTTGGTTTGGGCTGGCGCATACTCTTCCCCATCTACATGGTTATCGGCATTTTGGCCACCCTGATGCTGTCGGCCACGCCCATCGAAGAAGAACCCATGAAGGATAAGCCCTCTTCTTTCATGGAAACCATCAAGCTGTTGGGCACGCCTATCGTGCTGTTGTCGTTCATCGGCATCATGTGTCACGTGGGAATAGACGTGGGAACAAACACCCACGCCCCCAAAATTCTGCAAGAACGACTGCACATGGGCCTCGACGAGGCAGGCTTTGCCACCAGCCTTTACTTCATCTTCCGTACCCTTGGCTGTCTTAGCGGCTCGTTCATACTGGCCAAATTCAACAACCGCGTCTTCTTCTACGTTTCCGTTGTCATGATGGCCCTTTCCATGTTGGGCCTAGCCGTGGGCGAAAGCAAGGCCGTTCTGTACACCGCCATCGCCCTCGTGGGTTTCGGCAACTCCAACATCTTCTCGCTCGTGTTCTCTCAAGCCGTGCTGTCCTTGCCCGACAAGAAGAACGAAGTGTCGGGACTAATGATTATGGGACTGTTCGGCGGAACCATATTCCCCCTCCTCATGGGGCCTGCCAGCGATGCCGTTGGCCAATGGGGAGCCGCCGTTGTGATGGCTGTTGGCGTAATCTACCTCTTTACTTACGGCCGAAAGATTGGCGCGAAGTAAGCATACTTAACTAAAAACAACAAGAAAATATGAAACGACTTATCGTTGGATTGGGCGAGGCACTGTGGGACGTGCTGCCCGAAGGAAAGAAAATAGGCGGCGCACCTGCAAACTTTGCCTACCATGCCGCGCAGTACGGACTAGACACCTTGGCCATTAGTGCCTTGGGCAACGATGCTTTGGGCGACGAAATAGCCCAGAAGTTCGCCGATAAAAAGCTCAACGTGCTGATGCCGCGCGTGCCTTTCCCCACGGGAACGGTGCAAGTTGAGCTCGATGCACAAGGCGTTCCCACTTACGACATCAAGGAAGGCGTGGCTTGGGACAACATCCCCTTCACCCCCGAACTTGAAGAAGTGGCCCGAAACTGCCGTGCCGTGTGCTGGGGTTCGTTGGCACAACGCAACGAAGTGAGCCGCAACACCATTCACCGTTTCCTCGATGCCACCCCAAAAGACTGCCTTAAAATCTTCGACATCAACCTCCGACAAAACTTCTACAACGAAGAACTGCTGCTCGACTCGTTCAAACGATGCGACATTTTGAAGATAAACGATGAAGAACTGGTTACCATTGGCCGTCTGTTTGGCTATCCCGGTCTCGACATGACCAACAAGTGTTGGCTCATCTTGGGCAAATACGACCTCGATGCCCTGGTGCTTACCTGCGGCGTAAACGGCAGTTATGTGTTTACCCCTGGTGCCATGTCGTTCTTAGAAACGCCCAAAGTAGAGGTTGCCGACACGGTTGGCGCAGGCGATTCGTTCACAGGCAGTTTCTGTGCTGCCTATCTTAGTGGCGTTCCTGTTAGCGAGGCCCATCGCCTAGCCGTTGAAACCAGCGCCTTCGTTTGCACACAAAACGGCGCAATGCCCACTATCCCCAAACATTTTATCGACAGAATTAAGTAGAGGCCGAGGAGTTAAGGAGTTATGGAGTTAAGGAGTTAAGCCAATAGCTTTGTAGCTACAAGCTTATCATCTAGGAGTTAGGGAGTTATGTAATTAAGGAGTTAAAGGAGTTAAGGAGTTAAGGAGTTAAGCCGTATGCTTTATCGTATAAGAGTAATATTTCTTGCAAACTCGCCAGCTTGTTAACTCCTTGATGGGGTTTAAGAGAAGATAAGCTTTTCGTCCCAAAGCTATTGGCTTAACTCCTTAACTCCCTAACTCCTTAACTCCTCAACCACATAACTCCTTAACTCCTCAACTACATAACTCCTTTACCCTTAAAAATATTCTCTTTTTCTTTCATATTTATCAAATTAGTTGTAACTTTGCGAAGTGAAAAGGCATAGTTACAAAACTGCGCCATCATGAAAAGTACAATCGGTTAAAAGGCTGCCTATGGCTCGGCCGCATAGAGAACCACCCATACCCCAACACCATTAGCCGGCTAAACATCATTACTGCCCACCCAAATAGCCATCGCTCACTAAGCGAAACCAACCAAAAGCGTTCTACCTGCGTGGGCAACAACAATCTAAACACGCTTATATTTATACCATAAACTAAAAACCAAACATCATGTTACACACTATCAAGAACCTATCGTTATGCGCTATGTTCGCAATCGTAGTCATGGCATTCGCCGCTTGCAGTTCAGACGACGACAGAGACAACCCCATTGTTCAGCAACTCATCGGCTCGTGGCAGCAAATCAACAACTGTAATTCGTGCGGACAATCAAACACCTTTGAAACATGGTACAAAGACCTTACTTGGGATAAGCATACCATCGTTGACGGCAATGCCGAACTGGTTCGCAAAGGCGACTTCGGATGCAAAGACAACACCCTACACCTGCGCAGCACCTGTCCCAAAGGGCGCGACCTTGTTGAGATGGATTTCAAGGTTGAAATCAACGGCGACGTACTTACACTCACCAACTTAAAGACAAAGGCCACAATAAAATACAAACGCCGTAAGTAGCCACAACGCCTTTAACGAACATAGTTGTTCACCCCCTGCAATGCCTAGCAAACTTGGCATTGCTTAAAACCTGTGCCCTGCCTTTAACGGCAAGCAAGCCTCATGTTGCTTGTGCTGCAACTGAAAACACAGCATAAACAACCACAAATCCATTGCCCGTTTTGTGCTAGCTGGCACAAATTCGGATGCTACACTAAACTTTCGCAAGCGAACAAATCATCCTTTGGTTTGTCCACTTGCGAGAGTCTAGTAGCCCTATTAAAAAGCGTTCTGTTCCCCTCTCCCCCAGGAAAGGAGCCAGGAAGTGCGGCTCTATCGTCGTTGCCTTGCCGCACATACACCTTATATATTACGCGCGCGCACGCGAAGAGCACATCACGAGGCCTGCATTTCGCCTTCCGCACGCGCATTTTTTACCTTTCGCCCACGCATTTTTGCCCTCTCTCGCCCTTAATGCCCATTTCTATGCCCGCAAAAAGGGTATTTATGCCGACAAGTAGCAACGAGGAAAGACGGCTCTTGTGACCTTCCTTCCCCCTTTAACCCATCTGTAACACACGCATTCCACCCTACCTTATGCACGACAAGCCAATGATCATGCAGCAGAAACACGATTGTGTTTCCTGTCCGTCGGGCTCACTGTCGCCGTGCGTTTTCTCCTGAACAAGTTCTTAAACATAAGCGCACTGACACCCGCGCACGGCAACGAGGTTACCAACGGTGACCCGAACAAGCACTTAAACATAAGCGTACTGACACCCGCGCACGGCAACGAGGTTACCAACGGCGACCCGAACAAGCTCTTCAACATAAGTATACTGACACCAAACCCAAATTTTAGAAACAGAGTACCGCAACCCGAACAAGCACTTAAACATAAGTGTACTGACACCAATGCATAAACATGGGTTTGTTGCAGACACCCCCAAAAGCCACTAAAACAAACACTCCAAACAGCCTCTTAAAAAAAAACGGCACAAGCAAGAAAGGATAAATCGGTGAAATTCACAAAAAAAATACGCCCCACTCCGTACCCCACATCGTGCTTTAAAACACCTTTCTAAATCCTAAAAAGTAGTTAAAATCGCCAAAACCAATGCACAATTAGGGGGTATATGTGCAATTTAAGTTGCTTTTTTTAGCGAAATGCTTGTGAGTATGAATAAAAATGATTTCCTTTGCACCCGAAATTATCGGATGAAATTTATTTACAAACACTATTAAATTTTACAATTATGTCTGAAATTGAATCGAAAGTAAAAGCTATCATCGTTGACAAACTGGGTGTAGACGAAGCAGAAGTAAAGCCAGAAGCAAGCTTCACCAACGACCTTGGTGCAGACTCGCTCGACACTGTTGAACTCATCATGGAGTTCGAAAAGGAATTTGGTATCTCTATTCCCGACGACAAGGCTGAGAAGATTGGCACCGTTGGCGACGCTATCGCTTACATCGAAGAAAACGCAAAGTAAAGTGACAAGCTTTTGGTTATGGCCTCTGGCAATGCCGGAGCCATAACCAAAATCTCTTAACTCAACATTTCCCCAAGGGGACTAACAACAAGGCCGACTTCAACTTTCGCATCAAGAGGGTGGAACAGCGAAGGTACACGCGTATTGCTATTAACGACCTTTTCTTTTCCACTCGCAGCGTTTGGTTGAAACGCCCTTAAAAAGCAATATTTTTCATTTCAATGGAGTTAAAAAGAGTAGTAGTGACGGGTCTTGGAGCCGTTACCCCCGTTGGCAACACGCCCGAAGAGACGTGGGCTAACCTGTTGGCCGGTAAGAGTGGCGCAGCACCCATCACACATTTCGACGCCACCAATTTCAAAAGCAAGTTCGCTTGCGAGGTGAAAAACCTCAACGTGACCGACTATATCGACCGTAAGGAGGCACGCAAGATGGACCGCTACACCCAATTGGCCATCATCGCGGCCATGCAGGGCATCAAAGACAGCGCGCTGGACTTGGAAAAAGAAGACCGTAACCGCATTGGCGTGATTTACGGCGTTGGCATCGGCGGTATCAAGACCTTTGAAGAGGAAGTTACTTACTATGGGCAACACCTCGGCGAGGAACCCAAGTTCAACCCCTTCTTCATCCCTAAGATGATTGCCGACATCGCTGCCGGGCACATTTCCATCATGTACGGCCTGCACGGGCCCAACTATGCCACCACTTCGGCTTGCGCATCATCTACCAATGCTTTGGCAGATGCCTTCAATCTCATTCGTTTGGGTAAGGCCAACGTCATCGTCAGCGGTGGTGCCGAGGCTGCAATATGCGGCTGTGGCGTAGGCGGATTTAACGCCATGCACGCGCTATCCACCCGCAACGACGACCCCGAACACGCTTCGCGCCCGTTCAGCAAAAGTCGCGACGGCTTCGTTATGGGCGAAGGAGCTGGCTGCCTGGTACTGGAAGAACTGGAACACGCTAAGGCTCGCGGAGCTAAGATTTACGCAGAGATGGTTGGCGAGGGCGCAAGTGCCGACGCACACCACATCACGGCCAGCCACCCCGAAGGCCTAGGCGCCAAACTGGTGATGCAAAACGCAATGGAAGACGCCGGACTGAAACCCGAAGACATCGACTACATCAACGTGCACGGCACGTCGACACCTGTGGGCGACATCTCGGAGGCAAAGGCCATCAAGGAACTTTTCGGCGATGCTGCCTATAAACTCAACATCAGCTCAACCAAATCAATGACGGGACACTTGCTCGGAGCAGCTGGCGCAGTAGAGGCTATGGCCACAGTGCTAGCCGTTCAGAACGACATCATACCCCCAACCATCAACCACGCCGACGACGACGTGGACGAGAACATTGATTATAACCTCAACTTCACGTTCAACAAGGCACAAAAGCGCGAGGTGCGTGCCGCACTGAGCAACACCTTCGGCTTTGGCGGACATAACGCTTGTGTTATCTTCAAGAAGTATGCTGAGTAATCTTATCGACAGGGTGAGGCTCCCTTTCCGTAAGGAAAAGGAGCTTTACTCGTCTTTATTTGAGATTCTTGGGTTTTATCCGCGAAACATTAGCTACTATAAGCTCGCCCTGATGCACAAAAGCGTAATGCGACGGGGGGCAAACGGCAAGCCCGTAAACAACGAAAGGCTTGAATTTCTGGGCGATGCCATACTCGACGCCATCGTGGGCGACATTGTTTACCGACACTTCCCCGGCAAAAGGGAGGGCTTTCTTACCAACACACGAAGTAAACTAGTACAGCGCGAAACGCTTAACAGGTTGGCGCAAGAGATGGGTATCAGCAGGCTGATACTGTCCTCGGGCCACACTTCATCGCACAACAGCTACATGGGCGGCAACGCTTTCGAGGCACTGGTGGGAGCCATCTATCTTGATCGCGGCTATTCCAGCTGCATGCGATTTATGGAAAAGCGCATCTTAGCCAAGATGATTAACATTGATAAGGTGGCTTACAAGGAGGTGAACTTTAAGAGTAAGCTTATTGAATGGAGCCAGAAAAACCGCGTAAAACTCGACTTTATCGTAAAAGAGCAGGGCAAGGACAAGAATGGTAGCCCCTTCTTCCTTTTCTGCGTTCACCTGGAAGGCGTTGAAGGATGCAACGGCCGAGGGTACAGCAAGAAGGAAAGTCAGCAGTTGGCATCGAAACTTACGCTCGAAAGGCTGAAAAAAGAGCCGCAATTCATCGACCGTGTATTTGCTGCCAAGGCCGAACGAACAAAGAACGAGGACAGCGCAGAGGGCAAAGACAAGGCTGCAACAACACAACTGCTGCCCATAAAACCCGCAAACGGACCGCAAACGGCACCAAAAGAGTCGGCAAAGGCATCGGTAAAGGAAACGGCAAACGAGGCCAACAAGCCGAAAGCCAACCTGCCAACAGCCGAACAGGCAGAACGTTCGGCCACCCAACGCACCAACGAACGCCCGGAAGAACGCCCCACAGAAAAGAAGGCAGAGCGTGCTAACGAACGTAAAACACGTAATGATGCGCAACGCGATAAGGTGACAGACAAGCCCGAAGTGCCAAGTAGTGCCGAAGAAAAGACCAAGAAACAAGAAAGACGAACGAACGAAAAGGCGGAAGAAAAGCCGATGGAAGTGTTTAGGGACGACAAACCCAAAGACGAGCCAAAGGGAAAACGACAACGCCTGTATGCAGAACGGGAACCTGAAGAGCTAAGCGCTGAGACGCTTGACTTTGACGACGACCCCGAATTCGACCTCAGCCATATCACGGCTCGCCAACAGTCGCGCGAAGAAATCATCGCCGCGGCCGAAGCTGCCGCTTTCAGCGAAGAGCACACCGACAATCAAAACCAATGACGAACGCGTTGATAGGCGATGCCTTAAAAGCTGCACCCCAACCTTACTAAGAGAAGGTTGGGGTGCAGTTTTTTATGGGCTAGGCTTGCCGATGGCGTTAGCTGTGCACCTAGCTCTGTTGTTTTTTCAGGTTACTTCAAGTAATACTTGTTGGTTACCTTAAAGTCGTCGTCGAATTCGTAAACCAGTGGCGTACCTGTGGGAATTTCAACGTTGATGATATCCTCGTCGGAGATGTTCTCGAAATACTTAATGAGCGAACGCAGCGAATTGCCATGAGCAGCGATGAACACGCGCTTTCCCTCCATCACCAGAGGCTTAATCTCGTTTTCGAAGTAAGGAACGGTACGAGCAATCGTGTCTTTAAGGCTCTCGCACATGGGCACATCCTCAACGGGAACGTCGCGATAAGCGGGGTTTTTGCGAGCCGAGTAAACGTTATCCTCTTCCATTTGGGGCGGACGAACGTCGAAACTTCTGCGCCAGATGTGCACTTGCTCGTCGCCATACTTCTCTGCCGTCTCTTTCTTGTTGAGGCCAGAGAGTGCTCCATAGTGGCGTTCGTTCAGTCTCCACGACTTAATTACGGGCAACCACTCGCGTTCCATCACCTTAAGCGCAATCTGTTGCGTGTTGATGGCACGTTTCAGGTACGACGTGTAGCACACATCGAAGTCAAGCCCGGCCTCTTTCATCAGTTCGCCAGCGCGTTTTGCCTCTGCCTTTCCCTTTTCAGACAGTTCCACGTCTACCCAACCCGTAAACAGGTTCTTTTGGTTCCACTCGCTTTCGCCGTGGCGAATAATCACTAGTTTTTTCATACGAAGTATTGTGTATTATATATAAATAATGTGTAAGCTTACAAACTACAAAATTATACATTATTACCCGCTTTGGCAATAGCAACCAATGGGGCACTGGTGAAAAATAGTTAAAAAGGACGGCCTACACGAACGAAACAGCCGAAACGCCTTTACCGAGAACGCATTGCGCTCCCCACGCCCTTCCGTTGCCCACGCAACGGCATCGGCACAGCCTCACGTCTAGCTGCCAACCACCGCAAGCCATAACGCAACCACACATACACCAAAGCGGCCTCACTCTTTCAGCAGGCGCTCTTCTTCCAAGTCAATGCGGTGAATGAAGTGGCGAACAATCTCCTCGTCCACCCTTTCGTTCTCGTTATTCAACTTGTTCAGCCACAACCGCTGTTCGTTAAGGATGTTATGATAGTTCTTGCGCAACTCGTCATCGTACAGCGTAGCCGACCCTTCTGTTTCCAACTGCTCGTTCCAATGCGCAACCAGGCTGTTCAACAGGGCCGAACGGGTAACATCCGCACACTTGTTGTTGTGCCGAAGATAGTCCAAGCTGGCTTGCGCCATACCTATTCGTATCATTCGTTCCGTCTCTTCGTACGGCAGATGGTCGTCGTAGTTGGGAAATTTCACCCATTTAAGCAGTATCGGCAGCGTTAAACCCTGGAACACCAGCGAGAGCGTAATCACCACAAAGGTGATATACAGCATCATGCTGCGTTCGGGAAAAGGCGTCTGTGTGCCCGGTACGTAGAGCGGTATGGCCAAAGCGGCCGCCAACGACACTACGCCGCGCATGCCCGTCCACCCTAAAACCAAGGGGCCGGCCATTCCTTGCGAACGCGAATCGGCCACGGTGATGAACTTACTCATAAAGCGGGTGATGAACACGGCACTAAACGCGGCACACATACGTATAACAACCAGCGCGCCCGTAATCAGCAGTCCGTAGGCTGTTGCAGTCCAAAGGCTAACGCCATCGGCTTTAAGTCCAGCCATTATCTCGGGCAAGTCTAGTCCGATAAAAAGGAAAGCCAACCCGTTGAGCAAGAAAATAAGGAAGTTCCACACGTTCTCGGCCCGCAGTCTAGACGACGAACCGATGATGAGTATTCGGCGATAACTGAAATACAAACCGCCGCTAACCACGGCCAACACGCCCGAGGCCTCAACCGTTTCGGCACAGACGTACATCAAGTAGGGGCTGATGATGCTGAACATGGTGTCGATATTCTCGTCCATCGGCAGCCACTTGTGCAGCTTGATAAGCCCATACGACAGCAACACGCCCACACCTGCGCCGCCAATAACCATCCAAACGAAGGATGCGGCTGCCTGATGCCACACAAATTGGCCCGTGCCAATGGCGATAAGGGCAAACTTAACGATGATAAGCGAACTGGCATCGTTGAACAAACTCTCGCCTTCGAGCACAGCCGACACGCGCCGCGGCACTTTCACAAACTTCATGATGGCCGCAGCCGACACGGCATCGGGCGGCGAAACGATGCCGCCAATCAAGAAACCTAGGGCAACAGAGAACCCAGGAATGAACGTGTTGGCAATATACCCTACAACCAAAGCTGTGATAAACACAACGATAAAAGCGAACGGACCAATGATGCGCCGCCACCGCCAAAGCTCTTTCCACGAGTTGGTCACGGCGGCTTCGTAGAGTATCGGCGGTAGGAAAACAAGGAATATCACGTCGGGATTGATGTGCAAACGGGGCATGCCGGGAATGAAACTCAGGGCTATGCCGCCCAAAACAAGCATCACGGGATAGGCCACCTTGATGCGTTGACTAACCATCACCAACAAACAGATGGCTACAACCAGCAGAATAGATACGATGAGTTGGTGTTCAATCATATTGAGTTGACGAGTTAGAGAGTGGATAAATGGATGAGTTGACGTCGTCTTGAATTTTAATATTTAAGTTGTCCTTACTTTAATCTTTGAGGTCATCTAGACTTTTTAAATCTCTACAAACTGAGAGGAGTTTATTATCTTTGTGCCGTAAACCAAGATACGCGCTCCCGCCCGTGTACGAAGTACTGAACAAAGATACGATAAAATCTGAAATTCCGCCCCCTTTGTCTGTGCCAAAACGCGGTTATGCCTCAAAAAAGTAAGCTGGCGGAAACCCTTTCAATACATTGTTTATAAGCTGAAAGCATTTTCCCTGTGGCACATTATGAGGAAAAAGTAAAGATGCCTTCCTTATGTTTCTTATGTTCTTATGTCAAAAAACGGACGTATTTAGGTCAAAACACGAAAAGGCGAACGATTTAACCAGTTAACGAGTTGACAAGTTGACAAGTCGATGAGTCAACAAGTAGACAAGTTAACGAGTTGACCAGTTAAGCAGTTGACCAGTTGATCAGTTGACGAGCTGACCAGTTGACGAGTGAACTCGTTAATTCGTCAACTGGGTTACCCGTCAACCGCTGTAAACTTTTCAGCATAAATTTTAACATTATGACTGCCCTTTTCGTCCACCAACCGCGCACCTTGCCGCAAAAAATCGATTCTCGCCGGAGGTTTGTTTCGGTGCAAAAAGGGGGTAGTTGTACATGCAGGCAAAATGAATTTTTATTTAAACTGACCGCCACTAGCACCCATTTTTGGGCGATTTGCAGCAAAATACAGTGCGTTTTGGTGCTAAATGCAGTGTGTTTTGGTGCTAAACGCAAGGTAAAATGGTGCTAAATGCGGGGCAATTTGCTGCAAAATGTGAACCGAAAAGCATAAAAATACATGGCAAATGGTATAAACAAAACCTTTTAGAGGCATGAAACACATGGCAAAAAGGGCAAAATAGACACTAAAAAGTGGGGTTTTAGGGGCTAAAAGCAAGTAATTGGACTTGAAAAAATACGAGGTGGCAACCAAAATAGAAAGGCAAAATGGTGCAAAACGCAGGTATTTTTCTTAAAAACAGACGAAACGAAAGACGTGAAAGGGTAGAAAAAGTGGCTATTTCCCTATTTTTTAGCCTGTATTTTCGCTAGAATGGTGCGAAAATTAGAGTCGTATCGTAAAATAAAAAGCAGCATTTTAAGCTTTTGTATTGATGAGTTGGTGCGTGCATGTGCTGATGCGTTTGCGAGTTGGCGTGTCTATCTGTTGACAAATCTATGATTTTATTGGCTTACAAGTTGATGCGTTCAGTAACTTACAAGCCAACGAACCAGCAACCAGTTGCGTTAGTTTGTGTACACACGTCTTTAAAGTTATAAGCCTGCCCACCTGCTCACAGGCTGACAAACCGCTAACGCAAAAAAGGATTGTTTAAGCTCCACGCGTGCCAACAAGTTGTTGGCAACATACCCGCATGGGGCATCTTGAAGTGCAGGCACAAGCACCTTTCATCGGTGCTTGTGCGCCGCTGGCTTTGGTTTAAAGGCTGCAACAAACCGAACCGCCTGTTGTAACATCGTTCCTGATTTGTTTTGTATCGACGACAACACATGTTGGTTGCAGGTTGGTAAGCCCACAGACCCATGAGCAAATAAGCGGTCTTGCATCAATTCGCGGCTTGCCCTCCCAGTTTTTTGGCAAGCCATCCGTCTACGGAGAAGCGGCCTGGACCTGCAAAAAACAGCAGGACGAACACCACAAGGTAAACGAAAGCCAGTTCGCCCTCGGCCATTGAGCCACCATGAGCCATGAAAAAGGCAACGCACATGGTGAATATCATGGGCAACAATACTAGCCTACTGAGCACACCTACTACCAAAGCCAACGAGCAAACCAACTCGCCGAAGATGGCCAACAGCAACGATAGGCCGCTGCCAAGCCCCAGAGGGTCGGGGAAACCGCCAGACATCTGTTCGAAACCTTCTAACTTCTGCAATCCATGTGATGCCAACAATAGGGCAAAAACCACACGAGCCACTAATAAAAACGCGGCTGTGCTACAACGCTGTTGCCTATCGGGCAACAAAAATCTTAATACTTTTCTCATTTTTCTTTATTGTTATCCTGAGTGATTAGTGGACAAGTGAACAAGCTGACTGGTTAACCAGTTGACGAGTGGACAAGCCAACCCGTTGACGAGTGAACAAGTAGACAAGTTAACCAGTTGACCAGTTGACGAGTTAACCAGTTGACGAGTTAACGAGTTCATAATTTAACAAGCCGGCAACAGCGCTACGCTTGCCGATTTAAAGCAATCGGCAAGCCTACCGCCATGCCAGCAAAGTATGTTACGCCACTCCCACCGTGGAGAGCGGCCGAGAGGGCGATGGCCCTTTACCCCGTTGGGCAAGGCCACTACCACACCACTTTCTGCCCCAAGAAATACTTATTCTCGTCGTCGCGCGCCACGCCTTTACCCATACATTCAAAGGTACGGACATTGCAATCGGGTATTTCGCGCCCACGATAGTAAGCGTTAAACGCATCTTTGGCATAGCCATCAATCAGCACGCGAAACGTTCCGCTCGAGGCATCCTTCACCTCTGCGCCCTCAAAATAAATGTTGAAAGCATCCTTGGCATAGCCAAAGCTAAGCACCTGAAAGCTACTGGCCGAGGCATCTATCTTCTTTCCGAGGTAATACACGTCGAAATTGGTTTTCGAATAACCGAAACCCAAGCTGTTTCCAGGCAACAACTCTTCGGGGAAACGCCCCCAATCGGCCCCATCACGCGGGTCGATGCCGCCTCCCCGTCCATCGGGAATCACCACTGGGGGCTGTTCTTCGGCATCGCCCACCACACGAAACGTGCGCGGATTAGCACCTTGCAACACTTCGCCACGATAGTAAACCGCCCTGCGGTCGCGCGCATAGCCGTGCCCCAGATATTCAAACGTGCGCGCATCGGCACCAGGTATCACACGCCCTTCAAAATAAACGGCGTTCCGGTCTACACCGTAGCCATAACTCTTGCGCCTCTCGCCAAACTGGTGCTGCGCCCAAACGGGCTGTGCCGCCATTGCCAATGCCATCAGCATCAGCAACATCGCAATCTTATTGATGTTAATAAAAACTCTCTTCATATAGTCTTATCGTTATGTTTCTGTTCGTAGCCATTGAAACGCCAGGCGTTCGCTACCATTGTCGGTATGTATCACCCCGCAATATGCAAAGCCGTGTTTCCTAATGTTGTGCAACATGGGGGCGTTGTCTTTGTGCGTGTCGATACGCAGGTTTGCTGCCCGCTCCTTGCAAAAGGCCATCACCTCGGCAAACACGCCACGTTGGGTTTCGTCGGCGGCCATGCGGTGGATAACGTGATAAGGACAATCGTTGTGGAGCCATTGGCCTTGCCAGATGTGTGCGTATGTGCGGTCGGGGCCTTCTGCCAACACAAAAGTAGCCACCACTCGCCCTGCATCCTCGCCCACATAACATTGCCCACGGCGCAAGTCTTCTTCAACCGTGGCACGCTGTGGATAGCCTTTCACCCACTGCTGGGTGTTGCCTGTGGCCGCCATACGCTGCCTACCGATGTCCAGCAGGCGCATCACGGCATCGAGGTCGGCCTTTGTTGCCAATCGTATTTGCATGTTGTTTGCAAGTAAACGGAGTTTTAAAACGTGGGCGACACCACCCTACTAAAAGTCTGCCGAACAACATCAGCTTAGTGCAAAAGTAATGTTTTATCTTTAAATAACGTTCAAAAAGTTGGCATTCTTTGGTTATTTGCGCAAAAATGTATAGCTTTGTGGTAACTCAAAACAAATAAAGATGAACAGACTGACATTTAAACTAACCATGACCGCGTTGTGTACGGTCCTGGCATGCTGCACTGGCAATAGCAAAAACCAAGAAAAGAAAGGACAAACAATGAACACAAAAGCAGAAATATACCTGGCCGGCGGATGCTTCTGGGGTACAGAACACTTTCTGAAACAAATCGACGGCGTAACAGACACGCAAACGGGATATGCCAACGGACATGGCAAGAATCCCTCGTACCAAGAGGTTTGCACAGACAAAACGGGCTTTGCCGAGGCTGTACGCGTGGCATACAACCCCGAACGCCTGCCGCTTTCGCTGCTGTTGCAACTATATTTCAAGTCGATTAACCCCACTTCGCTTAACCGACAAGGCAACGACGTGGGCACACAATACCGCACGGGCATCTATTACACCAACCCTGACGACCTGCCCATCATCCAAGCAGAAATGGCGAAGGTGGCCAAACGCTATGATCGGCCGCTGCAAGTGGAGGTGTTGCCCCTGAAAAATTTCTACGATGCCGAGGATTATCACCAAGATTACCTCGACAAGAACCCTACGGGCTACTGCCACCTGCCACAAGCCTTGTTCGACATGGCCCGCAAAGCCAACAAGGAAACAGGTGAAAAGAAAGTCTACGCCAAGCCTTCTGACGAAGAATTGAAAAGCAAACTAACGCCCCTGCAATACGAGGTGACACAGAACGCAGCCACCGAACGCCCCTTCGCAAACGAATACGACCACGAGTTTCGCCCCGGCATATACGTGGATGTAACCACAGGCCAACCGCTATTCCTTTCTACCGACAAGTTCGATTCGGGCTGTGGATGGCCCGCTTTCTCTAAACCCATCGACAACCAATTGCTAAACAACATCGAAGACCGTTCGCATGGCATGCTGCGCACCGAGGTTCGTTCGGCCAAAGGCAACGCGCATCTAGGCCATGTATTTAACGATGGCCCCAAAGAAACGGGCGGTTTGCGCTATTGCATCAACAGCGCATCGCTGCGTTTTGTACCAAAAGAGGATATGGAAAAGCAGGGTTACGGCAAGTATCTGCCCATGTTGGAAGAGAAATAAAGCCCCCTTCCACACCTTCATAGCCACAACCGTCACTGGCCATGTGGCTTACCTCATCGGGATGCCTAGGCTGTCTGGGCATCCCGATTGTTTTTTAGTTAGCAACAAACTGGGTCTTATCGCCAAGCTGGGCCTGCGGGTCGGCCGCCCATTAACGCTTAAAAGGCAAAGCCTAAGCCTAAGTAAGGATATACAAGGAAACGAGAGATGCCGTAATGGGTTTCGGGAACAAACGTTGGGTTGACACCAGCGCGGAGAAAGAAACCTATGGCAGGCTGATAGCGATAACCCACGTTCGCAAAGCCATAGTAACCATACTTCCATATCTCGGGCGGATCAGACGACATGCCGAGAGGGGGCGTTGCATCCCGCTCATAATCGCGTTTAAAGATGCCGTGCATCATCCCCACCCCCAATTCCAAGCTATGGTTAGTGCCACCAATAAGGCCGTAAGCCTCGAACACCGCCGCCGGCCCTTGATAAACGCAAGCGCCGCCTTCGCTTTTATCAGACGTTCGGCCAGCATTAAAGGCCAATCCCAGGCGATAGCCCAGATGGCTGTTAGCCGGAAAGCGCGAATCGAAATTCGCGCCAATAATGCCCGCTGCGCCAGCTAACTCGTTGTATACGGCACGCCGCGGTTTTTCTTGTGCCATGAGCATTGCGGCCGACCATGCCAAAATCGGGATAAATAAGAGGCGTTTCATCATTGATTAAGAATTCCTAAACATTTCATTTTCTATCTCCAACCTACATAACCAACACCTTCCATCTAGTGACGGTTACGCTGTTGGCCTGCAAAAATACGGCCCTAACAACCCCCAAAAGCCCAAAAGCCCACCAGCCCATCAACATGAAGGGGGCGTCGCCCCACAGCCACACCTGGGAGAGAGGCCAGCGACAAAGGGCATTCGGCAGACCTATTGCTTGCCCGTTATGGCGTAGAACACCTTTTTGTACCACGGCCGCGACAATAGCCTGTTGAGCTTATCCTTATACGGTTTCACCATCTTGTGGTAAAACTCCTCGAAGTAAGCGTCTTCGTTCTTTAATATGTAAAGAGAGGCGGCCTCTGTATATTGTTCCATCAGAGAAGTGTTACGAGTAATGTTCCCCCCATGTATCCTGTACATCACCAGTGGCTGGTTTATGAAACACACCTTGGGATTGCGCCTAAACACCTCGAGCCACATTATCCAGTCTTCCTTTGCTTTAAGAAACTCCTTGAATGTAAGGCCTTCCAATATCTTTTTTGTGAAACAAAAACAATGGGGCGGCACGTTAAAGTCGATGTCCCATTGCAACAACAAATTCTTATAAGTAAAATCGTACTTCGTCAGATCGCAAAAAGGCGGACGTGGTTCGCCATTGTGCTCTTCCGAAAAATTGGTGACAACGACGTCGCATTTCTCCTGCGAAAAGGCCTTTACGCTCTCTTCCAGCTTTGTAGGCTGCAAGATGTCGTCGCCGTCTAAGAACTGTATGAGGTCGCCCCCGGCCTCACTCAGCCCCGTATTTCGTGCTCCACTGCAACCTTTGTTTGCCTGATACACATATTTAAAGCGTGCGTCTTTCGCCTGCCAACCTTTGGCAATCTGTGCCGAAGTGTCGGTAGAGCCATCGTCTACGATGATGCATTCCCAATCGGGATAAGTCTGTTTGGCCACACTTGCTAAACAATCGTTCAAAAAAGCCTCTTGATTGTAGCAGGTTACGATAACTGAAACTTTCATGTCTTGCTGTCTGTTACTTGATAAGGAGGCATGTCTAGGGCATACCTCAACCAGTTTGTGAAACTATATTTTTGTATTATCTCTTCGGGAAGTGGCGTGTATGGCGCGGCAAGGAACTCGCTAAGGCCGTCGAAACATCCATCTTCAACCACAAAGATGTTGTCAGGGCGATAGAAGTCGTACAACCTCACGCTCTTGTTGTCTGTAATGAGCTTTTTGTTATACCTCAAAGCCTCGAACACCCTGAACGACAACCCATCGTGTTCGCAAGCCTTAATGTCGAGCAGCATGCCCGCTCTTCTTGCAGTCTCCAAGTAAGAAAGAAAGCCCACCCCTTTCTTCGAAAAGGTTATTATGGGGTGTTCGAAGGCAACCGACCTCCATCCCAGCACCAAATGGACGTTGAGCTTTAGGTTGTATTTTTGCAATTCGTCGACCATTTTAAGCAACGAATCCACGCGACCTTCCTGATAGGCGCCCGCATACATCACTTCGTTGGCGTTTACTTGCACTTCGGGCATGGGGAAATCGAAATAAAAATTGGTACAAGCCAGTAGGTTGGGGTATTTCGCCTTGTACTTGGGGGCATCGTTAGGGTCGAAAACAAAGAAACGGTCGAAAAGCGGAATGACCTCGAACACCTGCGGAAACCGTTCCAATCCGTCCCATTGGTATGCCGTTGTTTTGTTGGCCACGCGAAGCACCTCGTTAAGCGTTTCCATCTCCAACAAATCGGGGCGCATTACAATTGCATAGTCAAAACTCTTCGTGGCCAAGCGGTGCACAACCTGTCCCACCCGCTTAGAATAGTAGGCGGCTGCAATGCGGCGCTTATACTCATCACGGCCAAGTAGGTGTTTGAGCACGAAATTTACCATCCGCGTTTTAAACGTATGCCTAAACCTGGGTGCCAAAACAACGGCCTTTGTGTAGCCCAGGTGTTTGAGGTTCTTGTCTATCGCCTTGTAAAGTTCGAACTCGGGCGGCAGTATCACTATGATTTTCTTTTCGCTGTTCATCATTAAACCGTACATATAATATGGAGGCGAACCGCCAGCATGGCTGTTTTCGGCAGCCAAACAGGCGCAGGTGCAATCCGTAGGGCCTGATAAAATACCATGTTTGCTAGCCTAACCCCAGTATGTGTTAATCCCGAAAATCAAAAAATCTTGAAATGAGAACAAGACATACGTTGCAAAAGTAGTCAAAAAGTTTGAAAATACCATATATTTACGAACGAATTATAGTCTAACAGAATTGCTTTTGGAATATTGTTGTGAGGAGAATGCCAGAAGGGCGCAGCATGGCATCAACAAACCCTTATGCAGAGAAAAGGGGAATGCCTGTTTGCTTACGATGCCCCTGTGGCTTTCCAAATCCAATTAAGTTTGACTAGAACATCGGTACAAAGACCCTTGTACAGACACGACAATGTGCTTGTACCGACACTCAAAGCTATCGGAATTGTTATTGCCGAAGTCTTGTTCCGACACGACAAGATGCTTGTGATGCTCCAAATCCAATTTCGTTTGACTATGATTACCAACATCCTTTTCTGATGAAATGAAATACTACAACAAGCCAATTGCCCGACGAACGGGCGCACATCAACAGTTGCACCTAATGAGATGCACAACGAACCCACATGGCCGTAGGTTAAGCCACTGCACGGTTCTTCTTTTGGTTACAACCAACGCATGCGCCCACAACATCCCGTCAACCCAAGAAAACTTGTTGAAACCCATAAAGCAAGATGAAACACTTTGCATTATGTAGGGGAAACGGCCTTGACACGTACGATGCAATTGCCAACATACACCCAGAACAAGGCCTGTCGCCAACTCACTTTTCACCAAGTACGGGGCGTTATTTGGCAAGCTGTTTCATCAATTCGGCCATCTTGCCGCGGCGTTCCATCGAGTACACGCCGCTTTCTCTTTCCAAATATTCAAAAAGGTTGAAAGCCTTTTGCAACAGCACTTCCCTATCGTGCACCGATGCTTCGGTATCGGCCTCGGCGTAATACAACTCCGCCAGCATCGCCAATCGTTCCAACCGTTCGTCTTCGGGAAACGACAGAATGGCCGACATCAACTCGTCGATAGTTGCAAAATGGTAAAGGTTGTACGGGCCTAAATACTGTTCGTACAACAGACGGATAGCCTCGCGCCTTTTAACAACCTCCTTTTGGTCGAGCATACGGCGCAGAGCCTCGGCAAATTCGCGGATAAGTCGCTTTATGTAATCGCGTTGTAGCATTTGTGCGTAACGTTTAAAAGATGGTATTCATATTGGCGCAAAGTTACAAAAATCTTTCAACACAGGGTACATCACCTGGCTTTATTTATCTTCGGAAAAGTAAAGTTGTTCAACATGGGAAAGCGCTTGCCAACTAAACAATTTTATAAATGTGCCTTAACAAACCACGCCTTTTAATGTCGCAAAACATAAAAAACATTGACAAACATCAATTTCGTGGAAATTTTGCAGATTTTTTCGGCACAAGTATTGCAGGATTAAAAAAAACATCGTAACTTTGCATTGTATTCGAGAGAATGCTTTTCATAATAAGTTTTCATTAGGTTAGTAGTTTGATAGATTTTAAGGTTAAAGATTATGTTATTAGATTTTGAAACAATCGCGATGTTGGTTGGCGTTACAATCGTAACTGCACTTAGCATTATCGCTTTGCAACACACCAACGTCCGTTAACATTATTCTTTGGGATGACGGGATGAGTGATCATGCCGTCATCTTTTTCTTTATACATATACCAAGTTGGTATATACAAGCAACTAAGCTTTAACGCATGCCCCACCCAAGCAAAGAGAAAGTAATTGGCTTTGCAATTTTAGTCACTGAATTTGTCTTGACTTTTAATATTTCTGTAAATTGAGAGGAGTTTGTTGTCTTTGTGACGCCAACATAGGATAAACACTCCTCCCAAATACAAGGTGCAGGACAAATCAATTCACGGGCTTATAAACTCGCGAAAGCCCAACAACTTCCAAATACAACAACTCATCAAATGACAAACTCTAAAACTCATCAACTCAAAAACTTATAAACTCACACACTCATCAACTTATAAACTCACACACTCATCAATTTATAAACTCACACACTCATCAACTTATAAAGTCATCAACTCAAAAACTCACCAACCCAAAACCAATCAACTCAAAAACTTAAACTATTATTTTTTATTTTACAATTCCATTCTATTTTTCACTCCGTTCTAGCGAAAATATAGGCTATAAAGTTGGTAAAAAGTCACCAT
>ERZ772921.304-NODE-304-length-30399-cov-5.956334_pt1 | contig 30399 bp, 26 predicted proteins | sample MGYA00512117_ERZ772921 | MGnify/ENA primary metagenome ERZ772921 (study PRJEB29015, sample SAMEA2737944) | human oral metagenome | biome: human oral; feature: human-associated habitat; material: dental | place: China | collected 2150 ...
CGACTACGAGCACGGGAGGCTCGGGACGCTCTCCCTCCTCGCCTCGATCGACCTGTTGACCGGAGAGGCGACCCCGCTCGTGAACGAGACGCACAAAAGCTCCGACTACGTCGAGTTTCTCAGGATCTTGGACGGCAAGTACCCGAAGGGCGACCTGATACGGATCGTGCTCGACGACGTCTCGGCGCGCACCTCCGCCGAGACGAGGCGCTACCTGGCCACCGTCCCGGGCCGCTTCGAGTTCGTGTTCGCGCCCAAGCACGGCTCCTGGCTGAACCTGGTCGAGGGCCTCTTCTCGAGGATGACCCGCCAGATGCTGCGCGGCATCCGGGTGTCCAGCAAGGACGAGCTCAAGGAGAGGATCCTGCGCTACTTCAAGGAGGTGAACGCCGAGCCGGTCGTCTACAGGTGGAAGTGGAACCTGTCAGACATAGATCCGACGACCGAGGAGCTCGTCGTGGACGCCCTCCTTTCGGATGGGGCAGACAAGGCACGTTAGTTGTTGGATGCTATACCAGGTGGGGATCACCGTATCCACGCAAGATTAAGCCAGATCGCGAGCCGCAATGTAGCCATAGGCGCTCTCGGCGTCACGAACGCCGCTCACGATGGCATGCTCAAGGGCCGCTGTGGCGAGCATGCCCACAGCGTCAACGCCTGCCTCAACATCTCCCGTCGCCATCACAAAGATCGCGTCACCATCGTTGGTCGTGTGGGTGGGGCAGATGGTATGGGCATAGGCATCTGCGGCCATCTGGGCCACCTTGGTGGCCTGCGCCTTTGTGAGGCTGGCATTGGTCACGACACAGGAGATGGTCGTGTTGGATCGGATGAGCGGATCTGCCGCGAGGGCGAGGTCGAGCGCGGCTTTGGCAGAGAGGGTCGTTGTGCCCCGCTCATCAAGGACACCAGCAATCACCTCGCCCGTCGCAGGATCAATGACGTTTCCGCCAGCGTTTACGGCAGAGATGGCTCCGCAGACTAACTGCGCGTTTTGGCACAGCCCCATGCCAAGTCCACCCTTCATCGCGCGGGTGAGACCGGCGGACTTTCCCACGGTGCAACCTGTGCCCGCGCCAAAGTTGCCCGTCTCAAAAGGTTCGTGATCGTCGAGGGCACGACGGACTGCCGCAGCGCCCATAGAGGCATCAGGGCGGGTACGTGCGTCTCCGCAGGCCAGATCAAAGACGCAGGCCGAACCTACGATAGGAACGACCCCAACGCCCACATTGAGGCCCATGCCATGCCGCTCGAGCTCATCGGCAACTCCACAGGAAGCAGCAAGACCATAGGCGCTGCCTCCCGAAAGGACCACAGCGTGGAGTCGCTGCACGGTCTGCTCGGGCCGCAAGAGATCCGTCTCTCGCGTTGCGGGGGCACCTCCACGCACGTCGACAGCACCTGTTGCCCCCTTAGGGCAAATGATGACGGTACAGCCGGTGCCCGCACTGGCATCCTGTGCATTTGCTCGGAAGATGCCAGGAATCTGGTTGATGTCCGTAAGCTCAGGCATTGTTGCAAGACCCTCCTTCGAGCAGCATTTCGGTCAGGGTGACGTCTTTCCCTCGCGACCATATCCCATTGAGCTCCTGTACGACTCGAAAGATGGGAAGACCCACGATGTTGTCGTAATCCCCGCAGATGGACTTGACAAAGAGACAACCCAAGCCTTGGATGCCATAGGAACCCGCCTTGTCGAGCGGCTCCCCACTCCTTACGTAAGCCGCTATCTCCGCTGAGGTGATTCTGCGAAAGCTGACGTCGGTCGTCTCGACAAAAACCCGCTCTGCCCCCGGACCTTCGCTTGCGTTACCCGTGAGGTCGAGGATGCATACCCCTGTTGAGACGTGATGGGTGCGACCCGACAGTCTCTCGAGCGTCATGCGGGCCTGCCTGGGGTCGGTGGGCTTGCCCATCACCCTGCCGTCGTCCATCCAAACGATCGTATCTGCAGCCAAAATGACGGTCTGTGTCACAGTGCCGAGGGTTTCGCGGCAGGCATGGGCCTTGCCGCACGCCAGTCTCGCCACTAACTCACAGGGCGTCTCACCCTCATGTCTGGTTTCATCGATGTTCGCAGGCATAAGCTCGAACTCGAGTCCCAGACGTTCGACAAGCTCCCTTCTCCTCGGGGAGGCCGACGCCAACACCAACGTCGGTGTCGGCCTCATGACACGGCTCTCTTTACGAGGGGCAAGACCTTGGCGAGATCAACCCCTCCTAAGAGTGCGCTTCTGCGTCCTTTCTGTGCCATCCGATGCTAGTCGAGTGCGATGGCGCTGACAGGGCAGCCGTCGCTAGCCTCTTGGGCGCTGTCCACTGCGTCATCAGGGACCTCGTCCACAATGACGGTTGCAATACCCTCGTCACCGATCTCGAAGACCTCCGGACACGTGCTCTCGCAGACGCCGCAGCCGATGCATTCCTCGCTTACGCTTGCCTTCATGGTACTTCCTCTCACTTGAGGGGTCCTGAGCCCCTTACCCAAGACATCCCTTCTTCCTTTGTACTCTTATTTGGCCCGCAGCGCCAGTAGTAATGCTCCAAAAGGTGAAAAATTGTCTCCTATGGTGTTTTTCTTCCCAACAGACACGCGGATTTGTGGCGTCGCGGGACTCAGCATGAGGGCCCCGGAATCTGCGGGGCCCTTCCGCGCGGATGGTTGTTCAGTTGGTAAGTCCCCATACGCACCCGCTAATCTGGCAGGCACAAGCCACAAGAAATACTGATTAATTCGGCTCCTCGGGGGTTTGTGTTGGTTGACGCTTCGGCGAAGACACCAACTTGGCGCCGCCACTCGCGTAGGGCCTGCCTTCCCGACCAAGCGAGAGGCGGCTACCAAGAGGGCGTCGACGGCGCGCTATGGCGGTTGAGGCGCTCGTGCTACCCGACGCGGCTCGCGTCACAATTCGCATTGCAACTCACGCGATCCTCGCGTCGCAACAGTGTACACAAATGCCCCAAAACGGCTCCGAGAGACCATTTCCACCAATCTGTGTACACTCCTTTGTCCCCACGGCCGTTCGTGCGACCGGGGCGCCGGGAGGTTATTGGAACAGCGTGCACTGCCACTCGGCGGTGAACGTGTGGTGGTGGAACGTTCAGGCCCGAGTGGCAGTATGATCGGTACGCTCGGGCCCGAGTGGCAGTGCCACCCACACGAGGCCGCACGCTTGGGGCCGAGTGGCAGTGCAGCTTACACTGCCAAATGGCATCGAACGTACCGAAGCGGTACGCTCGGGGTCGAGTGGCAGTGCGATCGGTACGCTCAAGGGCGAGTGGCAGTGCAGTTTACACTGCCACTCGGCGGTGAACGTGCAGAGGTGGAACGTTCGGGCCCGAGTGGCAGTGTCACCCACACGAGGCCGCACGCTCAGGCCCGAGTGGCAGTGCAGGTCCGGGCGACCTTCGGGCCGGCGGGCGCTGCGCCCAGTGCCGGGATGCGCCCCAAGAGGGGTCATCCCGAGCCTTGCCCGGAACGGTCCCTCCGTAAACAACGGAGCCTTTAATCAGGGCCTCTTAGAGAGAGGTCAGGGCCGTGATGATGCCAAAGATGATCCCCGGCATGTTTGCAGCTGCCAGCGGCATGTCTCGCTTCTCCTTACAGAGGCCGTATATTACCCAGAGGGTGCAGTTGACGGCCGCGACGGCTGGCTGGATGAAGTTCCCCTTATTACCTGCCAGGTTGTTCATTATTTGTGGGATGTAGGAGACATACATCATAACAGACATAAACGTTGCCACCCATCCGAGGGTAGTGACCTGCTTCTCTGTCATAGTGTATTCCCTTCTACTTGAACCTCGTGTTTTCCCTGCGTCTTATTGCTCCATCAGATGGGCTGACGTTCACTGCGTGCATGCGTGCCGTCTGATATGGCCTCATCCAGTATAACGACATACTTACGCGCTGCAAATCACAACTTATGTTGCTTGGAAGGGGTCAACGCAAGGATAAGGGGGACCCTCATCGCCGCGCCAACAGAGCCACGCACTCCACGTGGAAGGTCTGGGGAAAGAGGTCGACGGGGGTTATTGTAAGAGGGAAGAAGGAACCGGCTTCCTTGAAGCGGGCGAGGTCCCGGGCAAGCGTGGCAGGGTCGCAGGATACATAGGCGATGGCCCGCGCGCGCTGGTCTGAAAGCTTTTCCACCACCTCCTGGGCAAGGCCCGCCCGCGGCGGGTCAACGACGATGATGTCGGCCCCGCCTGTGGGAAACTCGCGGTTGGCGTCACCCCCAATCACATCGACGTTATCGAGTCCCGCTCCCTCTAGGTTGCGCCTGAGGTCGCGTACGGCCGGACCAGAGGACTCCACGGCGCTCACCCACGACGTCCTGCGGGCGAGCGGCAGGGTGAAGGTCCCGACGCCCGAGTAGAGGTCCATCGCGACCTCGTCCTCGGTGGGGGAGAGACCCCCCATGACCAGGTCCACGAGCACTTCGGCACCCTTCGTGTTGACCTGGAAGAACGAGGGCGCACTGAGCCGCATGCGCTCTTTGCCCACGCGCTCGGACCACGAGCCGCGCCCGAGGAGACGCTCGACGCCGATGACCCGGCGAGCGCCCCGAGGTCCCTTCGTAAGAACGCGGACGATGGAGGTGGCCTGACCCTTGGTGGCGTCAGAGAGCACCTTGGCGACTTGGCCGCGCGGGAAGTCACCAGGCCTCGTCCAGAGGGCGACCTCGATTTCGTCGGTGCGCGTGGAGGCGCGGATGGCGACCCTCTCAAGGCCGAGCTCACGCGTACCCGTAAGGTACGAGAGGGCGCCTACGATCGACCTGGCGAATGTGTCATGGCGGGTATCGAGCAGAGGGCAGCCCCTGAACGTGGCGATGCCCCTCCCAAGGCGATCGTGCATGCCTATCGTCGTGCGTCCTTGCTGGGTCGCCACGGCAAGCTCGATCTTGTTGCGGTAGCCCCAGGGCTTTGGGGAAGCCACACAGGCGGCCACAAGCGCCTCCGCCCGCTCCTGTGGGAAACGGCCGATACGCACGAGCGCATCTGTGACGTTCGCGCGCTTTGCCGTGAGCTGGGCCTCGTAGGCCAGATTTGCCCAGGGACAGCCACCGCATTGCTCGACGTAGGGGTGGGGGACATCGACGCGAAGGGGAGACGCCTTCACGACGGACTTGACCGTCCCGTGGGCAAAGCGCCCCTTCTCCTGCGTGACGCGCACGTCCACGACGTCACCGGGGACCCCTCCCGACACGAAGACCACGCGCCCGCCATCATCATGGGCGATGGCGTCGGCCCCGTATGCCATACGTTCGATTTTCAGGCAGGGGAGGATACCCTCCTCCTTGGGAGCGCCCACTACCTGTCCCCCTCGTCGCCCTTCGAGAAGAGCTCCCTGAGGCCGAGGCCAATGAGGTGCAGGCCCCTTGACAGCCTGCTTCTCTGAGGTTCGCCAGCCGTTGCTCCCTCCTTGCTTCCTTGGGGTGCCGTGCCCCCGCTGGCTGTGGACGAGGCCCTCGTCTCCCCGAGGACGAGCTGCGTGGCGATATCACGAGCCGCGCTCGAGGGTGCACGTCCCCTCGTCCCCTCGTCCGTATCGGCCGTCACGTCACCGCCCGCTGCGACCGCCTCGTCATCGATGCCATAGGTCGAGATACCCGGCAGCGAGACGAGGGCCCGTATCTGGTCGGCGGACATCGCGGGATAGATGACCGAGATGGGGGAGAGTGCCTCTACCTCGGCACCCTGGGCTGCCCTCGATCGGCGATAGGCCAGCGCCAGCAGCAGGTCTTGACTGTCAACGCGCGGCGTGCCCTCTGCGCGCTCGAGGCGCTCCCAGGTACCCTCGGCGGTGAGCTGCCGCGCCTTTGCGTTGTCCGCGAGCTGCAGGTTCATGTAGCTCACGACGAATGAGCGACAGGTGGGATCGAGCACGGGATAGGCTATCTCGACACGGCGCTCGGTGTTTCTCGTCATCATGTCGGCGCTCGAGAGGTAGACGGTGTCGGCGTCCACGCCAAAGGCATAGACGCGGGCGTGCTCGAGGAAGCGACCGACGATCTGGCGTACCAGGAGGCCGTCGGTGCGTCCGGGGACGTTGGCCCTGATGCAGCAGATGCCACGGACTATCATGAGCATGCGCACACCGGCCTCGCAGGCGTCAGAGATCTTGTCGATGACGTCGCGGTCGGTGAGCGAGTTCATCTTCATGAAGACCTGCGCCGGCTCGCCGCGCCGCGCCCGCTCTATCTCGCGGTCGAGGCCGTTCATGACGAGGGGCTTCAGACCGGAGGGTGCTACACCGAGTTGCTTGTAGGTTCCGCTCAGGTTTCCGAGCGAGAGGTTGCGGAAGAAAGTGTTACCATCCTCTGCGATGACACTGTCGGCCGTGAGGAGCATGAAGTCGGAGTAGAGGCGTGCGGTCTTCTCGTTGAAGTTTCCCGTGCCCAGACAGGTGATGCGGTTGATGCCGCTCTTGTCATGGTAGGTGATCTGACAGATCTTGGAGTGGCACTTAAAGCCCTCGGACCCATAGATGACGGTGCAGCCAGCATGATCGAGGCGATCGGCCCAAGCGATGTTGTTCGCCTCATCGAAGCGGGCGCGCAGCTCCATCAGCACCGTGACCTCCTTGCCGTTCTCGACGGCAGCGATGAGGCTCTCGCAGAGTCTTGACTGCTTTGCGACGCGGTAGAGCGTGATCTTGACGGAGATGCACTTGTCATCGGTCGAGGCCTCGCGCAGGAGCCTGAGCAGCGGAGACATGCTCTCGTAGGGATAGAAGAGCAGGATGTCGTGGTCGAGCACCTGCTCGCGCATGGGTACCCCCTCGTCCACCATGGGTGACGCCTGGGGCTCAAAGGGGTCGAAGAGCAGGCTTGCGCGCGCAGGTGCGGGGATCTTCCCCTCGAGCGAGTAGACGTAGCCAAGGTCGAGGGGAATGGAGGTCTGGGTGACCTTGTTTTGGGGCAGGCCCAACTCGCCAACCATGAATGAGACGAGCTTGCCGTCGAGCTTGCCCTTGAGCTCCAGACGCACCGGCTGCAGGCGCAGCCGTTTCTTGAGGACCTTCTTCATGTGCTGGCGGTAGTCCTCCTCCTCCTCGACGCCCTCGCCATCGGGGTCGACGTCGGCGTTGCGCGTGACCCTGATGACGGCGGACAGGACGGGCTGGAACCTGCCAAAGCAACCCGGTAGCCTGGAGAGAATGGCGTCCTCGAGCAGGATATAGCGGTAGGTCCTCTCGCTGCCGGGCAGCTCGATCACCCGGGGCAGGCTCGTCGGCACCTCGACGATGCCGAGCAGGCCCCGCTCGCCGCTGCCCTCGAGCGAGCAGACCACATAGAGCTGGGCGTTCCTGAGGTTGGGGAAGGGGTGGCGTGGGTTCACGATCATGGGGGAGAGTATCGGCTGGACGTTCTGATCGAAGTAGCGCGCGAGCGCCGCCGCGTCGGCATCGGTAAGCTCCTCAGCGCCGACGCGGATGAGGCCGCTTGACGCGAGACGTGACTCAATTTCGTCAAACGCCGCCTCCTGTCGCCGGATGAGGCCGGGAAGCATAGAGAGGACGTTGTCTATCTGCTCAGCGGGCGTCTCGTTGGACTTGTTGTCCCGGGGCTGGTGCTTGAGCCGGGCGATGTCTGAGAGGCCGCCGATGCGTATCATGAACCACTCGTCGAGGTTGCTCCCGAATATCGACACGAACTTGAGTCTCTCGAAGAGCGGGACCGTCTCATCGTAGGACTCGTCGAGCACGCGATCATCAAACCTCAGCCAGCTCACCTCCCGATTCTGGGTGTAGGAGTAGTCGTCCTTATGGTCGATGCCCCAGGACTCCTCCTCCTGACCGGAGTTGAGGTCATCCGTGGTCGGCTCGTCTGCCCTCAGGTCCTGACCCTTGCCGCCTGCGGCGGTCGCACTCGTCGCGTCGTCCCTCTTCTGCTCTCTCTTCTTTCCCATGACTGCGCCATCTCCCGGGCTCGAACGTTGGCCATGGCAAGATTTTACCAGCTTGATGAGGATAGGCAGGGAAGAGCGCTAGGTGGTTAGATAGAATTAAAGTTATCAAAGTACTATTAATATAGTATAATTATGTAAGAAAGGACGATATTGCGCCCCTCTGTGCAATCAGATTCACAGCCGTTGACTGACCATACATGAGTAATACGAGCTTTATAAATCAGCAGATAAACATCATTATGATAAAAGCATAAGCGGTAGGACCTACCGCTTATGGCCGGTTTGGTACCGTTCCCCTAGAAGAGGGACCACATCGGAAAAAAAGAAAAAATATTGTATATATTAGACTCAGTTTCCAAAAGGCCCTCATGGGTGAGAGATAACTCAAGCAAATCTGCAGGGCCTTTTTCAGCAATGCGCCACCGTGGCGCGTACGAAGTAAGGAGGAACCATGGCCAACGGGCTCTACGTCCACAGTGAGATCGGCCCCCTCAAGAAGGTGCTGTTGCATCGTCCCGGCAAGGAGCTTTTGAATCTCACCCCAGACGACCTCAGCCGCCTGCTTTTCGATGACATCCCGTTTCTGGAGGTCGCCCAGGCGGAGCACGATCGCTTCGCGGACATCCTACGAGAGCAGGGCGTTGAGGTCCTCTATCTCGAGAGGCTCACCGCCGAGGCGCTCGACGCGGCGGGCTCGCGCGAGGAGTTCACCAATCAGTGGCTCGACGAGTCGGGCCTGCGCGGTCACGTTACCCGCGCCACCGTTAAGGAGTTCATGGACTCGATCGAGGACACGCAGGAGTTCGTCGAGAAGTGCATAGCCGGCATACGCAAAAACGAGCTCGACCTGCCCGCCAAGTCCTCCCACCTCCTTGCCGAACTCGTCGGCTATGACCAGGACTCCGAGACCGACCTGCTGATCGATCCCATGCCCAACGCGTACTTCACTCGTGATCCCTTTGCGATCGTGGGCAAAGGCGTCAACCTGAACCACATGTTCTCCGTCACGCGCAACCGCGAGACCCTGCTCGGGAAGTACATCTTCCGCGACCACCCCGACTACAACGGCGCCCCGCTGTGGTACCGCCGCGACTCTGCCTACCATACCGAGGGCGGCGATGTCCTCAACCTTGACGCCCACACCCTGGCGGTCGGCATCTCCCAGCGCACCCAGGCGGCGGCCATCGACGCGATGGCCCAGCATATGTTCTGGGACAAGGGCGACGAGTGCGAGATCGAGGCGATCTATGCCTTCAACATCCCCGTGTCCCGCGCCTTCATGCACCTCGACACCGTCTTCACCCAGATCGATGTCGACAAGTTTACCATTCACCCGGGCATCATGGGCACCCTGCAGGTCTTCAAGCTCACCAAGGGTGGCTCGAACGGCGACGTCAGGATAGAGGAGATGAACGACACCCTCGAGAATGTGCTCGCCAAGGCGCTGGGCCTCGGCTCGGTCCGGCTCATCAAATGCGGTGGCGGAGACCCTATCGCGGCGGCTCAGGAGCAGTGGAACGACGGCTCCAACACGCTGTGCGTGTCTCCTGGCAAGATCTGCGTCTACCAGCGCAACTCGGTAACCAATGATGTGCTCTACAAGGAGGGTCTCGACCTCCTCGTGATGCCCTCCGCCGAGCTCTCCCGCGGACGTGGCGGCCCCCGCTGCATGAGCATGCCCTTTGCCCGCGAGGATCTCTGATCGAACGGCACCATCCCCAAACCCCAGGGGGCACACCCCTTGGGCGCATCGACCGATTTGCACACAGATTCGCACACACGATGAAAGGAACCAGATATGGGCGTCAACATCCGCGGCCGTCATTTCCTCAAGTTGCTTGACTTCTCGACGGAGGAGATAGAGTACCTGCTCGATCTCTCCGCCAACTTCAAGCGCATGAAGCACGTGGGCATCCCCCATCGCTACCTGGAGGGCAAGAACGTCGCCATCATCTTCGAGAAGACCTCCACGCGCACCCGTTGCTCCTTCGAGGTCGGGGCCTACGACCTCGGCATGGGCGTCACATACCTCGATCCCACGGGATCGCAGATGGGCCACAAGGAGTCGATCGCCGATACGGCCCGCGTCCTCGGACGCATGTACGACGGCATCGAATACCGTGGCTTCGAGCAGGTGAAGGTTGAGGAGCTTGCCAAGTACGCGGGCGTTCCCGTCTGGAACGGCCTGACCAATGAGTTTCACCCCACGCAGATGCTCGCAGACATCCTGACCTTTAGGGAGAACTTCAATGACAGCATCAGGGGCAGGACACTCACCTTTATGGGCGACGCCGGCAACAACGTGGGCAACTCCCTGATGGTCGTCTGCGCCAAGCTGGGCGTGAACTTCGTGGCCTGCGGGCCGAGCGAGAACATGCCCGACGCCGCGCTCGTCGAGACCTGCAGGAAGCTCGCCTCTGAGCATGGATCCACGGTCACGCTCACCGAGGACGTCCACGAGGGCGTCAAGGACGCGAGCGCGATCTACACCGACATCTGGGTCTCGATGGGCGAGCCCGACGAGCTCTACAAGAGGCGCATCCCCCTCATGGAGCCCTATCGCGTGACCGCAAACGTCATGGCGCAGGCGCAACCCGGCTGCATCTTCCTGCACTGCCTGCCCTCCTTCCATGACACCAACACCACCAAGGGGGCCGAGGTTGCCGAGAAGTTCGGTATCAGCGAGATGGAGGTCACCAACGAGGTCTTTGAGTCTGCGGCATCGAAGGTCTTCGACGAGGCCGAGAACCGCATGCACACCATCAAGGCCGTCATGTACGCGACCTTGAGCTAGGCTCGAGGCGCTCTTTAGGCTCCTTTGCGCGCGTCGCAAAGGAGCCTTCTCATGCTGACATCGTGTGCCTTCCGGCGCCAACTCACTCATGAAAGGGTACGGTCAATGTCTTCCAATGGAAAGGTCGACAATCCCAAGGGCGTGGGCCTCTTTGGGCTGATTGGCCTCGTAGTCTCGTCCTGCATCGGCTCGGGCGTCTTCGCGCTCACCGGACAGCTCGCCAACGTGGCGTCCCCCGGCGCCGCGATCGTGGCCTGGGTCGTGTGCGGATTGGGCTTTCTGTTCCTCGCGCTCTCACTCGCAAACATAGGGGGCAAGCGGCCAGAGCTCGACGGCATCGTCGCCTATGCCGAGGAGGGCTTCGGCCCGTTTGCGGGCTTTATCTCGGGTTGGGGCTACTGGCTCTCCGCCTGGCTCGGCAACGTCGGCTTCGCGACGATGATCGCGCAGGTGCTGGGCTCCAGATACTGCTTAGGAGCGCTGCTTCCGGGCGTGTTCTCTGACCCCGTGAGTGGCAACCCGGCCATCGTCGGCGTCGTCGTGGTCTCGGCGCTGCTCTGGGCCATCACCTACCTCGTCATCCGCGGCGTCGAGAGCGCGGCCTTCCTGAACGCCGTTGTCATGGTTGTCAAGGTGGCGACGATCCTGCTCTTCATCGCCTTCTCCATAGTCAGCTTCAGGGCCGGCATCTTCACGGCCGACTTCTGGGGCACGGCCGAGCGCAACGCAGTCCTCATGGCCGCTGCGGGCGGTGACGGACTGGGCAGCGTCTCCAACCAGGTCACGCAGTGTATCCTGATCATGATGTGGGTCTTCATCGGCATAGAGGGTGCCTCGGTCATGTCTAACCGTGCCAGGAGGCGCTCGGAGGTCGGTTCGGCCACCATCTTGGGTCTTGTCCTGCTCCTTGCCCTCTACGTCTGCGCCTCCGTGCTTCCCTACGGCGTCATGGGCTTCGAGGAGCTCGTCCAGGCACCCAAGCCCGCCACGATCACGGTCCTCGAGACCATGGCCCCCGGTTGGGGAGGCACCTTCATCTCGTGGGCCATCATCATCTCGGTCACGGGGTCGTGGCTCTCGTTCACGATGCTTCCCGCCGAGACATCCTCGATGCTATCCGAGCACCACCTGCTGCCGACCAGCTGGAACAAGATGAACGAGCACAACGCCCCGCAGATGGCCCTGCTCATCGTGGGCGCCCTCACCGAGCTGTTCGTCATCGTCGCGACCTTCTCGGCCGACGCCTATACCTTCGCCATCTCGATGTGCACGGTTACGATTGTGATTACCTGGGCTTTCGGGGCTGCCTTTCAAGTTAAGTTCTCGGCGCTCCGACGCGAGGGCGCCCAGGTCGCCATTGGCGTCCTTGCCCTGCTCTTCCAGGTCGTGGGTGTGCTCTTCACGGGCTGGGGCTACCTGCTCTTGGCCTGCCTGGGCTACATCCCCGGCTTTGTCTTCTATGCACAGGCGCGCAGGGAGGTCAAGCTCCCTCTTACCCGAACCGAGATGGCCATCGCCGTCGTGATCGCCATCTTGGGCCTTGTCTCCATACCGCTCACGGCCGTCGGCATCATTCCCGTGTTCTGAGGGCGCGAGGCAACGTCAACTTGACCGGCGGGTGGAAGCAAGGACGCCCCACCCGCCCCCCACAAGGAGGGATTCTCATGGACATGCCGACCATCGGCGTCGAGGAGTGGCTCAACGTCTGGGAGAGGAGCGCCACGACCGACATCGCCCAGTCGACCATAGCCTCGCTCACAATGGCCGAACTGAGGGCTCTCGACGGGGCAGATGGGGCAGAGTTCTATGAGCTCCTTGACAGGGAGACCATGAACTATGGCTGGATAGAGGGCTCTCCCGCGTTCAAGCACGAGGTCAAGGGCCTCTATAGGAAAGATATCGACCCAGCCGACATCCTCCAGACCAATGGCTGCACCGGGGCAAACCTGAATGCCCTCATGGTCCTCGTCAGCCCAGGTGACCACGTCATCGCCGAGTGGCCCACCTACGCCCCCCTCTACGAGATCCCTCGTACCTTGGGCGCCGAGGTCGAGTACTGGCAGATCAAGGAGGAGCTTGACTGGAACCCAGACATCAAGGATCTCGAGCGTCTCATTCGTCCTGATACGAGACTCATATGCATAAACAATGCCTCAAATCCGATTGGCACGATCCTCTCGACAGATACGCTCCACCAGCTGGCAGAGATTGCGGCGTCCGTGGGCGCCTACGTCCTCTGTGACGAGGTCTACCAGCCCATGGATGGTGAGGCGGAGTACGAGAGCATCGTTGACGCCTACGAGAGGGGCATCGCCACGAACTCCGTCTCGAAGACCTACTCGACGCCCGGCGCCCGCTGCGGCTGGGTCATCGCGCCGCGGGAGGTCTCCGACCGCATCCGCGTCTGTCGAGACTACACGATGATCTGCGGTGGCGTCTTTAGCGACGCGCTCGGGACCTACGTACTCAGGCACAGGGACGCCATACTCGCGCGCAACAGGGACATCCTCCTGTGCAACAGGGAGCTGGCCCAAAGGTGGATAGATGCCCAGCCCCGCGTCTCATGGGTGGCGCCCAAGGGCGTCTCGACGGCCTTCGTCAGGCTCGACATACCCGAGAAGGACGAGACCTTCTGCAGGAGGCTCTTAGAGAGGCGGGGCGTCCTGCTCGTGCCGGGCAGCCGCTTTGAGCTACCGTGCGGGGCGCGCTTGGGCTACTGCGCGCAAACCGAGGTGCTGAGGCGTGGTCTCGCCCTTTTTGGCGAGGAGCTTGCGGAGTTTGACCGATGAGCCGTGACGATGGTCCCGCTCAGCGTCCGCTCACCGACGTATTGGATAATCTCAGCGGTTTCACCTTGTTGGGTGTTCTCACTACTGTTAAATTTAGATTGAAACTACATGATTTTTATATGTAGCAACAGATAGAGACCTTTGGGTCCTAAGGACGCGAAAGCGTCAGGAAGGAGTTGCGCTATGTCAGAGACAGCGCAGCCAAAGAAGAAGAGGGAGATGCTGAGCTCATTTTCCATCATCTTCATTCTTCTGGCGGTGGTGGCGGTCGTAACGATCGTCCTCAATGGCCAGACTTACGTCTTGGATGGTGTAGAGAAGGTCGTCACGGGCGCGACACTCGGCGACTTTCTGATGGCTCCCGCGAAAGGCTTCGTCAATGCCGTCGACGTCTGCCTCTTCGTGACCGTCCTCGGCGGTTTTCTCGGCATCGTCAACAAGACCGATTCTTTGAACACGGGCATCAAGGTGTTGGTCAAGAGGCTGGGTGGCAACGAGCTCGTCCTCATCCCCATCCTGATGTTCCTCTTCGCCATCCTCGGCTCCACCTACGGCTTTTGCGAGGAGACCGTGGGTTTCTATGCCCTTCTGGCAGCGACGATGATGGCTGCCGGCTATGACTCCCTGACTGGTGCGATGATGATCCTCTTGGGTGCCGGCGTCGGCTGCCTTGGCTCGACGGTCAACCCCTTTGCGACGGGCATCGCGAGCTCGGCCCTCACCGACATGGGCATACAGGTCGACCAGGCCGTCATCATCGGCCTCGGCGTCGTGCTCCTCATCGCCTCCTACCTGGTCGCGGTGCTCTTCACCTTGCGCTATGCCAAGCGCGTCAAGGCTGATCCCTCGCGCTCGCTCATGAGCGCCTCCGAGCGCGACGCCGCCGAGGCCGAGTATGGCATCGAGCGCAAGGAGAGTGAGGAGGTCAAGCTCACTGGCCGCCAGAAGGGCGTCCTGGTCATCTTTGCCCTGGCGTTTCTCGTCATGATCGTCGGCTTCGTGCCCTGGGAGAAGTTGGGCGTCAACGCCTTTGTGGCGGGCTCCGCCTCGCATGAAGAGACTGTCGAGGTGAGTGCCGCCGACATAGAGGCTCAGTACGACAAGGACGAGCTCGGCACCCTCAAGCTTCCCGAGTCCACAACCGGAACGCTGACCTCCGAGGTCAGCGATAACGCCGGCTGGTCTGCGTTTCTGACGGGCACCCCGCTCGGCCAGTGGTACTTCGCCGAGTCGACGACCTGGTTCTTACTCCTCGCCATCATCATCGGCATCGTGGGCGGTCTTTCCGAGAGGGAGATTGTCGACGAGTTCATGGCAGGTGCCGGCGACATGATGTCAGTCGTGCTGATCATCGCCATCTCACGTGGCGTTTCGGTCCTCATGAGCAGCACGGGCCTCTCGAACTACTTCTTGACTTGGGCTGCAGGGGCTTTGGCTGGGACCTCGGGCATACTCTTCTCCATCGGCTCCTACGTCCTATACTTCGTGCTGTCCTTCCTGATACCCTCGACCTCCGGCATGGCGACGGTCTCCATGCCCATCATGGGGCCCTTGGCGCAGCAGCTCAACTTCAACCCTGCCGTCATGGTGATGGTATTCTCGGCCGCCTCAGGTGCCGTGAACCTCATAACGCCCACGAGCGGCGCCATCATGGGCGGCCTTGCCCTGGCCCGCATCGAGTATGGGACGTGGGTGAAGTTTGCCGTCAAGGTCGTTGCCGCGATCGCGGTCGTCTCCATGGTCATCCTCGCCATCGCAATGGTTGCCATACCCGCATAAGCTGTGATCCCTCGCCTGGCCTTCGTTCAAGTGCGGGGCTCGTCACCTCGATCTCGTTCACATCGCGTCTCGTGTTGAACGGATCGGAGGTGGCGGTCCCTCGTGCAATGAAGCATACGTTCAGGTATGAAGGAAACGTGGACGTCTACCATCCATCCGATGAATCGAACCGCTCGTCCACGCGAATGCCCCCTAGCTATTCGTGGAGCTATTCTTCAGCTGTTCGTACAGCACATGGATGGGAGGTAAGATGTGATGGGACACGTAAGACAGGCCCGGAATGCGGCTGGTGGGGGAGCGTGGGCCCGTGCCATGGCATGCGCGTGCGCGGTTGGTCTCGCCGTCCTGTTCCCGCAGTTGGCGTGGGCTGACGCGGGCACTGGCCAGGTGGAGACGACCACTGAGCAGGCGGAGGCTGCGGCGCAGGGGAAGACGCCAGGGGCGGTATGCGCCCCATCCGAGGTCGCCCAACCCGTGGAGGCCGTCACTGGTAGGGGCAGTGCCGATCTAGCCGATACTCCAGTCGTAGGGCCGACCGCAAGCGGGTCCTCTGTCAGCAAGGCGACCGAGGAGGCCATGACGGTCAAGGGGTCTGAGGCTACTGACGGGTCAGTTGCCCGAGAAGCCACTGTAGCCGAGGAACCAGACGAGCCTGAGGGGACCGAGGCGGCTACCAACCCTGTGATGGCGCCCGATGAGTCCGTGGCAGGCAAGAAGGCTGAGGCTATTGATGGGTCATCCGCTCGGGGCGCTACCGTGACAGAGGTAGCTAATGAGCCTGAGGCGGCGACAGCAGGCTCCGCTGCCATCGACATGCACGATGCCGAAGTGGGCCTATCGGGTGACTATAGCTACACCGGTGAAGCTATCACCCCGTCCGTGAGGGTCTCACTCGCTGGCCAAGAGCTCAGGGAGGGGATCGACTACGAGGTCTCGTACCGGGACAATGTTGAGCTTGGCACAGCTACCGTCACCGTCACGGGTCTGGGCGACCATGTCGGTGTCGCCACCGCCAGCTTCGACATCAAGGCCGTCCAGGAGGTCCTGCGCCTCTACAACAGGTGGACGGGAGAGCACCTCTACACCACGAACAGGGCCGAGTACGACAGCCTCGGTAGGCGCGGCTGGTCCGGAGAGGGTGTCGCCTGGACAGCTCCCGGCTCGAGCTCGAGTCCGGTCTGGCGCCTCTACAACCGGTGGAGCGGCGACCACCTTCTCACGAGCAATCGCAGGGAGTATGACGCCCTCGGCAGACTCGGTTGGAATCGAGAGGGCATCGGGTTCTACGGAGGCGGCAGCGCGTCGGTCTGGCGTCTTTACAACAAGTGGCTCAAGGCGGGCACCCACCTCCTCACGACGGACAAGACGGAGTACGATAACCTGATCAAAGATGGCTGGTCCGGCGAGGGCGTCGCCTTTGGCGCCGTGAGCGCGCGCAAAGGCCAGACCGACTCCCAACGCAGGGAGGCCGAGGCGCGTCGCAGGAAGGGCGAGATCAGGGCCGCCATTGACAGAAACCCAAGGCATGTGAACGACGGTGAAACCGTGACGGTCACGGGAAAGGTGGTCCATCTTCGGCAGGAAACCCACGACTCGTACAGCGTGCAGCTCGAGCGACCGCTGTCCATCCACAACATCAGGGCCCGCTGGGACAGGGGCAACGCGCAGACGACAGACACCCTCGTCGTCGCCAAGTGGATCCACGATGGCAGCATCACTGGTTGGGAACCCAGCGACATGGGGTGGTTCGCGGGCTATGTTGGCAAGACGGTGACGATAAGGGGGAGGGTCTTTGTGTCCAACTCCACCAGGCTGATCGCACTTGGTCCGTGGCTCGGCAACTCAAGAATCACTAGAGTCTGGTAGGGCCGCTCGCCTCTTGCCCAGGCAGGCATCCATGACGCGGGCGCACCTCCGAGTTTTGGGGGTGCGCTTCGCCTTGGCGGCCTCGCATCGCCTGAGGCCGCTTCGCCCCAAGGGTCCTGCTGTCGGCGCGCCCTCTCAGTACACCATACCCATAGCCTCGCGGACCTCGTCTAAGGTCCTCTCGGCTATCTTGTTGGCCCGGCGGTTACCCTCGTGGAGGACATCGCGCACGAAGTCAGGCTCACCCTCGAATTTGCGGCGCCTCTCGCGGATCGGCGCGAAGTACCCGTTCACGGCCTCGGTCACGTAGCGCTTGAGCTGGCCTGCGCCGCCCGCGCCTATCTCGGCCGCGATCTCCTCGGGAGTGCGACCCGTGCAGATCGCGGCGGTGGTGAGCAGGGCCGAGACACCGGGGCGGGCCTCGGGATCAAAGGTAATGGTGCGCTCTGAGTCCGTCCTTGACCTCTTGATGAGCTTGGCCGTCTCGGCCTCGCTCATGCCGATGGAGATGGCGTTGCCATAGCTCTTGCTCATCTTGCGCCCGTCGAGGCCGGGGATGAGCGGTGTCGGGCTGAGGAGCCCGGCGACATCCGGAAAGACCTTACCGTAGCGCTCGTTGAAGCGGCGCGCTACCTTGCTCGCCATCTCGATGTGGGGAAGCTGGTCACGGCCCACAGGCACGATGTTTCCCTTGCAGAAGAGGATGTCGCAGGCCTGGTGGACAGGATAGGTGAGCAGCAGACCTGTGAGCGCGTGGCCCGAGGCGGCTTGCTCGGCCTTCACGGTGGGGTTACGACTCATCTCGGCCTCGGTCACGAGTGAGAGGAAGGGAAGCATGAGCTGGTTTGCCGCAGGTACGGCCGAGTGCGTGAAGATCATCGTGCGTGCGGGGTCAATACCGCAGGCGAGATAGTCCGTCACCATGTCAAGGACGTTATCGGCGATGTGCTCGGTGCTGTCACGGTCGGTGATCACCTGGTAGTCTGCGATGATGACGTTGGTGCTCACGCCAAGATCCTGCAGGCGGATACGTTCCTTGATCGTACCAAAGTAGTGACCGAGATGCAGGCGACCGGTGGGACGGTCACCCGTGAGCATGGTGTAGTCCTCGGGATGGACGAGAAGGTCCCTCTGGATCTGGTCGGAGCGCCTGAGCGCCGCCTCGAAGCTTCCTTCATTTGGCATACCTGTTCTCCTTGGGTAAGTCGGTTTTGTGCAGGGACATGGTACGGCACGTGTAGTCAGTGCCGCTAGCTGAGGGGAGGGTGTGCGTCGAGGTACGCCTGTGCCCTTCTCCATTGGGGATAGTGGTGGTCCATGAGCGCATGGAAGCGCCCGTTGTGGCTCGGCTCCAGAAGGTGGCAGAGCTCGTGGACGACGACGCACTCCAGGCAGGCGTGGGGGCGAAAGCATAGCTCATGATTGATCGTGATAGTTGCCGTCCTCACATTGCAGGAACCCCAACGGCTGGTCATCCTGCGGATGCGCAGCTTGGCGTGACGGACCCCAATGGCACGCTCAAAACGCGCGAAGAGGGCCTCGACCTCGGATCTGAGCAGGCGGCGAGCCAGTGGTGAGACGATGCGGCGGACGTCCTCGACGCTCAGTCCGTCCTCCTTGGCCCTGACGAGAAGGACGTCATCCACGACGTGCGCCGACTCCCCTGTCATCGGGGCACGGGTAATGCGAAGGGCATAGGACCTCCCGAGAAGCGTGACCATGGACCCGTTCTTCCAGCGCTCCCTCTCGCCCTGTCGTTGAGCACTGAGGCGTCCCCTCTGCCTCTCGATCCATGGCGTCCTCTCGCGCACGAAATCCTCTATGGCCCTCAGGGAAACCCTCGTAGGAGCGCTTACGCGTACGCTGCCGTCGGCCCTCACGCGCAGGTTGATCCTCCTCACGCCACCACGATGGAACTCTACACGAACACCTCCCACGTCGAGGGTTGGCTGGTCCCCAGGGCTGTGTCGTGTGTCCATCCCTTGTTCTGCCATGCTAGGCATGGGCAGCTTGCTCGCACTCCGTACCTATGGTGGGCCTGTGCCCGGCGTTGCTGGCGCGCCTGGTGTTGCCGCTACGCCTGGTGTTGCCGCTACGCTGCCTGTCGGGCGAACTAAAGGTAAACATCTGTGTCATGACACCTCCCTCGTGCGAGTGCTATGGTACTGTGCATCTGGTACCATAGCGAACCGAGCGAGCAATGCACACGAATCACCCGAAACCACCCTTGGCCCCACAGTCCCTCGACCTATGCGCGGTGTCTTCCCATCTGCGCGCACCGAGGGAGGGCGGACCTGTGGGTAGGGACCATCGGGGTCGCATAACTCGCATACGTCGCCCCCTCGGGCCTTGTGGGTCTGCCACCCCAGTGCGTGGGGCGGGCGGCGCGGGTAGCGTGGTGCTATGGCACGGCCGAAACTCAGGTTGAGGACTATCTATGTCCTAGCCCATGCTACGCTATCGTGGGCAGACGGATGAGGAGGGGAGGACCGGTGGCGAGTTCCTACGGCGAGGACGCCAGCAAGAGCGCCCTGAGGGATGGATACCTTGCCGTTCAGCATGGCATGACCCCCTCACACAAGAGACGGGTGGATGCGGATATCCTGCGTCACCTCAGCTCGTTTCAGGCGTATCGTAGTGCTCCCCTCATTCTTGCCTACTACCCGTGCAGGGGCGAGATCGATGTCATGCCTGTCATCAAGCGGACCCTCGCGGATGGTCGCAGGGTGGCGTTGCCGCGTCATGTGGGCGGAGAGAGCTCTTTGGAGTTTCGCGTGATCAGCACGCTCGACGGACTGGTGGCGGGCGCATGTGGTGCGCTGGAGCCTCCGGCATGGCTCGGTGAGCCCGTCGTCGATGTCGGGGAGCTGCGCGATGCCGTCTGTCTCGTGCCAGGTCTCGTGTTCGACGCGCGAGGATATCGCATCGGCTATGGGGCGGGCTACTATGACAACTTCCTTGTGGGTTTCGGTGGCCTGAAGCTGGGACTGGTGAGGGCGCTGCAGATCAGTGGCAACCCACTGCCCATCGATGGGCATGACATCGCCGTTGACGTGCTTGTGAGCGAGTCGGCAATTTGGAGGTGTCACAGGGACTGAACGTCCCCGCTATCCGAGGTGCTTAGGAATGTCCGGGTTCTTCCTCAGACGCGACGCTCGCCCCCTGCCTATCGGGGGTCTCGATCTTGAGGTGAGCCGCCATGTCGCGAATGGCCTTGGCATAGCCCTCGATACCTAAGCCGCTGATCGTCTTCAGGCAGGCCTGGCGCACATAAGAGGTCTGCCTGAAGTCCTCGCGCTCGTCCAGCCTTGAGATATGCACCTCGATGGCGGGTATCGAGACGGCCTTTAGCGCGTCGAGCAGGGCCACCGAGGTATGGGTGTAGGCAGCGGGGTTCAAGACAATACCGTCGAAGTTACCATAGGCGTCCTGGATGGCATCGACGAGATCACCCTCATGATTGGACTGGAAGCACACGCAGTCCACAAAGCCCGCCTCTTTGGCAGTCCGTTTGCAGAGCTCGAGCAGCTGCGAGAAGCTCGTCTTGCCATAGATGTCAGGCTCGCGGATGCCGAGCAGGTTGATGTTGGGCCCGTTGATGACAAGGAGCCTGGAACCCGTGGCTTCCTTCGAAACTACGGGCTCTTGAGTAGACAGGGTCAAAGCTGCACCTTTTGATTCTGGCCGCACCTCGAGGTTCAGCTCATCATCCTCCTCACTGAGCCTGAGCATGCGGGCGAGAAGGTCCTTCGTCTCTATCGCACCCTCGGCTGCGGGATCGCTCGATTCATACGTCGAGGCACGACGTGTCGCTACGTGCTGTTCGTCCATCGCAGGGCCGAGAATTTGGACTCTCAGGCTTCCACCCTGCCTTCCTGGCCTTTCGGTCGCATCTTCCTCATGATCCGGATCCTTACCCGTAAGCTTGCAGAGAGCCTCGTAGACGGTACCGACAGCGTTTGAACTGAAAACGACCTCAATTCCGTTGACGCCCCTGCCCACCGTCCCGAGGACGTCGGGTATGGCTGAGAGAGACTCCTTGTCGACTAGGTTGGGGTTGGCCACAGCCAAGCGAAGACGCGTCATGCAGAGCGTGTTCGACACAAGGTTAGTGATGCCACCAATGCTCTCAAGCACGCTGGCGGCGATGTCGTCTGTGGTCATGGTGGGGGACTCCCAGGCTCGTTACGCGTGCGCTTTCTCATTCTTGTCCGAGTATAGGCCTACTGTCCGAGGCATCGTGCATCTCAGATGAACGGATGGGCGAGCGTACGAGAGGGACACGCAAAGCAAACCAGCTCGATACGCTAAGAACGTCCTGGCTGGCAAAAGGTACCCTGATTCAGAGACTTCGTGAGTTCGTGTGGGTTGGTGGCTGCGTCACCACCCGGCGACGTGGGCCTCACCGCCAGGGCGACGACGCAGGAGTGTACACAGATTGGCTAAAATGGCCTCTCGGCGCCGTTTTGGGGCACTTGTGTACACTGTTGCGCCGTGGGCTTGGGTTGTGGGTGGCCTTGGGATCGCAATAGTGTACACAAATGGGAGGATCGGGCCTCTCCGCGCCGTTTCGAGGCGTTTGTGTACACTGTTGCGCCTCGCGAGGATCGTGCGAGCGACTGTGTGGTGACGCAGGAGTGTACACAGATTGGCGAAAATGGCCCCTCGGCGCCGTTTCGGAGCACTTGTGTACACTGTTGACTCGCGAGGGTCACGCGAGCCGCGTCGTCGCCTGCGGCCGGTATGCGATCGTGCCTGTGGCTTCTCTGGGGGAGTGCCGGTTACTTGATAACGAGCGTGTCGCAGCTGGCGTTGCGCGTCAAAAATGCCGAGATCGAGCCGAGCAGCGCATACTTGATCGTCGAGAGTCCGCGCGCTCCGCAGACGATGAGATCGGGGTTGATGACGTCGATCATCTCGTCTGTGAGTGTCTCGCGTATGCGACCTGCCTTCACGATGACCTCGACGCTCTTGACGACTCCCTCCTCTTGTACTTTCGCGACGTCATCTGCGATCGAGTCGCGAAAGGCCCTCTCCAGGTCCGCGATGAGCTCGGCCGGATAGGTCCCTGCCGCCTCGAGCGCCGTTGAGTCAATCACGTGACCAATATAGAGTTCGGAGTGGTTGTTGGCCGCCACGATGATGGCGCGCTCGAGTACCCTTCGCTGGGTCTCGGTCCCGTCGAGCGTGACGAGGATCTTGTCGTAACCAAGGCTCTGATAGTCAGTCATGATGTCTGCCTCCATACACAGGTCGTTGATCCCTCGGGCCAAGCGTCCTTGCCCGTAGTCTAGCAGTTTTGGGCAGGGGAGGGGCGTCTTTTCCCCTTGCCGGTACCTGCCGGACTTCTGAGCAAGTGTGGGCTGTGTCTTGCGCCTGCGCTGGTTTGGTCTAGGTGGCGCTCGTGCGAGTGGATGCCCTGCGAGCAGGCCGCGATGAACGGCTCCCGCACGAGAAGCTTGCGCATTTTTTCTGATAAGGCAGGCTTGGAGGTCGTCAAGCGTCATGATGGTGGACCGCAGGTGACCGTTCGGTTCGATCCAGCTCTGGTCTCCCGCCCATATCAGCACGCTGACACTCCTCAAGGAGGTACCTGTGATCCTGTCTGAGCTTCTCAAGGTCGTCCTCTACGGCGTGGTCGAGGGCATTACCGAATGGCTGCCCATCTCGTCTACGGGCCATATGCTGCTCCTCAGGCGATTCGTGAGCCTTGACGTAACCGACGCCTTCTGGGACATGTTCCTCGTGGTCATCCAGCTTGGTGCCATTCTCGCCGTCTGCGCGACGTTCTTTCATGAGCTCAATCCCTTTTTGGCCGAGAAGTCAGAGGAAGAGAGACGTCTTACCCAGTCGCTTTGGAAGAAGATCATCGTCGCTTGTCTGCCTGCCGCCATCATAGGCATACCGTTTGACGACTGGATCGAGGAGCACCTGGGCGGTCCCTTCGTGATAGCTGCGGCCCTCATCGCCTATGGCATCGTCTTCATCCTGATCGAGACCTCGCGTGAGAGGAGGGCAGCGGCCCTCAACGCGACGGGCTCGACCTCGTCGCCGGCGCTGATAGAGCCCGTGGTTCAGAGCGTTCCCCGTCCTCCCAGCGCCTCTCACACTCCGAGCGTCATCCAATCTCCGGGTGCTTCCAGTAGTCCCAACTCCTCGAAGTCTCCCCGTCACATGGCTGGTGGTGCTGCGGGCTCGGCTAAGAGGGGCGCCGCTACCTCCGACAAGGATGACGCCGAGACCGACACCGCCTTCGTCGACCGCAATGCCCGCGTGCAGTCTATAGAGGAGCTGGACTGGAAGACGGCTATTGGCATCGGGCTCTTTCAGATGCTCTCCATGGTGCCCGGTACCTCACGCTCGGGCTCCACGATCATCGGCGGTCTCATCTTGGGCTGCACGCGTGCCGTGGCCGCCGAGTTCACGTTCTATCTTGCCGTGCCCGTCATGGTGGGGGCGAGCGTCTTTCGTCTGCTCAAGTATTTTATCAAGGGCAATATGCTTGCGCCCATGGAGGCCCTGACACTCCTCGTGGGCTGCTTGGTCGCGTTTCTGGTATCCCTTCCCGCTATTCATTTCCTCATGGGGTTCGTGAAGAAGCATGACTACAAGCCCTTTGGCTGGTATCGCATTGCGCTCGGCATCGTCGTGATCGCGTACTTCTCGACCGAGACCTTTGTGGGTCTCCTGACGTCGAGGTAGGGGTGGCGCAGGGCCGGCCGCGCCGTGGCTTGGGCGGGGTGACCCCGGGCCTGGAAAAGTGTGACCCTTAGCCTGGGGACACGCGAGCTGGCTTGCTCTTGCGTACGACGGTATGCCATCGGGCCGGGTGGGGTATATCGGTAGGGACTATAGGTAGCTATCCGATATCGATAGGCTCCCTTTCGGCATTGGTCATCTAGAATCAATCCGTAGATTGTTGGCGTTCTCGGCCCGGTTGCGGCCAGGACCAGATGAGAAAAGGTGCAACATGCGCAAGAAGAGTACCCTACCTGCCGTCTCTGGCAGGGGCATGACCCGCCGCTCCTTTATCGGCGCGGGCCTGGCAGGCGTGACCCTCCTGGCACTGACCGCCTGCTCCACCGATAGCGGGGATCCTGGCGTGCGCTCAAGCTCCAATGGCTCGGGTGGCACCTCGGCCGCGACGTCTATCGACACCTCCGCCTTCGCCAGCCTTTTGGACGCAGGCAAGGTCGCCGATGACTCCCTCATTGAGGCCAATGTTTGGGCGAAGACCGTCAAGGACCGTGGCAGGCTCCTCGTGGGCGGGGTCGAGACATCCACGCTCTTCTCGCAGCGCGACGACACCGATGGCAAGCTCTATGGCTTCGATGCCGGCCTGACGCAGCTCCTGACCCGCTATGTCCTGGGTGACCAGACCAAGTTCGAGCTCACGAAGGTCACTTCTGACACGCGCGAGTCCGTGCTCCAGAACAACCAGGTCGACTGCGTCTTTGCGACCTACTCCATAAACGATGCACGCAAGCAGCTCATCTCCTTCGCGGGTCCCTACTACAGCTCCCATCAGGGCATCCTTGTGACCAAGGACAACGCGAGCATACACGGCCTTAACGATCTTGCAGGCAAGAGAGTTGCCGTGCAGTCAGGCTCCACCGGCCCCGCCATCCTTGCCCAAGCCTGCCCCGATGCCAAGCAGCAGGAGTTCACGACCAGCTCAGAGGCAGAGGAGGCCCTCTCCCAGGGTCGCGTGGACGCCTATGTCATCGATCGCACGATGCTCGAGAGCACCGTGGCCAAGCAGCCCGACGACTTCAAGGTCGTCGGTGACCCCTTTGGCCCCGATGACCAATATGGCATTGGCATGCCGCTCGGCTCAGATGGTGTCGCCTTCGTGAACGCCTTCCTCAAGGAGGTCGAGAATGACGGACTGTGGGAGAGGCTCTGGAAGATATGCATCGGCGACCGTACCAACCAGACGACCGCTCCCCAGCCTCCGGCGCTGGCCTAGCAGGGGCGCGGTCGAGCCGCTCGCTCGCGCCATGTCCAGGCAGGCCTGACGGCTCTGGCTGGAGGACAGTGGGGGAGAGGCCCTGAGGGTCGCAAGAGTCGAGTTGCGGCCATTGCCGGAAGGTTCGTGCGACCCTGCGACCTCAGGGCGTAGAAAGGGGGTGTTCATGGGGTTTTCTGAGCTCATCTCCCAGTATGGTGGGTTGTACGTGACGGCGCTTCTCTTGACGTGGGGTATGACTGCAATCTCCTACGTTGCCGCCATGGCCCTGGCACTTGTCGTCACCGTCATGCGCGTGAGCCCCATAGGGCCGCTTCGGGCTGTGGGTGACCTGTATGTTCAGGTCTTTCGCAACATTCCGGGCGTGTCGCTCCTCGTGCTGGTGGTGTACTCCCTGCCACGTCTGGGCGTCACCCTTGACTACCTGCCCAGCGTCATCGTCGTCGTGTCACTTGTGGCCTCGGCCTTTGGCAGCGAGAACTTCATGAGCGGCATCAACACCATCACGGTCGGGCAGGTCGAGGCGGCGCGTTCCTTGGGTCTTGGCTTTTCCCAGATCATGCGCCAGCTCGTCATCCCCCAGGCGCTCAGGACAACCGTGCTTCCCATGACCAACTTGCTCATTGCCGTCATGTTGACGACGGCGCTGGGCTCTCAGGTGCCCCTCGCGCCCAACGAGCTCACGGGGCTCGTGTCCTTCATCAACACGCATGCCACCGGAGGCATCGCGGCCTTCATGGTCTCGGCTCTGGGCTACGCGCTGACGGCAGTCGCGATAGGATGGGTCGGCAATCGCATAGACCAGAGGGTGAGGATACTCAGATGAGCGTGAACTCAGGCTCGATGCGCGATGCGCTCTATGAGCCCCCGGGACCAAGGACCAGGCGCCTCATCCGCGTCTGGACGGGCGTGGGCATCGTGCTCGTTGTGGGCCTGCTCGCCCTCATCGTTCGTCAGTTCTACCTAAAAGGGCAGTTCGCCCCCCGCTACTGGTCCTTCTTTGCGCGGAGCAGCACCTGGGCGTTTCTGGGCAGTGGCTTTCTCGGGACGCTGCAGGTGTCGCTCGCAGCCGGGGTCATAGCCCTGGTGCTGGGGTTGCTCCTCATGCTCGGCCGCACGAGCGGACCGGGCCCCCTCGCGCTCGTCTGTCGCATCGTCATCGACTTCTTCCGCGGTGTTCCGAGCCTGCTTCTGATCTACTTCTTCTTCCTGGTGGTGCCGCAGTACGGCATCAAGCTCCAGGCGTTCTGGATGATCACGCTGCCGGTGGGCCTTGCCGCGTCGGGCGTGATCGCCGAGGTCCTCCGCGCCGGGGTCAACGCCGTTCCCAAGGGTCAGGTTGAGGCCGCGCTCTCGCTCGGCATGAGCCGCCGCGTGATCACCTCAAAGATCGTGCTTCCCCAGGCGGTGCGCTATGTCATCCCGACACTCATCTCGCAGCTCGTCGTGGTCGTCAAGGACACGACGCTTGCCTACGTGGTCAGCTACCCCGACATGATGCAGGACGCGCGCGTGCTCATCAATAACTACAACGCGCTCGTGTCGGTCTATGCGGTCGTGGCCCTGGTCTACATCCTGCTCAACTACCTCATCAACAGGCTGGCGGCCCTCATCGCCGCCCGTACGGGCGTGAGGATCATCTCGCGCCTGGGCACGAGCTCCTTCTAGTGCCCCAGTCCGCCCACGCTAAGGAGTGACATGTCAGACGAGAAGGCAGGCTTAACCCCCCCTGCGACCAGCGTAAAGGTCGCATCTGCCGACACTGCGGCAGACACCGATCCCCCTGTCATCGAGCTTCGCCACGTCGAGAAGCACTACGGGGAGCTGCACGTGCTCAAAGACGTCAACCTCAAGGTCAGCAAGGGGGAGGTCTTGGTCGTGATCGGCCCCTCGGGCTCGGGCAAGTCCACCCTCATCCGCACGATCAACCGCCTTGAGACGATAGACTCTGGCGAGATCCTCATCGAGGGGCGCCTCCTTCCAGAGGAGGGCAAGGAGCTTGCGGCCATGCGCGCACAGATGGGCATGGTGTTCCAGAGCTTCAACCTCTTCTCGCACAGGACGATCTTGGACAACGTGACCATGGGACCCATTGAGGTGCTGGGCACCCCGCGTAAGGAGGCCGAGCGGCAGGCAATGGAGCTGCTCGAGAGGGTCGGCGTGAGCGAGCAGGCTTCCAAGGTGCCCGCGCAGCTCTCGGGCGGTCAGCAGCAGCGCGTGGCGATCGCGCGCTCGTTGGCGATGCGTCCCAAGGCGATGCTCTTCGACGAGCCGACAAGCGCCCTCGACCCAGAGATGATCAACGAGGTCCTCGAGGTCATGGTTGAGCTTGCAAGGGAGGGCATGACCATGGTCGTCGTCACACACGAGATGGGATTTGCGCGCCGCGTCGCCAACCAGGTCGTGTTCATGGCCGAGGGCCAGATCCTGGAGCAATCCTCGCCGGACAAGTTCTTCGACCATCCCGCGACAGAGCGTGCCCGTGACTTCCTGAACTCCATCAGGGGATACTAGGCCATGGGACCCGCTCTTGCACCCAAGGGCAAGGACCTGGCGGGGCGTGAGCCGCTTAAGGTGGCCCACATTGCCGTCATCGTGGCGGGAGTCGCCCTTCTGTCCTCGCTGTCTGCCTACAGCGCCCTTTGGTTCGACGAGAGCTACTCGGTGGCCCTCGTTCGCCACCCTCTGGGGGAGCTGTGGCGCATCGCAGCGAGCGATGTTCACCCGCCCCTCTACTACTACCTGCTCAAGCTTGTGTGGCTCCTCTTTCCGGACAATGTGGTCGCCTACCGCCTCTTCTCGGTGGCGGCCCTGGGCTGCCTCTCGCTTCTGGGCTACACTCACCTGCGCCGTGACTTTGGCGGGCGCGTGGGCATCGCATTCTCGTTTCTCACGCTGGTGAGCCCCTGGTCGTTTAGGGTATCCAGCCAGATCCGCATGTACAGTTGGGCGGCTCTTTTCGTGGGTGTGTGCCTTATCTATGGGCTTCGGGTCATTCGGGCGCTGCGCGAGGCGCGCCTGGGAGAGGTGGCGCCCACGCTACCACGGCACTGGTGGGTCGTGCTGTGCCTCTCGTCCGCCGCAGCTGCCAACTGCCACTACTTTGCGCTCATGGCGGCCTTCTCGGTGAACCTCTGTGTCATCGTGGCGCTTGTCTGCGCTCGTCGCTGCCTGAGGGACACGCACGTCGTGCGCGACTACGTCCTAGCGGCGGCGCTTGCCTGTGCCAGCTTCGCTCCGTGGATGGGCGCCCTGCTCGGGCAGGCAGGCCACGTCTCCCAGTACTTCTGGATCAGGCTTGACCTCCCGAGGGCCCTTTTGCAGATCGTCTGCTTTCCCTTCCTCGACAGCGACATGGCAAGCATCGACGCGGTGGTCATGAGCGGTCTGACAGAGTCTTTGACGCTGGTGGGGTCGCTCGCGTTCGTTGCCGTCGTGGTCACGGCGGCCGCCCTTGGTCCTCGGGCCGGGACGAGGAGGGCAGGAGGGGAGAAGCCGAGCAAGGGAGACGCGTGTTCGGGCGACGCCCGAGGGCATAGCGGCCTTACCGGGTGGGCGCCGCAGGTCCTCACCCACCCGCTTACGGTCTGCCTCATTGTCTATCTGCTGCCGCTCTGCCTGGCCCTGCTCGCGGGCCTGATCATGAACAGGCCCATCCTCTATGTGCGCTACTTCTACGTGGGGCTAGCCGGTTTGGTCCTAGCCGTCTCGCTCGTTTTGGCACGGGCCGGCAGGCCCCTGCTCTATGGGGCCGCAGCGGCCATCGCCGTGCTGCTCACAGCGCAGACCATGGCATTTTGGCTACCCCGCTACCATAGTCCCCAGAACGCAGCGGCCAACGAGTTTCTAGAGTCCATTCCCGACGGCGCGCTCGTCTCGTCAGACTGCGAGGTCGGGACGTTGGTGACGGGAGCTGCGGGTGCACGGGCGATCTTGGCGGGCTACAGCGACTCGACGCGCGTGGCCTATGAGGCCTATGAGCCTTCCCTGACGCTTTGCGATACCCTCGATGAGGCTTTCGTTGACGGTCCAGATGAGCTCTGGTACCTCGAGACGCCCACGACTCTCTTCAAGGTCGGTGACGTCGCCCAGTGGTTTGGCTATAGGGTCCAGGGCAGCATGTCGTTCTATCGCCCGATCTCCTCCAAGGAGTATGTGTTCTACAAGCTCGAGAAGGTGGCTCGGTGAGCCCTGGGGGTGGCGAGTGCCCAGCTCAGGCCGCGCCCGCCGCCATAGCCGGGGCTGAGCGGGAGGGAGAGACCCCTCTTGGGGGAAGTCTCGTGGTGGTCGTTCCCTGCTACAACGAGCAGGATACGGTAGGCCTCTTCTACCGCACGATCCATGAGGCCGCAGGCTCTAGCCTCAAGGCCATGGGCGTTGCGTTGCACCTGCTCTTCGTGGACGATGGCTCGAGCGACGAGACGCTCGGGAGGCTCCGCGAGCTGGCGCAGGCGCATGGTGACGTGAGCTACGTCTCGTTCTCGCGCAACTTCGGCAAGGAGGCGGCCATGTACGCGGGCCTCGAGCATGCGCTTGGCATCGGCGACTACCTTGCCGTCATGGACGTCGACCTGCAGGACCCGCCGTCGCTCTTGCCTCAGATGCTCCAGAGGGTTGCGAGTGGAGAGTGCGACCGGGCGGCTGCGAGGCGCGTCTCGCGCAAGGGGGAACCCGCCCTGCGCTCGGCCTTCGCGCGCCTCTTCTATAAGGTCATGAGCGGCATGACCGGACTGGACGTCAAGGACGGCGCACGCGACTTCTCGGTCATGAGCCGGCGCTTCGCCCAAGCTGTGCTCGAGTGCAGGGAGTATAACCGCTTCACGAAGGGCCTCTTCGAATGGGTGGGCTTTCGGGTCGAGTGGGTCGAGTTTCAGAACGTCGAGCGCGCAGCCGGGGAGACGAGCTGGTCGTTCTGGTCGCTTGCGGGCTACGCCCTTGAGGGCATCATCGCCTACACGGTAAAGCCGCTCGAGCTGATCGTCGCCGTCGGCCTGGTCTTCTCGGCGCTGTCCATCCTGCTCATGGTCGTCATCTTCGTGAGGGCACTCCTCTTTGGCGATCGCGTGGCCGGCTGGCCCTCGATGATGGTCGTGATCCTTCTGGGCGTTGGCATGATCACCTGCGCGCTCGGCGTCGTTGGCTTGTATGTCTCAAAGATCTACACCGAGGTCAAGGGTCGCCCCCTCTACATCTTGGCTGAGTTGGGAGGCGAGGTCGGTGAGGCTGGTGGCGATGCCGGGGCGGATGGGCCCGCCGGGGCGGGCGTTGGCCTGGCGTGACCCGTGGGC
>ERZ772921.307-NODE-307-length-30294-cov-4.871920_pt1 | contig 30294 bp, 22 predicted proteins | sample MGYA00512117_ERZ772921 | MGnify/ENA primary metagenome ERZ772921 (study PRJEB29015, sample SAMEA2737944) | human oral metagenome | biome: human oral; feature: human-associated habitat; material: dental | place: China | collected 2150 ...
CCCGCCGCACTTGGGACACGCGACACCCGTGTCGCGCAGGAGCGGCTTTGCGTTGCGGCACTCAGGGAAGCCGGGACACGCAAGGAACTTGCCAAAACGCCCCTGTTTGACGACCATCATGCGGCCACACTTATCGCAGGGGATATCGGTGACCTCCTCGGGGAGTTCCACCGTACCGATGGCATCCTCCGCCTTTTTCAGTGTCTGTTCAAACGGTTTGTAAAAGCTGCCGAGCAGCTCATTCTTGTCGAGCGTCCCATCAGCGACACCGTCGAGTTCTCCCTCCAGATTCGCCGTGAACTTGACATCGACAATGTTCTTGAAATGCTCCTCGAGCATATCCGTGACGATAAAGCCCAGCTCCGTCGGACGGAACTGCTTTTCCCGCCGCTCCACGTAGCCGCGCTTCTGGATGGTCTCGATGATGGGCGCGTACGTGCTCGGACGCCCAATCCCCAGTTCCTCGAGGGTCTTGACGATCGACGCGTCGTTGTAGCGCGGCGGCGGCTCGGTAAAGTGCTGCTCGGGATTCAACGCCCCCAGCGTCAGAGGATCACCATCCACAAGGTCGGGCAGGAGCGTGTCCTTCTCCTTCTTTGCTGTTTCCGCCCCGACATAGACAGCGGTATAGCCCTTGAACTTCAGCTTTGATCCATGCGCGCGGAGGCGATAGTCCCCTGCTGCAATCTGTGCCGCGATGGTGTCGTAAACGGCGGCAGACATCTGACTGGCGGCGAACCGCTGCCAGATGAGCGTATAGAGACGGAGCTGATCGCGGTTCAGGTAGTTCTCCACCTCTGCGGGCGTACGCAGGATACTCGTCGGACGGATTGCCTCATGTGCGTCCTGCGCCTTCTTCCCCATCGCGTAGACATTGGGACGAGATGGAACATACTCCTTTCCGTACTCCTCACTGAGAAAACTGCGGGCCTCATCCACGGCGAGATTTGAAATGCGCGTCGAGTCGGTACGCATATAGGTGATAAGACCGGTCGCACCGTGACGCCCCAGAACGATGCCCTCATAGAGCTGCTGGGCGATCATCATCGTGCGTCCCGACGTAAATCCAAGCTTGCGCGCCGCATCCTGCTGCAGGGAACTGGTCGTAAAGGGCGGCGCAGCTTTCTTCCTGCGCTCACTGCGCTTGACCTCCTGCACGGAAAATTTCTGCTGTGCCAGATCATCCGTCAGTGCCTTCGTCTCTGCCTCGCTGTGCAGGGCGAGTTTCTTGCCGTGCGCATGGGTCACCTCGGCGATAAAGGCGTGCTTATCCTTTTTCAGCTTCGCCTCGACCGTCCAGTACTCCTCGGACTGAAAGGCCTCGATCTCGCGCTCACGATCGCAGACCAGGCGTACCGTGACCGACTGGACGCGTCCGGCAGAAAGCCCCTTGCGCACCTTGCGCCAGAGGAGCGGTGAGAGCTGATAGCCGACAATGCGGTCCAGCATGCGTCGTGCCTGCTGGGCATCGACCTGCGCCATGTGAATGGGACGCGGATGATGCACAGCCTCCTCAATCGCGGGCTTCGTAATCTCGTGAAAGACGATGCGGCAGTCCGTCGCAGGGTCAACGCCGAGAATGTGTGCCAAATGCCAAGCGATTGCTTCCCCTTCGCGGTCAGGATCGCTTGCCAGATAGATTTTATCGGCATCCTTTGCCTCTTTTTTGAGCGCACGGATCAGGTCCCCCTTGCCGCGCACATTGATGTATTTCGGCTCAAAGTTATGTTCCACATCAATGCCGAACTGACTTTTCGGCAGATCGCGCAGATGTCCCATCGACGCACGAACGGTATACTGTTTGCCAAGGTGCCGCTCGATGGTCTTTGCCTTTGCAGGAGACTCCACAATCACCAGAATTTTTTTCTGTGGTTTTTTCCCTGCCGTTTTCGCTGTCTTCGTTTTCTTCGCTGTGCCGGCTTTCGCCTTGCGGGCAGATGCTTGCGTCGCCAATCCGTCAGTTCCTTTCGGCACGCCGATAGGCGTGCATTTCATTCTCTATGATAACGCCCTTCAGCTGCATTTGCAGGAGAAGGAGCGGGAGGCTCGTTGTCGTGCTCACGGGCAGACTGTCGATGATTTCATCCATGGTCAGCGCATGATCGAAGGAGAGCACCTGATAGACGTGTGCCTCATCCGGCGTCAGCTGTGCACGCGCAGAGCGGCGCGGCTGTGCCACGAGGTGCATCTCCTCGAGAATTTCACGTGGAGATTCCACAAGACGCGCCCCTGCACGGATGAGGTTATGGCAGCCGCCGCTCTGCGGCGAATAGATGCTGCCGGGAATCGCATAGACTTCACGCCCCTCGCTGAGTGCCATCTCAGCAGTGATCAGAGAGCCGCTGCGCCGTGCCGCCTCAACGACAAGCACCCCCTCCGCAAGTCCGCTGATGATGCGGTTGCGTGCAGGGAAGAACATGGGCAGTGGCTGTGTCCCGGGGGCATACTCGGAAAGGACTGCTCCGTCCGCCGCGACGATCTCCGTCAACAGACGGCGATTCTCGGGCGGATAGGCAATATCTACGCCACAGCCAAGAACCGCAACCGTTCGTCCGCCGCGCAGTGCACCGCGATGCGCGCGCGTGTCGATCCCACGCGCCGCACCGCTGACAACGGTGACTCCCGCCGCCGCGAGATGCTCCGCAAACTCGAGCGCGGCAGCCTCCCCATAGCCTGAGAATTTACGCGCACCGACGATGCCAATGCGCCGTGCATCGGGCAGAAGTGTGCCGCGATAGTAGAGCACGAGCGGTGGGTCAAAGATCTCGCGCAGAACGAGCGGATAACATTCATCCTCCATCGTCACCATCGACACATCAGTGCGTCGGCAGTCCTCCGCAATGCGTTCCGGCAGATTAGGATCCCCCTGTATGTGCCGCGCAAGTGCGTCGGCAGCGGCATCCGTGAGCACTCCTGTCGCACGCAGTTCCGCGGCAGTCATCGACCATATGTCCTTTGCCGCAGGACATACGCTTTGCAGCCGCTGCATACGAACGCTGCCCACCTGCGGACAGCGCAGAAGCGCCGCCAGATACCACCGATCTTCCACCTTCTACACGCTCCTCATCTTACCTAAATTTAGGAAAGAATGCAACTATCTTCTATATTATTATCGTGGAAACAGCTCATCGCCAAAGACATAGTAGACCATCAGAAAGATAAGCAGAAGTAAGAAAATATCCGCCATCCGAACCGCTCCTATCAAAAAAGAGGGGCTGAGCCCCTCTCAGATTCTGCATCATCACATCACGCGACGTGCACCGATATAGCATGCGCCCCAATAGCCGCCGTACAGGTTATCAATTGCGACTCCACGGCTCGACGAGGCATTGATGAAGTTGCCATCACCGAGGTAGATGCCGACGTGCGACGGACCATAGTCATACGTGGAGAAAAAGACGAGATCGCCGGGAACCATCTCTGCTGACGAGACTGGATAGCCGACCTCATACTGCGCATCTGCCGTACGCGGGAGATAGATCCCTGCATTGGCAAAGACGTAGCGGACAAAGCCGGAGCAGTCGAACCCTGCCGGTGTCGTTCCGCCGAACGAATACGGCACACCGAGGTACTGCATGGAGTCCGAAACAATGCGGCGCACGAAATAGTTCGAGCCGCGGCTAACCTGCGGCATCGCCTTTCCGAGAAGAGCCTCATAGGTTGACGGTCCCACAAGACCATCCACAGCAAGGCCGTGTGCTGCTTGGAACTCCTTGACTGCCTCCGCCGTTGCCGGGCCGAAATCACCATCAGCGGCAACATCATAACCATAATTAGAAAGCTGACCTTGAATCTCGGCAACATCCGTTCCCTGATCACCGATCTGGAATGACTCTGCGCTCGCGATTGATGCGGAGCAGAGAAGCATAGCGGATAACGCAAGAATCTTGATTTTCTTTCGCAAGCAAACACTTCCTTCCACAAGTGCACAATTACATTGGCTACGAGAAACCAATAAGCCGAGTTCTGTTCCGCCCCCAAAAAGGCGGTGACAATCATTTATCTGGGACACCTGTTGCCAGGCATCTCAAGCGACACTACCCGGAAGGCCGACGGGCCGCCGGAAATCCTTCCCTATTTGGTCTTGCTCCATGTGGGGTTTACCGAAGCCGGCCGGTCACCCGACCGCTGGTGCGCTCTTACCGCACCTTTCCACCCTTACCGACAATGTCGGCGGTTTAAATTTCTATGGCACTGTCCCTGAGGTCACCCTCGCTGGACGTTATCCAGCACACTGCCCTATGGAGCTCGGACTTTCCTCATCTGCTGAAACGCAGACGCGATTGTCTTGGTCTCTCATACCAACGGGGAGATTATACCACATCTGGGGGAGAGGTGTCAAAAACGCCCCAACGCCTTGTAGGATGCGGAAAGAAACGATTTCATAGGAACAAAGCGACGATTTTGGATCAAATTTCTCTAAAAATTATTGGAAAAATACATCGATTACCATGCTTTTCCGACAATTTCCTGTATATTCGATAGCTGTTTATCGTGCAGATACTGTCCAAGACCGTCACAGATTTTCATCGTAATCTTGGGATCAGCAAAGTTCGCCGTGCCGACAGCGACGGCAGACGCTCCCGCGAGAAAGAACTCCACCGCATCCTGCCACGAGGCAATCCCGCCCATACCGATCACGGGAACACGGACAGCATGAGCCACCTCCCACACCATACGGACGGCAACCGGCTTCACGGCAGGGCCGGAAAGTCCGCCCGTCCGATTGCCGAGAACAGGCTGCCAGCGGTGTATATCAATCTGCATCCCGATGAGCGTATTGATGAGCGATATGGCATCCGCCCCCGCATCTTCTACAGCGAGAGCCATCTCCGTGATGCTGGTCACGTTCGGAGACAGCTTGGCGATGACGGGATGCGTGCTCTCCGCGCAGACCGCACGCACGACCTCTGCCGCCGCACGCGGATCCGTGCCAAAGACAATCCCGCCCTCCCTGACGTTCGGACAGGAGATGTTGACTTCGAGCGCCGCGACACCCGTGACATTTAGCCGTGCGGCGAGTGCCGCATAGTCCTCCACGGAGCTGCCTGAGATATTGACAATGACGTTCATGCCATAGTCTGCGATGCGCGGCAGTGTTTCATGGAGGAATACGTCTGCCCCGGGGTTCTCGAGGCCGATGCAGTTGAGCATCCCCTGCGGCGTTTCCGCAATCCGTACCCCGTCATTTCCACGTCGCGGGAGGAGCGTCGTCCCCTTGACCATCACGCCACCGAGACGCGCGAGATCGACAAAGTCCGCGAACTCTTCGCCGAAGCCGAATGTCCCGGACGCCGCAAGCACAGGCGTCCGCATCGTAATGCCTGCGACATTGGTGCAGAGCAGCGCGTCATACCGCGTCGCAGCGCTATGAGACATTTCCGTACACCTCCTCGGCAGAGAACACGGGGCCGTCCTTACAGACCTTGCGGCGTCCGCTGCGCGTATCCACGGCACAGGAAAGACACGCCCCGAGGCCGCACGCCATGCGGCGCTCCAACGACACCTCACAGGGCAGCCCAAAGGACGCCGCCATCTGAGCGACGCGCTCCATCATAATCGGCGGGCCGCAGACGGCGACAGCATCATAGTCCCCCTCCTGCAAAAGCTCCGGCAGAAGCGTTGTCACAAAGCCCTCCGTCCCGTATGAACCGTCATCCGTCGTCGCGTGAACGGCGCGAACATAGGGGCGGAAGAGCTCCTCCCAGAAGAGCTCTGCCTTCGTCCGTCCGCCCATCAACACAGAGGAGCTGCCATGCGCCGCCGCGAAAAAGAGAAGGGGCGTCAGCCCCATCCCTCCGCCGACAAGCAGCGGATGTCGATACGTGACGTTAAAGCCATGCCCCAGAGGGCCGAGTACAGAGATCGTCTCTCCCGCGTCCGCCGCAGCGAGGAGCTCTGTCCCACGCCCGATAACGCGATAGATGAGGCGAATCTCCCCTTCCTCCGCAGAGGTCTCCGCGATGCCGAGCGGACGCCGCAGGAGTGCTCCGCCATGCGGAACAGCGACCTCAACGAACTGTCCCGGCCGTGCACTGCGTGCAATCGTCGGAGCAGAAAGCGTCAGATCATAGACCCCCGCCATCGGACTCCGCTGATGCAGAACGCGGGCATCCTCACATACCTTAGGCAAGATCATCCCCTCCGCCGACATAGTCCTGCAGTGCGAGTGCGTAGACGAGGCGCCGCTTCTGCATAAATTCGAGAACGCGGAGCACCTCCCAGGCCGTATCGAGTGAAGTGAGACACGCAATCCCATGCTCAACCGTGGCGCGGCGAATCTTGAAGCCGTCACGTGCCGAGTGCTTCCCCTGCGTCAGCGTGTTGATGACCATGCTGATGCGCCCGCCCTTGATCATCTCGATGATATCCGTGCTGCGCTCATGCACCTTGCCGACAACCTCGACGTCGATGCCGAGCGACGCAATAACCTTTGCTGTTCCCTCTGTCGCCGCGATCTCGAAGTCGAACTCAGAGAATGCCTTTGCGAGCTGCTTGAGCTCATCCTTATCCTTATCCGCCACCGTAAAGAGCAGGCAGCCCTTGGTCGGTACATTGAGCCCTGACCCGACAATCGCCTTGTAGAGCGCACGGGCATAGTGATAGTCAATGCCCATGACCTCACCCGTGGACTTCATCTCAGGGCCAAGCGAGATATCGACATCCGTCATCTTGGCAAAGGAGAACACAGGGGCTTTGACAGCGACGTAGGGACGCGGCGGAACAAGCCCCGAGTGGAAGCCAAGTTCCTTCAGCGTATGCCCCATCGCTACCTGTGTCGCAACGTGGACCATATTGACGTTCGTGATCTTCGAAAGGAATGGAACGGTACGACTCGAACGCGGATTCACCTCGATGATGAACACCTCGTCATGCGCCACGACGAATTGGATGTTGAGCAGCCCCTTGACGTGCAGAGCAACGGCGAGACGCTTCGTATAGTCGATGATCGTGTAGATCACGCGTGCAGACAGCGTCTGCGGCGGATAGACCGCGATACTGTCGCCCGAGTGGACGCCGGCGCGCTCGATGTGCTCCATGATGCCCGGAATCACGACATCCACACCGTCGGAGATGGCATCGACCTCGACCTCGGTGCCCTGCATATAGCGATCCACGAGCACGGGATGATCCGGCGTCACCTTGACGGCACGGCTCATATAGTCGCGCAGCTCATCCTCATTGTAGACGATCTCCATCGCACGGCCGCCGAGCACATAGGAGGGGCGAACCATGACGGGATAGCCGATGCGCGCCGCACCCGTGACAGCGTCATCGAGATTCGTCACGCTGATGCCCTCAGGGCGTGAAATCTCTGTCTCTGTCAGCACCTCATCGAACCGCTCACGATCCTCGGAGCGGTCAATATCGTCAACGGACGTACCATAGACGTGCAGACCGGCACGTTCCAGCTCCGCCGCAAGGTTGATGGCCGTCTGTCCGCCAAACTGGACAATGATGCCGTCCGGCTTCTCCTTGTCGGCGATGTTCAGCACATCCTCCACCGTCAGTGGCTCGAAGTAGAGACGGTCGGAGATGTCAAAGTCCGTGCTGACCGTCTCCGGATTGTTGTTGATGATGATGGCTTCGATGCCCATTTCGCGCAGTGCCCATACAGAATGCACCGAGCAATAATCAAACTCCACGCCCTGACCGATGCGTATCGGCCCCGAGCCGAGTACAATCACCTTTCTCTTGTTCGATACGGCGACCTCGTCCTCCGTCCCGCGGAAGGTGGAGTAGTAGTACGGCGTCATCGCCTCGAACTCAGCGGCACAGGTATCCACCATCTTATAGCACGGCAGAATATTGTTGCTGCGGCGCATCGTGCGGATCTCATCGCGCGTCTTATGGGTGATCTCGGCAATGGAAACATCGGCAAGACCGACCCACTTTGCAGCGGCGAGAAGCTCTGGCGTGAGCGGCTCCTCCGCGAGCTGACGCTCAACATCGGCGATATGCTTCAGCTTATGGATGAACCACTTGTCCACCTTTGTGATGCGCGAGATATCGTCCACGGACAGCTTGCCGCGGCGCAGCACCTCCGCCATGACAAAGATCCGCTCATCGTTGATGAGGGCAAGCTGTTTTTCCAGACGTTCATCATCCCAGTCGGCAAAACGTTCCAGATAGAGACGGTTCACGCCGATCTCGAGGGAACGAGCCGCCTTGAGGATAGCCCCCTCAAAACTGCGGTCAATGGACATGACCTCGCCCGTCGCCTTCATCTGCGTGCCAAGGCTATGATCCGCATAGACGAACTTGTCGAACGGCCAGCGCGGGAACTTCACCACGCAGTAGTCAATGGCAGGCTCAAAGCACGCCTTCGTCTTCTTCGTTACCGAGTTGACGATCTCATCCAGCGTATAGCCGATGGCGATCTTCGACGACACCTTGGCAATCGGGTAGCCCGTTGCCTTCGACGCGAGTGCCGAGGAACGGCTGACGCGCGGGTTCACCTCAATAACGTAGTACTGATCGCTCTTCGTATCGAGCGCATACTGCGCGTTGCATCCGCCCTCAATGCCGAGCTCGCGGATAATCCGCAGACTGGCACTGCGCAGCATCTGATACTCATGATCGGTCAGAGTCTGTGCGGGCGCAACAACGATACTGTCTCCCGTATGGACACCGACAGGGTCAAAGTTCTCCATGCTGCAGACGGTAATGCAGTTGTCGTTCCCGTCACGGATGACTTCGAACTCGATCTCCTTCCATCCCGCGACACTGCGCTCGATGAGCACCTGCCCGATCATGGAGTAGTTCAGCCCCTTGATGACGATGGCAATGAGTTCTTCCTCATTCTCAGCAATGCCGCCGCCCGTACCTCCCATGGTATAGGCAGGGCGAACGATGACAGGGTAGCCGATCGTGTTGGCAAAATCCACAGCTGCGTGGACATCCTCGACAATCAGGCTCTCGGGGATTGGCTCCCCGAGTTTCTCCATTGTCTCCTTAAAGCGCTCACGATCCTCCGCCTTCTCGATGGCATCGAGAGACGTGCCGAGGAGCTCCACACCGTACTCCGCCAGGATGCCCTTCTCCGCAGGCTGAACGGCAAGGTTCAGCCCCGCCTGTCCGCCGAGCGTGGCGAGAAGGCCATCCGGCTTTTCCTTGGCAATAATCTCCGTCAGGAACTCCACCGTCAGCGGCTCAATGTAAACACGGTCAGCGATATTGGTGTCCGTCATGATGGTGGCGGGATTGCTGTTGACGAGGACGACCTCCAGCCCGTCTTCCTTCAATGCACGGCAGGCCTGTGAGCCGGCATAGTCAAACTCTGCGGCCTGTCCGATGATGATGGGGCCGGAGCCGATCACCATGACTTTATTGAGATTTTCCTTACGCGGCATCCTCTCACTCCCCCTTCATCAGTGCCCAGAACTCATCAAAGAGATACATATTGTCGTCGGGTCCCGGCGCAGCCTCGGGATGGTACTGCACCGAGAAGATCGGCAGCGACGTGTGCCGCAGCCCCTCGACCGTATCATCGTTGACGTTCGTATGCGTAATGACGAGCGGTGTCCCCTCGAGCGAGGCGGGATCAACCGCATAGCCATGATTCTGCGCCGAGATGTGTACGCGGTTCATCCGCAGATTCTTGACGGGCTGATTGCCGCCGCGATGGCCAAACTTCATCTTATAGGTCTTTGCGCCAAAGGCGAGCGCGAGCAGCTGATGCCCGAGGCAGATGCCAAAGATCGGCTTCTTGCCTGCCATCTTCTGAATCTCTGCGACGATCTCAGGCACATCCTGCGGGTCTCCCGGCCCGTTGGACAGAAAGATGCCGTCGGGATTCAGCGCAAGCACCTCCTCGGCACTCGTGTACGCAGGCAGTACCGTGATCTTCGCACCAAGGCGGTTGATATTTTCCAAAATGCTGCGCTTGACGCCGAAGTCCAGCGCGGCAATATGCGGTGCGTCCTCCTGATCCGTCTCCATGACATAGACTTCGGGCGTTGTGACCATCGCCACGAGATCGCGCGGCAACTCCTCCGCCTGCAGTGCAGCGATCTCATCCGGCTCCGTGCCGTCGGGGACGATCACTCCCTTCATCGAGCCCGCAGCGCGGATATGGCGCGTCACCGCTCGTGTATCGACATGATAAAGGCACGGAACCTTGCTCTGCGTGAGAAAGTCAATCAAGCTCTTCTCAGACTGCCAATTATTCGGTGCATCACAGAGTTCACCGATGACAAAGCCGCGCACAAACGGGCGGCGGGACTGCATAAATTTCTCCGCCGTACCGTAGTTCCCAATCAGCGGGTAAGTCATCGTGAGAATCTGTCCGCAGAACGACGGGTCGGTCAGACTTTCCTGATACCCCGTCATGGTCGTCGTAAAGACAACCTCCCCCACCGTCTTCGCGCTGCCGTCCAGCAGCTCTCCCGCATAGGACGAACCGTCCTCCAAAATCAGTTTTCCTCTCATATTGTTATGACTCCGTCCTTCATCACAATATTCCCGTCCACGACCGTCAGCACAGCCTTTCCTCGAAGTTCTCGTCCGACAAACGGCGAGTGGCTTCCCCGCGTGTAAAACTTTTTCTCGTCCACCGTCCAGACGCAGTTCGGATCAATGACCGTCACATCCGCCGGTGCCCCCTCGCGCAGCGTCCCCGCATCGAGATGAAAGATGCGCGCAGGCGCATAGGTCATGCGCTCGATCAGCGTCTCGAGCGGGAGCTTCCCCGTGTGAACCAGCTCCGTCATGAGCACTCCGAGTGCCGTCTCAAGCCCCGGGAAGCCGCTCGGCGCATAGATGTACTCGCGATCCTTCTCCTCACGTGCGTGCGGGGAGTGATCCGTTACTACCATATCAATCGTCCCATCGAGCAGTCCTGCCAGCATTGCCGCTGTGTCTTTTTCCGTCCGCAGCGGCGGATTGACCTTCGTTGAGCTGTCCGTTGGATCGACGCAGTCCTCCGTCATCGTGAGATGATGCGGGGTGACCTCTGTCGTCACGTGCACACCGCGCGCCTTCGCCTCGCGTACCAGCTGAACGGCACGCGCCGAGCTGATGTGGGCAACATGGACATGCGCACCCGCATACTCGGCGAGCATGATGTCGCGCGCGACGGCAATATCCTCGGCGACAATCGGACGCCCCTTGATGCCGAGCATCGCACTGCGATGCCCCTCATTCATGGCGCCCTCCTCTACGAGAGAGGTATCTTCCTCATGATTGATGATCGCCTTATCAAACGGCGCAAGATAGTCGTATGCACTGAGGAGAACCTTTGCCGACGGATCGAAGTGACCATCGTCTGAGAAGGCGACCGCTCCCGCCTCAACCATATCGCCGAGCTCTGCCAGCTCCTTGCCCTCCTGGTTCTTCGTCACAGCACCGATGATGCGGATGTGCATGACTGCCGCCTCTTCGGCGCGCTTCTGCAGGCTCGTCACCAGTGCCGCCGTATCGACGACAGGGCGCGTGTTCGGCATCGTCGCAATCGTCGTATATCCTCCTGCCGCTGCGGCGCGCGAACCGGAGGCAAAATCCTCCTTTGCCTCCTGACCGGGCTCGCGGAAATGCGTGTGCATATCGATCAGACCGGGCACAACTACCTTTCCCGCAGCATCGTAAATCTCCGCGCCGTCGGCGGAAAGATTTGCGCCAACGGCGCGGATCACACCGTCCTCGACGAGGACATCGGCAACTTCATTTCGTTTGGAGGCGGGATCAATCACCCGTCCCCCTTTCAGCAGCAACGCACGCATTCAGGCCTTCCCTCCCATCAGTACCAGTGTAAAGAGCGCCATCCGCACGGCAACACCGTTTTTAACCTCCTCCTGGATCCGCGACTGCACACCGTAGGCGACGGACTCGGAGATCTCCCATCCCTTATTCATCGGGCCGGGATGCAGCACGAGAGCATCCTCCTTCGCCAGTGCGAGCCGCTCCTCACTGAGCCCGTAGATACGCGCGTACTCCCGCGTCGACGGGAACAGCCCGCCCTTCATGCGCTCGAGCTGTATGCGCAGCACCTCGACTACGTCAGCCCCCTCAAGAGCATCCTCCACGCGGTCATGGATCGTGACGCCCTCCTCCTCACACAGAAAGCGCGGCAGGAGGGTGCGCGGTCCCGCGATATGGACATCCATCCCCATCTTTCGCATGCCCTGAATGTCAGATCGCGCCACGCGGCTGTGCAGAACATCACCGAGAATGGCAACCTTCAGCCCCGCGAGTTTCCCCTTGTTTTCCTCAATCGTATAGAGATTAAGCAGGCCCTGTGAGGGATGCGCATGCGCGCCGTCCCCCGCATTGATGATGACGGGAGAGACCGCCTTGGCGGCGTAGGCAGCCGCGCCCTCAGCTTTATGCCGCATGACAATGGCATCCACGCCCATCGCCTCGATCGTATAAAGCGTGTCGCGCAGGCTCTCCCCCTTCACGATGCTCGATGCGCTCGCCGTGATGTTCACCACATCGGCGCCCAGATACTTTCCCGCCAGTTCAAATGACGTCCGCGTCCGCGTGCTCGGCTCATAAAAAAGCGTCACAATCGCCTTCCCGCGCAGTGCGGACACCTTCTTGATGTCACGCCCGACGATATTCTTCATCTCGCGTGCCGTACTGAGAACCAGACGGATCTCCTCGGCGGAAAAATCCTCCAGACCGAGCACATCCCGTCCTTTGAGCGACAACTCCTGTCCCATGTGCATCCCCTTTCAACAAAAAAGCCTTCTCACGCCGAAAGAAAGGCATAAGAAAGCTTTGCATCCAAAATAAACTCGAATGACCGCGTCGAATATTTCATTGAAAACTCCCTTAAGGCCTCACAGGACCTCTTAAAAGGCAATATAGAGAAGAGTGCATCAGCACTCACTTTCTTTTTTATCATTATACGAGGTCATGACAAAAAAAGCAATGGAAAAATCACGGGGGGCATTGTGTTCTTAGATTGTAAACGCAATCCCCAAAACACAGTAATCGCATACGATACTTTTATCTCTGTTCCAGCACTTCCCCCCGCTCCATGCGTGTCAGCTGCTGCCAATGCCGGTACATCGTTGACATAGCGAGGACGAAGGCGAGGATCTCGGCGATGGGGCCCGCGTACAGCGCGCCGTCCAGCCCAAAGATGCGCGGCAGGAGGATGAGCAGCGGCAGGAGGAAGAGACCCTGCCGCGAGAGGGAGAGTGTGAGCCCCGTTCGCACGCTGCCGATCGCCGTGAAATAGTTGACGGTGAGCGGCTGGACGCCGCTGATGCAGACCATCATCAGATAGATGCGCAGATATTTTTCGGCAAAGTCAAAATAGAGCTCCGACCCGCCGCCGAAGATGGCGGTGATTTGGCGTGGAAAGAGCTGAAAGACCAAAAAAATCGCTATACTTAAAAGCAACGCAAAAACAAGCCCCTTGCGATAGGTCTCCTTGATGCGCCCGTAGTTCTCCGCCCCCATATTAAAGCTGAAGATCGGCTGACACCCCTGCGCCAGGCCGACGGTAAAGGCGATCAGCACACTGTTGAGTTTCGTGACAATCCCCGCCACAGCGAGCGGAATATCCGCACCGTAGACGCTCGCCGCACCGTAGTGCGTGAGGATATTGTTGAGCGTAATGCCGACGGTCATCATGATGATCTGATTCAAAAAGTTCGACAGCCCCAGTTTGGCGATACGGAGCATCTCATGCCTCCGCATCCGCAGCATGGAGCGCACGATCAGAAACGCCTGAAAGCGGGAAAAATAACGAATACATACGAGGAATGAGACGATCTGCGCCATGACGGTAGCGAGCGCCGCCCCCTCCATTCCCCAGCCGAATCCGAGCATGAAGAGTGCATCCAGCAAAATGTTCAGAACGGCTCCGCTGACCATACACCGCATCGCATAGGACGGCGCGCCATCCGCGCGGATGAGCATACTGTTCGCCGTGAAAAAGAGGAGAAACGGCAGTCCGCATGCCGTAATTCCGAGGTAACGCTGTGCATACGGCAGAACGTTCTCCGTCGCTCCGCAGAGCAGGAGCACAGGTGTCTGGAAGATGAAAATAAGACCGCCGAGCAGGATACCGAGCACGGCGGACATGACGAGCCCCGTGCCGACGTAGCTGCGTGCAGCGTCCTGCGCCTTTTCCCCCATAAAGAGGTTGAAATTTGCCGCCGTCCCGATGCCCACGAGCTGCGCCAGTCCCGTGGAGAGAATCACGATGGGAAAGGCGGTATTCGTCGCGGCATTTCCCAAGATGCCGACCGTATGCCCGATGAAAATCTGATCCGTGATGTTGTAAATCGTATTGACGAGCATACTGACGATGGCGGGCAGGGCAAACTTTCGAATCAATCCGCCCACGGGCGCAATGGCAAGCGGATTCTCCTTTGGTGTCACAATGGATTCCGTCATAATGCTCTCCTGACTAGCGCGGTATCGTCATTGGTTCTTCCATGCGCGGACAGACAGTTCACGCCGCAGGACGCTCCCGTTCCAAAGCGCGTCCTCCATACAGCGTGCGCCGCGCAGCCCCATAAAGGGAAGATCGGAGAGCAGCAGGCGATCCACAACAGGATAGGCGACGGGCAGATAGAGCATTCGGCGAGGGTCGGCGTACACGGACTCGCTGCTGCTGCCCATGAGCAGCCCGTGCTCCATCGCCGCAAGGAGTTCCTGCGCCCGCGCCGTATCCGTCTCCGCCAGCCGCTCATCAGCGATTGCTGCACCAGCCTCATCTGCTCGTAATACTGCTGCAACAGCAAGGTGGCGTACATCCGCCCACTCTGTACGCAGTGCCTGCGCCATCCCCCACGCCGTCGTACGCGGCGCACGAATGAGCACTGTATCAAAGCACAGCTCTCCCCACGTATTCTTGAGATCGTTAATCCGCAGGAAATCCCTGCGCTCCGCCGCATGGATCTCCGCCATCGCCGCCGCCATCTGCGGAGGCGGCAGTACGGCACAGATCTCCTCCAGCCATCGCCGCGTTCCTGCTCGTCCGTAGGGAGGCAGCGGAGCAATATAGGGCATACCGCAGCGTTCCTCGAGGTACTCTGCCGCCGCCAATCCGAGCTCGTCATGCACGACGATGTTCAGCTCCGCCTGAGCGAGAGAATCGACATCCTCGGGGCGCATGCCACAGCCGAATACATGGCGGACTTCATAGCCTGCCCTCGTCAAGAGGCACACGAGTTCCCGTGCATCGTTCTCCCCGTTGTAGTAGGAGGAGGTTATGCCGATGAGGTTGACGCCCCGGCGCACGGATGGCTCCGTCGCCCGAAGCAGCACCTCAAGCGCCGCACAGGAAGCGCGCCGCCATCCATCCGCAAAGCTCCCGATCAGTCCGCCGCTGTCAAGGGAAACAATGGGACAGGTCACCCCTGCGGCACGTACAATCGCGCCGACATCGTCACCGATTAGGCTCGCCGAACTGCCGCTGATGACAGCAAGCAGCGCAGGCGGATGCGCAATATACGGCTGAAGCGCCTCGCGCAGATACGCCTCTGCACCGAACACAATCGCATCGTTATCGAGCTGTGTGCATTGCATTCGATGCGAGATATCGCTCTGCGTCTGTTCAATATGCCGCTGTGTAAAGAGATAGCACCAGAGCGGCCCATTGACGATGACCGCACAGCCCTTCATACCGGCAAAGAACGCCGCCGCCCCCGTCAGCGCGCAGCTCTCCATCCACATAGACATATCGTCAAAACTGAGATTGCCCTCATCCATAGATCAGCCCTCCCCTCTCAATATGCCGATAGAGTACGTGCTCCATATCCTCAATCAGCTGGCGCTCCATCGCCCAGCCGACCGTGGGCAGCTTGCCGAGCAGAATCTGACGCAGCTGCACATCCACGAGTTCATGTGTCGTAAAGGCAAAATCCACTGCGTGCAGCAGCTCCTCGCTTGTGGGATCGTCTGCGTCGAGAATCGGCGCGTCGGTACATTGGTGCAGTCCGTCCTCTACCCCCGTCCGCTGTTCGGCAGTAAAAAGATCGAGGAGGATGATGCCCGCGAGACGCACTCCTGCCTTTTCGATCAGCCGCAGGAGGATCTCTGGCTGCAGCCAGTGCAGTTCCCGCCCGACGACGAGCACGGTGCGCCGCCCGTTGAGCATCTCCCGCGCACGGACGAGCACGCGATCAAATACCTTTTTCTCGCGCTCTATGACCTTCTCTGCCGCTGCCGTACGCCCACAGCATGCCGCGATGGCGCGCAGCCAATGCGCAGTCTCCTCCGCACTGCCCGCAAACGCATCGGCAAAGTACGGCGTGCCAAAACGCGCATGGATCTCCTGTGCAAAGGAAATCAGCATTTCCTGTTTCTCATCCGACATCGCACTCCCGAGCACAACGAGCAGCTCTGCCTCCGGCACCGCCTGCATCTCATCGAGCGGCATATAGGTTGGGAACTGCCCCGCAAGATGCAGCCCAATCCCTTCGAGCAGCCGCTTCAGCTCCTGCACATAGGCACTGTAGAGCCCGCCGTAGTCACCGAGGAACACGACCGTCCCCCTGCGCGTCTCCTTGGGCGGCTGCATAAAGCGTTCCACCAGCACACGGCCAACGGACAGGTAGCCATCGAAGGACACATCATCCAAAAAGCCGCCCGTCGGAATGGCGATGATGGGCAGACCGAGCTCCGCCTCCATCCCCTCCGCCGCTGCACGCGTATCATCTCCGATGATGCCGCTCACGCACGATCCGCCGATAAAGACCGCACGCGGATGATATTTCTCTGCAGCATAACGCACGCACGCGCGCAGGCGCTCCACCGCACCGAACACCGCATCGTTCTCGCCGATTCCGCTCGTGAGAAGCGGCACGGGCGACGGCGGCGCATACGTCTCCGCCCCGACCATGCGATGAAACGTCCCGACATCCTTTTCGCGCACGACATGAGCACAGGAACGCGGACTGTGAAAGATCACCAACGCGCCGCGCGCGTACGACAGCGCCCACCAGACGGCAGGCATACTGCAGCTGCACTGGGCACGCCGCACACCGGCGCGCTTTACCTCAATCCCCATACTGCTCCACCCTGTCCTCCAGCTCCTCGACGACGCTGAATGGTTCGTTCCGATCAATGTCCTCCGCCAGCTTTCGATCACCCTGCGCCTGTATGGAATCAGGAGCATAGGCGATAAGCATCTGCCGGAACGCAATTTGTTTCAAACTCATCTCTCCTTACTGTCTTTTCATATAGAATACCACAACGGCACGAAAAATTCTGTGCGTTTTGCGCCATCCGCCCATGGATATAATGCTCCATCGTTTTGCCGAACACCGACAACTTATGGTATACTATCGATAGAACAACACAGAGAAAGAATGCAGCACAATGGGAATGGGAGGACTCACAATGACAAAACTGCCAAAGATCGCACTCGGCACATGGGCATGGGGCAACGACGGCACGTTCGGCACGGCATACACGGAGGATCAGCTGCGCCCCGTCTTTGATTCCGCTATGCAGCATGGGCTGACCCTCTGGGACACGGCTTATGCATACGGGATCGGCACAGCGGAGAAGACACTCGGCGCATTTCTCAAAGGGCATGCACGCGACTCCTTCCTCCTCTCGGATAAGCTCACACCGCAGTGCATGGATGAGTCATTCGCCAATCCTGTCGCGGATATGTGGGCCGTGCAGAAAAAGCTGCTCGGTACAGACAGCATCGACATCTACTGGGTGCACAACGCAGCCGAGGCACCACAGTGGATCGAGCGCCTTGCCGCATTCTTCGAGAAAGCGGAACATACGCCCATCATCGGCGTATCGAACCACAACATAGGACAGATCGAGGAGGCCGATGCAGTCCTTCAACATCATGGACTGAAACTCGGCGCGGTACAGAACCACTTCAGCCTGATCAATCGCTCCTCCGAGGAGTCCGGCATCCTTGACTACTGCCACAAAAAGGACATCCCCTTTTTCTCCTACATGGTGCTCGAACAGGGCGCGCTCACAGGTCACTACAGCACGTTGTATCCGATGCCGGCGGACGCGGCGCGCGCAGCAGTCTACAACCCGATCATGGACAAGATCGACACACTGAACCTCTCGCTCAAACTGCTCGCAGACAAGTACAAGGCGAACATCGCCCAGATCTCCATCGCATGGGCGATCGGCAAGGGCACGGTCCCTATCATCGGCGTGACCAAGGAACATCACGTTACCGATGCACTGCGCGCGACGGAGATCACACTCACCGCCGAGGAGATCACCCTCCTCGAGAGCACGGCGGACAAGCTCGACTTTGACATCATCCGCGACTGGGAAAAAGAGATGGTATAGATCAGCACAAATGCAAAAGAGCTGCGGCACGAGGTATATCCCCGTACCGCAGCTTTTCTTTTATACAACAAAAAATCCCCGGAAATCCGAGAATTTGCACACAAAAAGAGCAGCCATTCTGCCGGTTTTCCTTTGCAGTGCAGAGTATCTCTGCGGGCAGGGAGCGGCGTTTCCGCCTGCTCCCCCGTGACTGCATGCCACACAGTCAGACCGCCGTACCATAGCGTATGCCACAGGTACGGCGGTTTGAAAAACATAGCGCGTAAATTGCTTGCTTAGTATAGTATGAGAATTGCATTAAATCAAGAGAATGTTGAAATACCGCTGACATCCGACCGCATGCCGACAACATGGATGCCGACTCGTACCGTCAGCGGCAGTGACCGGAAAAGCTGCAAACAGTCCTCTGCAACGACAGAAGAGCTTCATGCACCTTCCCTCCGTGCGAGTTCCTCGCGCAAAGCGCGCTGCATGAGATCGGTGTTCGGGCGGACGCCCGTCCAGAGATAGAATGCCTCCGCGCCCTGCATGACGAGCATGGTCTCACCGTTGATTGTCGTGCACCCATGCGCTGCCGCCGCACGGAGAAATGCAGTCTCGGCGGGGGTATAGATGAGATCGTAGACGGCGGCAGACGGGCTGATTGCCGCAGGATCCACAGGCGGCATTGCATCCGTCTGCGGGCTCATGCCGATCGGCGTGGTCTGCACGACAATGTCTGCCGTACAAAGCACATCCCGAAAGTGCGGATCGTCAAAGCAGTACACGGCAAGTGTGCCGTCTGCCGCAAAGTCGGTGCAGAGCGCCTTGCCTTTTGCGAGATTCCGCACACCGATGCACACAGAGGATACGCCGCTGCGCAGGAGTCCCCAGAGGGCGGCACGTGCTGCACCGCCCGCGCCGATGAGGACAGTGCGTTTTCCCGCAAGCCCAATCCCACACGCGGCAAAGCCTGCCATAAAGCCTGTTACATCCGTATTGTGCCCTGTCATTGTCCCGTCTGATGCAATCACGACGGTATTGACCGCCCGAATCCGCTGTGCATCCTCGCTCAGCACATCGAGGAGTGGCATAATCTCTGTCTTGAACGGAATCGTAACGTTGAACCCTGCCACACCCGCGTCGCGCAGTCCGCATACCGCCGAGGTGAGTGCCTCGCGGTGCACGGGAAACGCCGTATAAACATAGTCCAATCCTGCCTCATGCAGTGCCGCATTCTGTATGATCGGCGACAAACTGTGTGCAATCGGCGCACCGATCACACCCAGTATTTTTGTTTTCCCCGTAATCACGTGCATCCCTCTTATCTTTCCCGTCAGCTGTGCTTCCCGCGCACCTCTTCGAGCAGTCCCATCTTCAGCTCGTAGTAATTCGGCGTCGTATCGAGATAGTGCCGATGCGGATTCTCAAACCGCTGTTCCTCCGGCCAGATCTCCTCCGCCAGCTGACGGCGCACATATGCGCGAATCTCCTCCAAGGGCGGCAGCTCCTCGACCCGCTCCCCATCCCTGACATAGAGACGGCGCAGGTTCACCGCCGAACCACCCTCGAAGAAGCGGTTTTTCCATGGCTTGCGCGGATCAACATAGCGGAACGGCTGCGTGAGGTCGACCGGTTCGCCCTGCACTGCAATCATGTCCGCGACCGCCTTGCCGTGACGGTCATAGATGCGGTAGAGATCCTTCAGTCCCGGATTCGTCAGTTTCTCGACATTCTCCGACATCTTGATGCGCGGCTGAAAGATGCCGTTCTCCTCCACAGCGACGAGCTTATACACGGCGCCGAAGACAGGATCGGACTTTGCCGTGATGAGCCGTTCGCCGACACCGAAACTGTCCACGCGTGCGCCCTGCAGGAGGAGGGAGGAGATGGTAAACTCATCGAGGCTGTTCGAGAGGATAATCTTGCAGTCCTCAAGCCCCGCCTTATCGAGCATTTTTCGAATGCGCTTCGAGAGATAGGCGAGGTCGCCCGAGTCCACACGCACGCCTGCGAGACGATGTCCCTGCGGCGCGAGAACCTCACGGGCGATACGGATGGCGTTTGGGATGCCCGAGTGAAGCACATCGTAGGTGTCGACGAGGAGGACGGTGGCCTGTGGGTAGATCTCTGCATATTGTTTGAACGCCGTGTACTCATCCTTGAAGAACATGACCCAGCTGTGCGCCATAGTGCCCGAGATGGGAATATTAAACTGCTGCCCTGCCGAGACCGTCGCCGTCATGTCGATGCCGCCGATGTACGCCGCGCGTGCCCCATAGGTTGCCGCGTCCATATTATGCGCGCGCCGCGCACCGAAGTCCGCAACTTTGCGCCCCTCGGCGGCACGCACGATGCGCGACGCCTTTGTCGCGACGAGGGACTGATGGTTGATCTGCGCGAGGATCGCCGTCTCCACAAGCTGTGCGTCGATGATCGGTGCAACAATCGTCAGGAGCGGCTCATTCGGATAGATGATCGTTCCCTCAGGCATGGCGTAGATGTCGCCGCGGAAGCGGAAACCGCGCAAGAAGTCCAGGAATTCCTCGGAGAAGAGGTTCTGTTTGCGGAAATAGGCAATGTCCGCATCGGAGAAGGAGAGATTCTCCACGAACTCGATGACGTGCTGAAGCCCCGCAAAGATGGCGTAGCCCCCCTTGTCGGGGACGGAACGGAAAAAGAGATCGAACGCCACGCGAACATCGCGGTTCGGCTGATGAAAATATCCATAGGACATGGTCATTTCGTAGAAATCCATCATCATGGATAGATTTCGTTTATCAAACTGTGTCACAACGCGTTCCCCCTATCGGGCATAGAAACAAGACAGATCAAATTGAATCCATTATAGCATTTTCTGGAGATTCACGCAAAAATTCTTTATTTTCTTTTGTTTTCTTCTGCTGCTCTAAAAAATCACGATCTGCCTGTGACAGCGTGACGCGTGCGAGGAGCTCAGGGCGATGCCGCAGTGTCGTGAGAAGTGCCTGTTCGCGCCGCCAGCGGGCGATCTCTGCATGATTGCCCGAGAGAAGGACGTCGGGTACAGCCTTGCCCTCGAAGTCACGTGGGCGTGTGTACTGCGGATAGCCGAGCAGCCCATCAAAGAAGGAGTCTGTTGCGGCGGATGCGGCATCACCGAGCACGCCCGGCAGCATCCGCGCTGTGGCGTCTACGGTCAGCATGGCGGGAATCTCCCCGCCCGTCAGGACAAAATCGCCAACGGAGATCAGACGATCTGCGAGGTCATAGATCCGCGCATCAAAGCCCTCATAGTGTCCGCAGATGAGCACCAGCTGCTCATACGATGCGAGCTCCTTTGCTGCACGCTGGGTAAACACCTCGCCCGCGGGATCGAAGATGATCGTACAGCGGTGCTCCTCATACGCAGCGGTCCTCCCGTACACGTCGCGCACGGCGGCGTACAGGGGCTCGGGCTTCAGCACCATACCTGCCCCGCCGCCGCACGGCGTATCGTCCACATGATGATGCTTATCCGCCGCGTAGTCGCGAAAATCTGTATAGTGGATGTCGATGAGCCCACGCTGCACTGCGCGGCCGATGATGCTGCTGCCGAACACGCCCGCAAACATCGCGGGAAAAAGCGTCACAAGGTCAATTCTCATAGCTGCTTCATCCTACTTTCTGCATATCCTCCCCATTATAGCATGAAGCCGCAGACAAATTGCGGCGTCTCTGCAAAATATTTGATAAATATATTCAGAAAAACTGCACTTTGATATATAATGGAGAAGTCAACACTATGGCAGTGATTCGGAGCAATACCATGGAAATCAACCTTGCACATTTCAATGTCAGCATCGGACGGCAAAAGCCCGAGAATATTCTCCACAGTGATGTCCCCTGCCCGTTCTGCGACACGTCAAAGTTGACGGGGATCATCGAGAGAGACGGCGACATCATCCTGCTCAAAAATAAATACAACGTCATCGAGGAAGCCGACCAATTTGTCCTCATCGAGGGGGCAGACTGCCACGCCGATATTCCCGATTATTCCAAGGAACATATCCGTCGCCTCATTGCCTTCGGCATGCGGCACTGGAAGAAGATGCGCGAGAGCGGCGCATACGATACAGTGCTCTTTTTTAAGAACTACGGGCCATATTCGGGCGGTACCATCCGCCATCCGCACATGCAGCTCGTCGGCTTCCCCCATTTTCGTCCGGAGCTTGCCTTCTCCCGTGAGGAGTTTGAGGGACTGACGATTGACGAAACGGACGGCGTGACATTCACGCTATCCACGCATCCACGCGTCGGCTTTCGCGAGCTCAATATTATCCCGCGGGATGCGCGCGCGACCAATGTGATCGCCGACTACATACAGATCGCCGTGGATTTTATCCGGCGGCGCAATGACAGCTATAATATTTTCTTCTACCATGACGGCGCGGATATCTTCATCAAGATTCTGCCGCGCTTTGCGACCTCCCCCGTCTTTATCGGCTACAACATCCGCCTGCTTCCATCAAATCTAAAGGAGATGCGGGATGAGATCCGAACCATATATTTTGAAAGCGACCATACCAAATGCAGGACATGAACGACACGATTGAGGAAATGCCGCGCCGCAGGAAAACGCGGCGCAGAAGCAGCGGGCGAAAGAAGCCATCGCGCAGAAAAAAAACGCCCCTTTCTATCGGGCGTTTTTTCATGATACTGATTCCTATACTGCTTCTCGTCTGCGCGGGGACGTTCTTCTTCGCTCCACATACATGGCAGGAGCTCGGTGCGCTGCTGCCCGAGGCGGAACATCAAAAGCCTGCGAATCAGCTGCATGAGATCCGCGAGCCGGATGCGGCCGATCGGATTCTGCGCGTGCTCTTTGTACGACGCGCCATCGATGCGCGTCTTGACCGTGCGGACTACGTCCCCATCGGACACATTGCCCCCGATCTGCAGCACGCCATCGTCGCCGTAGAGGATCGCCGTTTCTATGAGCATCATGGATTCGACATGACGGGGGTGGCACGCGCGACCCTCGTCAACATCCAACACGGGCGCATCGAAGAGGGGGCGAGCACGATCACACAGCAGCTGGTGAAGAACCTTTTCTTCGGCAGCGAGCAGACCTTTGCACGTAAAGCCGAGGAGCTTCTGCTTGCCCTCGACATCGAGATCGCCTGCTCAAAGGAGGAGATCCTCGAGATGTATCTGAATGTCGTCTACTACGGCGGCGGATTTTACGGCGTACAGGCGGCATCTGACGGGTACTTTGGAAAACCTCCCGCGGCACTCGATCTGCCCGAGGCATCCATGCTCGCAGGCGTTCCGAATGCACCGTCCGAGGTCTCGCCGTTCGTGAACTTCATCGCAGCGAAGAAGCGACAGGCCATCGTGCTGGACACAATGCAGGCACAGGGAATGATTGACGTGCGGACAGCGGAGGATGCGAAGATGCAGGCTCTTATCCTGTGTCCGCGCCATTAGTGCGTTCAGCGGTCGATGAGTGCTGTTCCCTCCGCAAAGAGTCCCGTGCGCGTCACGTACGCTTCGGCAGGGTCGATCGGCAGAGCAAAGTCCCGCGCCATCACGCTGAGCACCTCGATGGGCTTTACACTGCCCGCAGGAGTGACAAGAAGATTCATCCAGAGAATGAGGCATCCATTTTCGTACTGAAACGAAATGGGTGCCTTTATGTATTCCTTCGTCTCAATGCTGCGGCGCTTCTTCGGGGTCACACGCTCCCATACGGCGTGCGCGGCACTGTTGTAGCGGCATACGCTCTCACGTACGGGTGCGAGCTCTCCTTCGTAGGGGATCTTGAGCCGATAGCGGGCCTCATCCACGTCCGCCATCAGGGCGCGGTGTTTCCCCTCCTGAAGGCGCAGGCGGATGATCTCCGCCCCGCGCGGGAGCTGAGCACGCAGCCGCTGCATGACCTCATGGGGCGGCAGTTCCTCGGTCATCTCAAAGTCCACATACTCCGCATCGCTCGCTGCGCCCAACGAGAGCGCCGAGGCAAAGGCGACCTTCATGTGTGGGTTAAAGCCCTCTGAATATGCCATGGGAAGCCCTGCGCGCTTGCACGCGCGGACAAAGAGGTTTGCATAGTCGAGATGGGAGACGTAGCGCAGCTCCTCCCCCTTCGTGATGAGTCCGCGATAGCGTACGGTCGTGCGTTCCTGCGACGTACTCTCCTGCAGTGCAGGATCGGCAGTCACACCCGTTTCCCCATGCTTTTCCTGCCGTTCTTCTTCGCCGGCATAGTCAATCACATCGACGCCGAGCGTCGGACAAATCCCGCAGCCCGTACAGTGCGTGCGGCGGCAGTCCTCCGTAAGAGACGCTGTGAGTGCCTTCTGCCACTCCGTTTTCAGATAGCGTTCGAGCACGCCGGGCGAGGTGTGCGCCCACGGCAGCGGTTCACCGATCGTGCGCGTGCGGCGGCTGTAATACGTCCAGTCGATGCCGCAGTCCGCAAATGCGGCGAAATAGTGTGCATCGTCGAAAAGATCCGACCAGCCGTCAAACTTTGCCCCACGTTTCCATGCAGTGTACAGCGCTGGCGCAAGGCGTCGGTCGCCGCGCGCAAAAATCCCCTCGATCACGGAGAGCCGTGCGTCGTGATAGTGGAACGTAATGGCACGATCCGCGATATGCTCCTTCAGGAGTTGCTGACGGCGCTGAAACTCCTCCATCGAGAGCTGCCCGAACCACTGAAATGGTGTGTACGGTTTCGGCACGAAACAGGAGACGGAGACGGTGACCTTGCACCCACGCCGTCCGCGAATCTCCGTATAGAGATCGACGACCTTCTTCGCGAGGCGGGCGATTCCGATGATGTCCTCATCCGTCTCCGTCGGCAGTCCCATCATAAAGTAGAGCTTCACCTGCTTCCACCCGTGGCGGAATGCCGCCCCACACGCCGTGAGCAGATCCTCCTCCGTCACCCCTTTATTGATGACATCGCGCAGACGCTGCGTCCCCGCCTCAGGCGCGAAGGTCAGTCCGGACTTGCGCACGCGCTGTACCTTCTGGGCAAGCTCCACGGAAAAGCTGTCAATGCGCAGGGACGGAAGGGAGACGCTGACCTTCTCGTCCCGATAGTCACCGATGAGATCATCCACCAGACAGCCAAGCCCCGAATAGTCCGCCGAGGAGAGTGAGGTTAGGCTCATCTCATCATAGCCACTGGAGGAAATCATCCCATGCGCCATCTTGCGCAGACGCTTCTCCGTGCGCTCACGCGCGGGGCGATAGGCGATGCCTGCCTGACAGAAGCGACAGCCGCGTGAACACCCACGAAAGAGCTCAAGCATGGCACGGTTGTGTACGATGTCCATGTAGGGGACGATGGGATGTTCTGCCGAGACCGCATCGTTCATATCCTTCACGACGCGCTTGTAGATTACGGGGCGCGCATCGGGGTGAAGCGCATCCATGCGCACGAAATCCCCTCGTGCATCGTAGACGGGTGCATAGAACGACGGCACATAGATGCCGTCCACACGGAGCAGCTGGGTCAAGAACCCACGCCGTCCGCTCGGTCTGCCCGCTGCATTCCACCGGATAAAGGTTTCGCAGATCTCGGGCAGTACCTCTTCCCCCTCGCCAATGACGAAGAAGTCGAAGAAGTCGGCAATCGGCTCGACGTTGTAAACGCATGGACCGCCGCCGACGATGAACGGCATGTCCTCACCGCGCTCCTCTGCATACAGTGGAATACCCGCCAGATCGAGCATATTCAGCACATTCGAGTAGATCATCTCGTATTGGAGAGAGAAGCCGATGAAGTCAAAGGCACGAACCGCATGGCGAGATTCCAGTGAAAAGAGAGGTATCCCGCGTGCACGCATCTCCTCCTCCATATCGATCCACGGAGCGTAGACACGTTCTGCCGCAAGATCCGCACGGCGATTTAGAATCTCGTAGAGGATGGCGAGTCCGAGATTGCTCATGCCGACCTCGTAGACGTCGGGCAGAGCCAAGGCAAATTTGCAGCGAACGCTGTCCCAGTCCTTGTGGACGGCGTTCCACTCGCCCCCCGTATAGCGCGCAGGCTTCAGCACCGACTGGAGCATGCTGTGATCGAGATGTACCATTTCCTATCCCCCACATTGTGTCGTTCACAAGAAAAGGGGGCTGCGCTGCACGAAGGCAGACAGCCCCGAAGTGTCTACAGAGTCAATAACTCCTTAAGGAAGCACTGATAAATTCGGCACTACCATCTTAACGCATCTTTTTCGCCCGCTTTTCGTTAGCAAATCCTCCACATAGCCTTTGCTATGCGTCCGGTTTGCTGCCTCAATCGGACAAAAAATCTACGTCAATATGGCAGACCTCATTTTATCAGCGATTCCTATAAAAGAAAATTATTCTTTGCAGGAAAATAGAGCGTTTGCGCGAATCAATTAAATACAGGAAAATTGTGGGAGACACCGACACAGTTTCGGTGTCTCTCTTTTTGACCGAGAAATATTTGCTTTCTGTGCTCTGCATGGAGAGCAGGGAGTATCATCAGGCAGGAGGGAGCTATGTTTATTCTTGCATCAGCATCACCGCGCCGCCGCGCGCTCCTGCGCCAGATCGGGGCGCAGTTCGTCTCGATTACGCCCGCTGTCGAGGAGCGCAAGGACGGGGAGCACCCGCGCGACGATGTGATCTACAATGCGCTGATGAAGGCGCGCAAGGTGGCGGCGGAGTACCCCGACCACGCCGTCCTCGGGGCGGATACGGCGATTGTCCTCGGCGGCAAGTCGTTCGGCAAGCCGCGCGATGCCGAGGAGGCGCGCCACATCCTCTCCCTGCTGGAGGGGCGTCAGCACACGGTACTGACGGGGATCGCGTGGGTCGTGGATGGACGCGTGGTCACGGACGCGACGGAGACGACGGTGCGTTTTGCGCCGATGTCGCCGGCGGAGATCGCCGCATACGTGGCGACGGGCGAACCGATGGGCAAGGCGGGGGCGTATGCGATTCAGGGGCGCGCGGCCGTCTACATCGAGGAGATTCACGGCTCGTTCTCGAATGTCGTCGGGCTGCCTCTCTACGCCGTGGCGGCACTCGCGCGCACGGCGGGCGTCGTCATGGAGGCAGCGGACGATGCCTCTCTCTGACCTCCCGCACGGGGAGCTGCCGCGCGAGCGGCTTCTGGCGCATGGGGCGGCGGTGCTCAGTGACGCGGAGCTATTGGCCGTTCTCCTGCGGACGGGGCGGACGGGAGAGCATGTCCTCGATCTCGCACGCGGCATCGTCGCGCAGTTTCGGGAGGAGGGGCTCGCGGCGATCCTGCGCATGCCAGCCGCCGAGTTTGCACGCATCCCGGGCATCGGCGGGGCAAAGGCGGCGACGGTACTCGCCGCCCTAGAGCTCGGCCGACGCGCCTACGCGGGGACGCACGGGATGCCGCACCTGAACGAGGCGGCGGATGTGATGACGCTCCTTTCGGCGCGCTGCCATGCGGAGCGACGCGAGCACTTCTTCGTCCTGCCGCTCTCGGCAAAGAACGAGCTGCTGATGCTCGCCGATGTGTCGACGGGGACGCTCACGAATGCGCTGGTGCACCCGCGCGAGGTATTCGAGCCCGCGATCCGCTGCGGCGCGGCGCATGTGATCGTCGCACACAACCACCCGAGCGGCGACCCCACGCCGAGCGCGGAGGATCACCGCCTCACACGCAGTCTGTACGAGGCGGGGAAACTGCTCGGCATCCCTGTGACGGATCATGTCGTCGTCGCGCGGGACGGTTTCTTCAGCTTTGCCGAGGAGGGGCTGTTGTAAGGAATCGCTGATAAATTCAGCCGCGCCATCTTGACGCATCTTTTTTGCCCGCACTTCGGCGGAAAATCCTCCACAGAGCACCACTCTGCGTCCGGTTTTCCACCTCGTTCGGACGAAAAATCTACGCCAATCTGACGGACTTCATTTTATCAGCGATTCCGTAATACTTTTTTTTCACAGAAAAAGGATTTGCCGTTTTATCATCGAAATATACAGATAACGTAACTAACAATATGCAGCAAATTAGGAGGGATTATGATGAGTGACATCAAGAAGATTCTCGTCCCTGTGGATGGTTCGGTCAACGGCTGCAAGGCTGTGGACGAGGCGCTCTCGATCGCGGAAAAATGCGGTGCGGAGCTGGATTTTGTCTACGTCGCGAGCAACATCAACAAGGATATCCCGAGCCATATCATCTTTGACCGTATCTGGGAGAAGCTGCCCGAGAGCCTGACGGCGCGCAAGCACGTCAAGAGCGGGCACGTCGCCAAGTGCATTCTGGAGCTGGCCGATGAGGAGAAGGCGGATATCATCATCATGGGCAGCCGTGGTCTCGGCCTCCTCAAGGGTGTACTCATCGGCAGCGTCAGCCAGAAGGTGGTGGAGGAGTCGAAGATCCCCGTCATGGTCGTCAAATAGGAGGTGCAGCCATGACGGTACGTGAGCGTTTGGAGGAGCAGGAGGCGGCTCTGCTGTCGCCGCTGGCGGCGCGCAGCGTGGATGCATCGCGCAGTCATCCGATGGCGGAGTGCCCCTTTCGCACAAAGTTCCAACGCGACCGTGACCGCATTCTGCATTCCAAGTCCTTTCGCCGGCTAAAGCACAAGACGCAGGTCTACATCGTGGCGGGCGACCACTACCGCACGCGCATGACGCACAGCCTTGAGGTGGCGCAGATCTCGCGCACGATCGCGCGGAGTCTGCGGCTCAACGAGGATCTGACGGAGGCGATCGCCCTCGGGCACGATGTCGGACATACGCCGTTCGGACATGCGGGCGAGGCGGTGATGGAGGAGATCCTCGGGCATTTTGCCCACAACGAGCAGAGCCTGCGCATGGTGGAGATCCTAGAGCGCGGCGGGCACGGGCTGAACCTTACGGGCGCGGTGCGCGACGGCATCCTGAACCACACGGGAAAGGGGATGCCGTCGACGTTTGAGGGACGCATTGTCCGCATCGCCGACCGCATCGCCTACCTCTGCCACGACTATGACGACAGCCTGCGTGCGGGGCTCCTCACGGCGGATGATCTGCCGGCAGAGGTGCGCGACGCGTTCGGTACGGATACGTCGGCGATGATCACAAGCATGGTGTCGGATATGATCGTCACCTCGGAGGCACGCGGCGACGCGGCGCTCTCTCCGGAGGTGCAGCATGTGATGGATGCGTTCCGCAGCTTTATGTTCGAGCACATCTATCATTCCAAGACGCTCGCGCACGAGCGCGCACAGGCGGGCTATGTCCTGCGTGCGCTGATGGATCACTTCACCGTGTACTTTGACACGCTGCCGCGCGAGTTTATCGCGCGGGCGGAGCGGTGGGGGCGCGAGCAGTGCGTCGTGGACTACGTGGCAGGGCTGACGGACAGCTACGCCGTCGCGCTGTTCCGCGAGATCTACATCCCGCCCGTCGATCAGATGACCATCAAACCAATATAAGGAGAAACCTATGCGTGACCCGAGGATGGAGGCGTTCGTGCAGCAGGTGCGCGCAGGAACGGACATCCTCGCCGTCGTGCAGAGCTATGTATCTCTGAAGCGCAAGGGCAACCGCTACTGGGGCTGCTGCCCGTTCCACAGCGAAAAGACCGCATCGTTTTCCGTTGTGCCGTCGGAGGGCTTTTTTTACTGCTTCGGCTGCCATGCGGGCGGCGATGCGTTCAAATTTCTCTCGCTCATCGAGCACATCACCCCGTTTGAGGCGATCCTGCGGCAGGCGGAGCAGCTCGGCATCGAGCGCCCCGCGCGTCAGCGCGATGCGCGGGAGGAGGCGCGGCTGCGTGCCCTTGACGATCTGCGGCGCGTCAATGCGCTCGCGCGGGATTTCTTCCACAACTGTCTCACCATGACACGCTACGGCGCGGCGGGCAAGGCATATCTCGCAGGGCGCGGCATCACGGATGAGGCGATCGAGCGCTACGGCATCGGCTTCGCTCCGGATGCGTGGTCAAAGCTCTCCGATGCGTTCCAAAAGCGCGGCGTTGCTCAGCACGTCCTCGTCGATGCGGGGCTTGCCGTGCGGCGTGAGCGCGGAGGTGGGATTTACGACCGCTTCCGGGGGCGCGTCATCATCCCCATCGCGGATGAGCGCGGGCGCATTGTCGGCTTTGGCGGG
>ERZ772921.309-NODE-309-length-30212-cov-4.501442_pt1 | contig 30212 bp, 25 predicted proteins | sample MGYA00512117_ERZ772921 | MGnify/ENA primary metagenome ERZ772921 (study PRJEB29015, sample SAMEA2737944) | human oral metagenome | biome: human oral; feature: human-associated habitat; material: dental | place: China | collected 2150 ...
CTCGTCTGCCTGCTCGATGCCATCTCCGGCCCTCCCGACGCCGCCCGTCCCGACCGTTCCATTATAGCGCAAAAAGGGCGTCCCACCTGCGGATATGTTATATCCGACCACGTCATTCGCACATCGGGGCGGCAGGTCGGCGGCGCGCGTTCCCGGGGCCTCGCGCCCCATGCGCGTGTGGCGCGGACCCAAACCATCCGCTGGCCTGATTTGTTCTGTGTCTCCTTAGGGAGTACGCGCCCTTTCACGCGGGGACCCTGGTCCTCTGCCACGCCGGCCTAGGGGCGGCCCGGGCGCGGGCCTGGCATCCCGCAGCCATGAGGCATGCCGGGGAGCGTTTTGCAAGATTTGCAGTAGGCAGCCTGCGAAGGAGGCCCGCACGAAGCCCACGCCACTTCCTGTTGTCCCCTTCTCCCTATGGAAGCACTGATTATCGCCCAAATCGCCACTTTTGCAAGCTCATGAACTGCGCAAACGATTGCAGAGACGCTATTAATCAGCTCTTTCCTATCAAAGAGCACATCGCTGAGAAGCACGCGCACCTTCGAGACGCCCGCATCTCTGATCAGCGCATCAAAGGTGATGCCCACCGCACCCACCGCATCGGAGAAGAAGGCTAACGTGAAGATATACACCCACATCAACCTATACGCTACACGCCAGGCAGTGGACGTGTTGGCGAGCGCACTCGCATAACGAGAGACCGTGGCATCCCTAGCTGCGCGATTCGTGCCCCCTTCGTGCCAGCCAGCTGATACCACGGCCCCAAGCCTCACGTTTCAGCGTAGGTCGAAAATCCTAGTCCAGGTCCTCCCCGTTACTGGCGATGACCTTCTGGTAGTAGAAGAAGGAGTCCTTGCGAGCGCGGTGCAGGTCGCCCGTGCCATCATCGTGCTTGTCCACATAGATGAAGCCATAGCGCTTGCGCATCTCACCGGTACCGGCAGAGACCACGTCAATGGGTCCCCACCAGGTGTAGCCCATGAGGTCGACGCCGTCGGCCACGGCCTCGCGCATGGCCTTGACGTGAGCGCGCAGGTAGTCGATGCGATAGGGGTCATGGATGGAGCCGTCGGGCTCTACCTTGTCATGGGCTCCCATGCCGTTCTCGACCACCATCAAGGGAATCTGGTAGCGGTCGTAGATCTCGTTCAGCGAGAAGCGCAGACCGTCCGGATCAATCTGCCAGCCCCAGTCGGTCTCCTTGAGGTAGGGGTTCCTGCCGCCAAAGCTCATGTTGCTGGAGCCCTGCTTCACGTCTCCGTGTGTGCCGATGATGTTGCTCATGTAGTAGGAGAAGGTATAGAAGTCCACCGTGCCCTCGCGCAGCAGCTCCTCGTCGCCTGGCTCCATCCTGATGTCGATGTTGTGCTCGTCCCAGAAGCGCCTCGCGTAGCTGGGGTAGCGGCCGCGCACCTGAACGTCTGAGCAGTACCAGTTCATGCGGCGCATCTCGGCCTGGTTGGCAAGCTCGTCCTTCGGGTCGCAGGTCGCGGGATAGGTCAGGATGAAGCAGTCCATGTTGCCCATCTTGATCTTGGGGTAGTTCTCGTGCGCATACTTGACAAGCCCGGCCGAGGCCACGAACTGGTGGTGCAGGGCGTTGTAGCGCTCGTTGATGTCATCCTTGACCTTGTCCATGGTGCCCGTGAAGCCCTTGAGCGTGCCGAGCGAGAGCGTCACGCCCATCGTCATGGTACCTGCGTTTATCTCGTTGAAGGTGAGCCAGTACTTGACCTTGTCATGCCAACGGTCGAGGATACACCTCCCATACCTGAGGAAGAGGTCAACGAGCCTGCGGTCAGCCCAGCCGTTATACGTGGCCGCCAGGTTGTAGGGCAGCTCGTAGTGGCTGATGGTCACAAGCGGCTCGATGCCGTGGGAGCGCAGGCAGTCGAAGACCCTATCGTAGAACTCGAGACCAGCCTGGTTGGGCCTCTCTTCCTCACCCGTCGGAAAGAGGCGTGACCAGTTTATGGACAGGCGATACACATTCCAGCCCATCTCAGCGAAGAGCGCGATGTCCTCCTCGTAGTGGTGGTAGAAATCCGTAGCCTCCCAGCTGGGATAGAGCGCGTTCGGGTCAAAGGTCGCGTCAATCTGTCGCGGGGTATTGACGTCTCCGCCGCGCATGTGATCGGGTACCGAGTCTCCCTTGCCGTCCACGTCCCAAGCGCCCTCATACTGGTTCGCGGCCGTGGCCCCACCCCACAGGAAGCCTTCCTTCATCTTCATGCAACTCCCCCTCTTTGATCGCTTGCCTACCGTCAGCGTCATTCTAGGCGAGAGCCACAGGCGTTGGGCAGGCGCATCGTCCGACCGGCGCGCGAGACGGCGTGCCGACGCGTGGTACGCGAGACGGCGTGCCGACGCGTGGTACGCGAGGCAGCGTGTCGGCCAACCGGCGCGCGCGGCCATCAAAAACCCGTGCGCCTCCTAAAGCCCGGCCTCCCCTATCGCCGCCACAGCCTCACGAATCCTCTCGACATCCATGACCAGGGCAAAGCGCACGTAGCCCTCACCATGGGGTCCAAAGCTCACGCCTGGGGTCACGATGACGCCGCTCTTCTCCATCAGCTCCATCGCGAAGGCAGCGGAGTCGCGACGCCCATGCGGCAGCTTGGCCCACACGAAGAGCGTGCCGTGGCAGTTGGGGCGCTGCCAGCCCAAGGCCTCGAGTCCGTCGCAGAGGGCGTCCCTACGCTCTTGGTAGGCGAGCCTCTGGCGCTCAACGCCATCGAGGGGGCCCGTCAGGCAGGCGATGGCCACGTCCTGCTCGACGAAGAACTTGCCAAAGTCGACTTGGCCCCTGAGCTTGCGGGTGGCCGCCACGATGTCGGGGTGTCCCACGACGAAGGACAGGCGCACGCCCGTCACGTCAAAGGACTTCGAGAGCGAGAGGAACTCCACGCCCACGTCGAGGGCGCCCGGGTAGTCAAGGAAGGAGCCGCCACGCGGACCGTCGAAGACGACGTCTGAGTAGGCGTTGTCATGGATGACCACGATGTCATGGGCCTTGGCGAAGGCGATGATCTCGCTGTAGATCTTGGGAGTGCCCACCGATCCCACCGGGTTCGCAGGCAGCGAGACGATCATGTACTTCGCGCGATCCGCAACGTCATCGGGGATGTCCGCCACGTGTGGGAGAAAGTCGTGATCTTCCGTAAGCGGATAGTAGTGGGGAGTTGCGCCCGCAAGCAGCGTGCTTGCCCTGAAGACCGGGTAGCAGGGATCGGGTATGAGCGCGACGTCACCCGGGTCGGCGATGGCGGCACACACGTACTGCATGCCCTCCTGGGTGCCGGCGCAGCTCATGACCATGTCCGGCGTGATGCCCAAGACACCGTAGCGACGCTGGTAGTAGTCGCAGACAGCCTGAAGGAGCTCGTCCTTGTCGTGCAGGGAGTACTTCCAGTTGGCGTCGTCTGCCGCAGAGTCCACGAGCGCCCGCTTGATGTAGTCGGGCGTCGCGAAGTCGGGCGTGCCGACGGAGAGGTCAAACACCCGCCGCCCCTCGGACTCCAGCTCACGGCGCTTCTGGTTGAAGTAGGCAAAGACCTCGTCACCGAACAGGTCGAGTCTCTTCGAGAGCTGCATGGTATCGTCTCCTCTCACAGGGCCGCAGGCGCTTGCGCGCCGGGCGCGGGTCGTGTCATCTTTCGTATTCTGGATCATCCCCGGGCGACATTGTGCCACGTAAGTTTTTCTGACGTGTGACAAAGAGTGGTAAGACTGCGTTTTGCCATGGCATCCGGACAGGCGCCCTGGGCGGGACATAGGCTGCAAGGGGGGTCCGCAACGGTCCGATGTGGGAACCCGCAACGGCCCAGCGTGGGGACCCGCAACGGCCCCTCAGCCTGGCGGGTACCGACTTTCATCCGCCAACTGGGCAAACGTCTTGGGGAAGGTACCCGCCAGATTGGCGGGCACTAAGCGCCGGGCAGTGGGCACTGCGGCAGGTCCTGGGGGGCACTGCGGCAGGTCCTGGGAGCGAGACGGTGGGTCTTGGAGGCGAGGGGCGGGACGACCAGCTGGGTACGCTCGTCTGGTGGACAGCCAACCAGCAAAGTCCTATGCTGGCGTGGAGGCCAGGCGATGCCCGCGATCACTCGCCCCACCTGCCCGAGTCGGCGCATCGCACGTATCAGAGAGACCCCGGAGAAGACCCTGAGGCAAGGAGGGCGTGACATGGCAACCATAGACGTGGACGCACTGCGAGACTACATGAGGGACTACCTGGGAACGGCCATGTCCAACGGATTTCCCGCTGCGATGGCCGAGTTGCCAGAGATCGACGGCATGGGTCCTCGCGAGCTGTGCGAGAGGGCAAAGAGGATGGGAGTCGATCTGGGAAGGTTCGCGACCCGGGAAGACGTGGGGTAACTCAACACCTTGCAGCCTTGTGCCGCGAGGGGTTGCTACGTTGACGTGGCCTGCCGACCGAGCCGGGTGACACCTCGCTCCGCAACGCTTCGTGGCGCCGGTCGCAAGACTCCTCATGCGGTTGATGCCCAGCTGACCATCCCCTCGTTTGCCCCTCGCCTCATGGCCACGTCATCGGCCAGACATCCCACCGCGTAGAGCGGAATGCCCTCCACATCTCCCGTTAACACCGTACCGAAGTTACGCGCAGAAACGCGCACCACACGGTCAGGCTCGTACCTGTCCCTATACACGCCGAGACTCCTGGAACGCACGTTTTTGGTGGACTTGATCTCGATAGGCACGGCCTTGGCGGAGCCGTCTTCGACGACAAGATCAACCTCTGCCCTATTGCCGCTCGTCCAATAGCGCGGCTCGATGCCTCGGGCAACCATCTGCTGCACCACATAGTTCTCTGTAAGCCCGCCTGTGTCGAGCAGCGAACGCCCGCGCTCGTCGAAGAGTGCGCTGGCCGGTATGCCTGACATCGTGGAAAGCAGGCCGACGTCGTTCGCGTAGATCTTGAAGGAACCTATATCCTCCTGAAGTCGCAGAGGCACCTGACCGGAAGACACTCGCATACACTTGTCGATGAGCCCTGCCGAGAGAAGCCACGAAATGGCACCTTCGTACTCGCTCGACCTGCCCCCGCTGCGCACCTGCCTGTACTGGAACTTGTGATTCTCCTTAGCAAGCTGCCCGGGCACGCTGTTCCACACATCGCGAGCACGTGCGACGTCAGTGGGGCTTGGCGCGTACTTGACCATATCCGCCAGGTAGAGATTGAGGATGTCGCGATGCACCCGCACGGCATCGCGGACGTCACCAGAGCGTGCATAGGCTGCCACGGCCTCTGGCATGCCACCCACGAGAAGGTAGGTGCGGTAGAGACCCATCGCCTGATCGTGGAGCTGGTAGGCGCGTCTATCGAAGTATGCCTCGCGTATGCCCTCAAGCATGAGGGCATACCCTGTCGCCCCCATAAACTCGTCGAAGGTCATGGGATGCAACACCATGGTGTTGACCTTGCCCGCTGGCAAGGAGTAATACCTCTGGTTGACCGCGACGCCAAGCAGGCTACCCGCCGCGATGATGGGATGCGAAAAGTTCGCCTCTTGGAAGTACTTGAGCGCAGTTAGCGCTCGATTGGATACCTGTGCCTCGTCGAAGACATAGAGCATGTTTTCTGTATCGAGGGTGTGACCTGTGATCTGACTAAGATTCGATATGACAGTGCAGGGATCGAGGTTGCCATCGAAGGCACGTGCGAGCCTCGGATCCTCTTCCAGGTTGAACAGGGCGTACTTCTCGTAGTTCTCCCTCGCAAATTGCTCGATGAGGTAGCTTTTACCAACCTGACGAGCACCAAAGAGGAGGAGCGGCTTACGCTGGGGGCTACTCTTCCAATCGAGGAGCCGTCGCATCTCGGCACGTTCCATGTGCTACTCCAATCTATCGATAAATGGAGAGTATCACATTTTTACGCGCTTAAAAATGTCGTCCTCCACATGTAGGGAGTTGAGAGACCCATGCCGAGGGCACGGCTGCCGCTCAGGCACACAGACGTGCTTGAACGTACACTCACTGCCCCACGTTGATGATCCCACGGCAGTAGGGATACTCGCTGCACCCCCAGAACTTCTTGCCCGCCCGCGCACCCCTCTTGGCTGTGCGCAGCACCATCGTGGAGCCGCATACAGGACAGCGCGGGGCATCGGGATCCGTGCCGTCACCAATCGCCTGGCTCTTTGCGCGGGCAGGCGTCACGGGAGCCTGGGCCGCAACGCTGACGGGGGCTGAAGAGGACTTGGGCCACTGGGCTGCCGCGCTGGCGGGAGCCGCAGGACCCTGGGTCGCAGCGGACCACTGGGCCGACGCGCCGGCGGGCATCGCGGGAGCCTGGGCCGACACGTTGACGGGCATCGCGGGAGCCTGGGCCGACGCGCCGGCGGGCATCGAGCCAGCGGCTGACTCGAACCTCGCAGCATCAACGCCAACATCCTCCGCATCCGTGAGCTTAGCCACAAGGACGTCCCAGCTCGAATCGCCATCAGGAAACGCGCTCACCTGACCGGTGCCCAAGGCGCCTGCGGGTCTGGCCTCCATAAACCCGACGCCCCCTTGGGCCTGTGATGGCACATCTGGTCCGCCGGCCGCCACGCCGATCCCGCCGGCCAGCGAGACTGCCCTACCAGCCGATGGGCTCTCTCCCCCAAAGTACCTGGCAGTATAGTCGGTTCTCACGGGCGTATCCATGGAGAGCCACCTCTCGGCCCTCTCCATCACGTCCTTGAAGGGGATCTTCCCATCTGCGGGCCCCCGCATCGAGTTGATCGACTCGATGGTGGCCACAAGCTGATCGCCACGCACCAGCTGCTGCTTGACCTCCTTCTTGGCGTTGCGGTCATGCAGGATGGTCTTTGGGTTGGCAAGGACGACAAGCCCCCTATACAGGTCATCGAAGCGCGGAGAGAGAAGGGCACTCATGATCGCCCCTTTCGTGCTCAGGTTGATCCGCTTCATCAGGCCAAGGTGTCGTTGGTTCTGCGTGATGGGCGAGTAGATCCCCTCGCGTCTCCTTCCCCCAAAGGAGCGCACGAAGTCCCCGCGCGCGTTGACAGAGATGTCACCATAGAGGTTCTTGCACTCGAGCACAAAGTTGCGTCGTCTCGTAAGCACCAGAAAGTCAATCTGGGCGGTGAGCCCCTCGAATTCCAGGTGGAGGTCATGGATCACCACAAGGGGCAGGTGGCTGTTTCTCAGCTCAAAGAGAATGCGATCCTCCCCGACGATGCCTGCCTTGAGGGCACGGATATCGGAGTCAAGCCGCCTCCCTTGGCTGCGAGGTACTGTCTCGCGCAGTGACTCGAGCGTGGCAAGCTGCTCCTTCGCATCGCTACCCTCCTTGAGGATCACCGGTTCCTGCACACGGAAGAACGCCATGGTCACACCCCTTAGACATCGACCTCATTCGTTTGGTCCATAAAGGGCGAGCTGTCCGGAGACCGCCACCTGCCCGTCCCCGTCTGCCCAAGGGACAGCAGGCCGGGCGAGGCCAACGGCCACCCAAGCCCTCGTGTCAGCCCACATGCACTGAAGTTGCCTGATATATTAGATATCCAGCACTTCCACTATTTCTCCATTTTCCTCTTTTAGCATGATCTTCTTGATAATCTCTTCACCTAAGTATTTTGTAAACCTTTTCAATTCTGTTGATACTTCAAATACTATATTATGCTTTATGTCGTTTGAATCAAAGCTTGAGTCACATTTTGATTTGTCTGACCAGTAGTTCCAATTTACATCTGTTCGTTCATAGTATACATAGTTATGCTTTTTTGTGACAAACACTCTTTTATTTGTTAATTTCTTACCGTCTTTTGATTTAGTTGTTTCAGAATATAGCTTCATTCCTTCAAATATTTTGTAATCGCTGATGCTATCATTCGATATGTTTACCTTAATCTCTTCATATTTCATGAGATACCTTCACCTTCATAACGCATAATTTCAAGGTGCCGTCCATGCGCCCCGGACAAAAACATCCAGCACAGGACGGCACCGCCTTCTTCGGGCACGCGGATGCCCCACGGCCCAACGGCTCCGCAGGGATCCATCATCCGACGGGTCGTGACCCCGGCGGGGCAGCACCCCGCCGGGCGACGGTTATGACCCCGCCGGGTGACCTCAGAGGAGGCCGTCGAGGATGGACCCACCGCCGCCGGTGCCGTGCAGGTCCGTGTTATTGGCGCCCTCGATGCGCGCGTTGCGCAGGCCCTCCCTGTGCTCGATGAACTCGTCTGTGGCGAGCACGTTGGACAGGCTCCGCTCCGTCTCGTTCTCGTAGGTGTGCCGTGCCCCGCTGTTTCGATACCGCATGTACATGATCGCAAAGAACACGACTCCGGGAAGGAGGAGCAGCCATCTTTCCTTCTTGTCCCAACCGACCATGCTACTGCCCAGGAACAGCGCCAGAATCAAGCCAAAGAACTCGATGGCGATCGAGACGATCCAGAGCTTGGTCATGTCGATGGGGACGCTGCCCATCGTCTCTTTGGTCCGAGCATTCACTGCCACGTAGTGCAGCAGCTTCTTGTTTCCCTTGACCTGTAGGTAGCTGTACAGCCAAACGGGGAGATACGCCGCCAGCCAGGACTCCCCCCTTATGTCGAAGGCCTCGCCTGCCCACGCGATCCCGCGATCGTACTTCGCGAGCGTCTCGTTTGCAGCGATCCTGGCAATGTCCTGTGCCTGGGTCGCGACCAAGGGACGCACGTTGTTGACGTCAACGTCGCGCTTTTCCGAGGTATAGCCTCTCAGGTAGTTTGCGTTGTACCTCACGCAGTTCTTCGTGTCAAAGGGCATGATGGAGTTGATGATGTTGGTGGTCTTCTCGCTTGAGCTGACGTTAAGCTTGTCGACGCTCGCCTCCACGGTCAGGTCGTTGATGGCGATGTCAAAGTCACGCTCGACATGGTAGGCATCCGCATCGTAGCGAGTCTCGCTGCTGTCTCCCTTCTTGACGCTGTAGCTCCTGATGAGCACCTCCCCCGTGCCAGAGAGGTGATCGTGTGCGTTTATGTCCACGATCATGTAGGGGAAATACACGCCGCAGATGTTCTTGGTCGTGAACTCCCTGGTGAAGGTAGGATGTGCAAAGAACTTGCGCTTCCCGACAAAACGCTCTATCTCTGCCCGCGCATCGTCCTTGGACACGCCGAAGGGCAGGACGGCGTCAGGGACGGCCCCGTTGGGCACCTGATGGTTGATGGACAGCATGTTCCTGCACCAGTGGCAGCGGGCCTGGTTGGCGGAGGCCGTGTCGATCACCACCTCTGCGCCACAGCTCTCGCACTTGAGCGTGATGACGTCATCGGCATCTGCGGCCCTGTCCTGCGCGCCGGAGCCCATCCTGACCCCCTCGAGGGAGGAGACATCCTCCTCGGTCTCCAGCAGCTGGGGCTCGAACTCATGCCGGCAGAAGCTACAGCGTAGCTTGCCGGTCCTGCTGTTGGTTTGGATGTCTGTAGACCCGCACTTGGGACATTTTATCTGGCCGTCCTTGGCGTCGGTGTCGGTCTGGACCACCGTGACGTCCGCTCCGGTCCACTGGCCCTCTCCCCCACCCATGGCTAGAACCCCAAAAGGTCATGCTTGAGCCTATCAAACTCCTCCTGCGTGACCACGCCGGCATCCAGGAGCTTCTTCATGTTCAGGAGCTTGGTGGTTGGATCCTCCGCACCCTGTCCCTGGGGGGCGGGCTGCTGCTGTTGCGGCATCGCTCCCATCGTCTGCCCCTGGGGGGCGGGTTGCTGCTGCGGCTGAGGCTGCTGTTGCTGGCCATAGTTGGACTGGTAGGAGCCCTGCGCGTAGGGTTGCTGCTGCGGTGCCCCTCCCATCGTCTGTCCCTGCGCGTAGGGTTGTTGCTGCTGCGGCTGAGGTTGCTGGCCAAAGTTGGGCTGGTAGGAGCCCTGCGTGTAGGGTTGCTGCATACCCTGGGAAGCCGCCCCGACTGCCCCCATGCCCATGCCCATGAAGGCAAGGCCGCTACCTCCGCCGGACTCGCCCGCCGCCTGGATACCACGTGCGGCAGACTGCTGGAAGAACGAGTTGCCCCTCGCTCCCGCCAAGGCGTCTGCCTTCTTGACGTCCTCCAGCAACGCCTTGGTACCCTCGTCGTACTCGATCGCCAGGATGGCGGTCTTGATTATCTCCAAGCCCCGCGAGCTGCGCCATTGGTATGCGGACTCCACCGCTGCCGACAAAGACGTCGCAAAGCCGATCTGGTCGCCCTGGATGCGCGCCATGCGGTTGCCCTTGCTCGGGTCATTGGTGTAGTTGGAGAAGGCCGCAGACAGACTGCCGACAACCTCATTAAACAGCTGCTCGCCAGCGGGGTTGTCCATGTCGGCAAAGTCGAACTCGGGCGCTCCGGCGACCAGGTACGACACCGGGACGAAGTTCTTGATGAACAGGACGGGGTCAACGATACGCAGCGTGTACGTGCCGCGCGTGACTGCCCCGACCTGAGTGCCAAGATAGGCGTCGTCCCAGTATATCTCCGACTGGGTGCCAAACCTGTTGTTTGGTATCTCTCTGGTGTTCACATAGAAGAGGAGCTGCTGGCTCCCCGGGATGCCACCGAACTTGAAACGCTCCCACGACTGCTTGATCAGGGAATCCATGGGGCCGTCGCCCGAGAAGATGGACTTTGCGTTGGGGTCGTCGCTGGTGTACTGGTATCCGCCCACCTCGGTGATAAGGCCCGTGATGGCGCCGTCCTGCATGGTGACGAGGACCGTACCCTCTGGCACTATCACCTTGCTCCCATTGGTGATGATGTTGGCACTGCCCCTCGTGTTGGACCCGCGCCCGTTATTTGTTCCCATGGGGACCCCGGGAAAGACACCTGCCGTGGGAGACACATCCTGCCCAGGACCGTAGAAGTCTCTCCACTGGTCGCCCAACGTAGACCCCACAGCCCCCTTGAATGCTTGGATGAAACCCATAGGACACCTCCATTTGATTTGGATGTTTGACTTGAACGCCAAACACAATGATGTTCAGATTCTACCATAGGCCCCCCATAAGAAAACTGGATATGTGCTGGGCGTGAGGGGCGTCGACAGGGCTTGAGCATGGAGAGGTGTCGTCGTGGGCGTGCAAGTCGAGGGCTGCTCCATGACCCGAGAGTGGGGCTGGAGCCCGCTTTCGTCCCCTCGCGGGGTTGAGCTGCATGAACCATTGAAAATGGGTTACTGGCTCGGGAATATTGACAGTCTTATTACCCTGACGACGCCGGGACGCTCGGACATCAAGCCGAGGCTTCCGGACAAGTATCGCAAGGCCACCGTATAGGGCCCATACTTATGCATGGCTATCTTTCCTTCAATTATCACTTTACAAAGTAATACTTGTTATAGCTTATAGCTATATATAAAAGTTTTCATTTCAAAAAATCGTCAAGCTTCATAATCTCAATTGTCTGCCTGATATGAATAGGATAGCGTGTGCCACAAGTGATTGTTTCGCTCGGAAGTACTATTCTATATTCATGCTCATTCTTAAAGAAAATGTCTTTGCAGAATAAAGCTCGATAAATATAATTAGGATCTAGGCAGTATTTTCCATTTTTAGTTGGAGTATCCTGCGTAAGATATTTTATATATTCCAGATCATTGGCCGTATTTATTCCATCATTAGCAGGGAAACCCTTATCGATATGGAAATAGTGCACCTTATCGTGTTTCACCTTACAACCAATAGTATTCTCGACATCATGGATAAATGAATCCGGATCCTTAATAATGCCTACAGAATCAGCATTAGGGAAATGATTCTTGATAGTTTTCTTTACATTCTCAGATAGATTAATTATTGAATTACCACACTCATCAACATAACAATCGTTTTCTTCTACCGCAAACAAACAGAATACTGGTATGTGTTTTGCATATTTAAAATGAACTAATACATTGACCCCTGTACATTTTATAGGCGTATTGCTTGTTCCGACCTTAGTAAGTGTCATCTGCTGGGCAAACATTCTCGTTCCGGCTTCTAAAATATCACCTTGCCCTTTAATATTTAAACTTTTTTCAATACCCCTAAATGTCGCAGCATCAGAGCAATAAAGACTTCCTTCTGCAAATTCCCTAACGTGAGGATATTTTCCGAATTTTAACAAATACTTAATTCCATCCATCTTTTTCGCTTTCTATTTACAAGCTGATATACTTTACATTTCTTTATATACAAAACAGAACTATGTTTATCGAAATCTTCGTAGTCAGGCACCTTACTTTGTATCAAATCTTGTCTCTTAACCTCGAAAATGCTCTAGTCATAAATCCAGCTAACAACATTGATCGCATGGGTAACCAGCCGGTCAGGGGTAGAGTATGCGCCAAGCGCATGCCTCATCAGAGCTGGTATGCGGCTACCTCCCCTCACGTGAGTCTCTTAGATATGTAACCTCGAACTGCTTTACTCTCCTCATCTCGGGCATGCGGGCCTCGAGTGCAAACGCGTTGTTTGAGTCGAACTTTTGCCAGATGTCGAGACCACGATCGAGAAGGATGTCCCACCGATCATCCACCTTGAGGTGGCGCGCGTGGATGCCCTTCTCGAAGTCCCACGTGAAGTCGATGTCCTGCGGCTCCAAGGCGTCATGGATGCGCTGCAGGTACTCCACCTGCTTGTCAGGGTTCCACTCGTCCACAGCCGTCACGAGGTGGACCTGCAGTGACACCTTGGTGTAATCTATATGTCGCAACAGTACTTCCATAACCTCCATCAGGTTCCTACACTGGTAGAACGCCCGGATGTACGGGTCCACGATCTCAACCCGCTCCGCACCGTCGAGGTATGGCCCGAAGAGCGCCTCATAGGAGACGCCCCTCTGGTTCTCGCGGTATGCTACCAACCCCTCTTGCAGCACAGACGCATCCCGCTGGACGTGATCGCTGCCAACCTGAGATACGGCGGCAGGCGCACTCACGGGTACCGCTTGCGCAACGGTCTCCGACTCCGTCACCGTCTTTTCCGGCGCAAGGTCGAGCACGTGGTATGCCTCGGGCCACTCGTCCTCCTCTAGCGTATGGATCTGCACCCACGCCCCACCCTTCTCACGGTAGGCAAACTGTACGTGATCGAAGGTCTCGTCGATGCGGTAGAGCGCATCCTTCACGCGCTTACGCAACTCTAGCGCACACTCAAGTATCTCCGCCTCCTCCCCAGCCGTAGCGCCCCCCGCTGGGAAAACGATCTTCATGAGGCCGGAGTAGGTCTTGCGCACGCCGTCACGATCACGCGTAGAGAGCGACGGATGGAGCTCGAAGCGCTCCTGCCACCCCCCCGACAAGTCGAGCGGCCGCATAGCCTTAAGGGCCTCAGCCAAGTAGTCCACGATGAAGCCGAAGTCCGTGCAGAACATATCACCGCGTATGGTGCCCATCTCCCAGCCGGGGATGTAGGCATGCACGCGGTCGATAAAGGCTGGGTCGTGATAGACGGCGGGCAGATCCTCGAAGAGATCGGTCTTGCGCACCATATAGCTCACGTCGTGGCTGGTATTTCCCACGAAGGCCAGCGACGCCTCAGCAGTAACCTGTTCGATGCCCCGCGAGAAGCTCTTATTGGCCATATAGTTCTTCAGGATGTCGACGATGTCGCCCTTAGGCTTCTTGTTCTTCCCCGCGAACTCGTCGAAGGCCACAGTATCCCAGTAGCCCACCAGACCGATACGCCCGTTAGAATTGTTCACGAAGAGCTTGGCTGGGGTCACGTCGCCGCCAGAGATGAGGATGCCGTGCGGCGAGAGCTCGCTGAACACATGGCTCTTGCCCGTGCCCTTGGGCCCAAGCTCCACCAGGTTGTAGTTGCGCTCGCAATAGGGCACAAGGCGTGTGAGCATGAAGAGCTTGCTCCGCCGTCCAAGCTGTTCGGGGTCTAAGCCTGTCGAGCGCACGAGCACGTCCACCCACTCGTCGGTGGTGAAGGCCATACGGCCCACCGAATAGCCGTCTAGGTTGAAGAAGGCCATCTGGATAGTCTTGAGCTTGTTGAGGAGAAACGACGACTCGTTCTTGGCCTCGTTGGGCGAGTACGAAAGGTCGCAGATACACCACACACCGGAGACCAAGAGACGCCGATTCTGTCGCACGGTGTCAGAGTCCACGAGCACGTGGGAGATACGTAGGTTCTCGAAGTAGGCTTCGTAGGCATCGCGCTTCTCGTTAAGGATTACGGTCACCTTGTCGATGACGCGCATGTAGCCCTTGAGCTTGATGTCCGACTGGACGGCATTGGCCTGAGCACGTTCCACGTAATGCTGCGCCAAGATATCCTTCACTCGCGCAACGCCCTCTGCGATGGCTTCGTCATCGTCCGCAGCGCAATTCTGCCCTAGCAGATACTCCAGCACATATCCCGGCACAGCAGCATTACTTGAAACCTGTTTGACAAGGTCCTTGCGCACCACGTAGCCGGTGAAGTAGTCGTTGAGCTTACGGTCGAGATCATTCATCATATCAGTCCTAGCGTCATCCAGCATCAGCTGTAATTGGCTGTTTTATCGGAAACAGGAGATTGCTTGGCGCAACGATAATTCTGTCCTTGACATCATCAGACATGGATTCTATGCCACCGGCTGAAGCGAAGGTCGATATGACAGCTTTGTTGCGATCGTAAAGGTCCATCTGCTCCGTTTTTTGCTCTGCCGTAATCATCTCATGATCGAAGAGCACGAGAATGGTCTCCTCGTTCTCGATTAATTTCCTGCCAATTTGCTCCCACCAGCGCCTGTCGCTCGCGCCAAAGGACATCCCAAATACAGCGATGACATTAGCCTCCTCGATGATTGCCCTAGCTTGCATGTCAAGGTCGTTGGCAATCACGTTCGCTTCCATATCACCCTTGACGAGGTTGCTTGTGACATAGCTGTCTTCACGAAATGCATCGTTATCGATTTGACTGATGTCGTTCACCCCACAGACAATCTTGTCCTTGAGGCTATCGTGAGCGTAGACGAACCTTCCTATCCGAGCGTAGGTATCGCCCTCTAGACTCGCGATGTACGCATTCTCACTCCCCGCCGCACTCCTCATGCGTTCGAGCACATCGGTATAGTTAAAGCAAATGAGGTCCTGGTACCAGTGATCACCACTATATTTGTTTCGTAGCTCCTGCAGCTTTCGTCCCTTGAGGGGCCTTAATTTAGAGCGATAGCCCGATAGTGACTGAATACAGTCCATCGCATTTGCTTTGATAAAGGACTCGTCTGCACGGCTCTGCTCCTTTTGCAACCACTTTCCGAGAAAGGTACGCAAAGCGGCAACTCTCGCTATGTAGTCCCTAGTACGATCGTCACTAAATTTAGAAGCGTACTTCCCCAGCTTGATCTCGAAGTCAGCCCATTTATAGATCCCTTCAGCTTTTATATCATTGGCAAATTTCACAGCATCCGTAGGGTCGTCATCCTTGCCTCCATCCGCATGCTTATCGACAAAAGCCTGCAAGAATGCCCTCGGCGAGGTATCAAGACCCATGGAGAGGTCGAATCCGTTTCCAACCAAATAGGCGGTACGCAATTTACTTCCAATCGCTCAGCCCGGCCACCTTGGCGAGGGCTCTAGGGAACTTGTTATAGTTGACCTTGACGCCATCATCGAGGTCAATGGATACACGTTCGTGCGCGAGCGGGTAGACGACCTCACGCTCCCACTGTTCAAGCTCGGCTATCATGCCGCGCACCTTGTTGGCCTCACGCGCATCGGTAGCACTGACGCCAGGCGCACCGAGGACCGTAAGCCTTGAGCGCAGCTTATCCTCCAGCGGTCGCAGGTAGCCGGTGAGGATAGTCCCAACAGTGCCCTCGTCATAGCGGTGCATGTAGACGAGACACTGGAAGCTCTTTTTTGGGCTCTGGAACATCCAGTAGATTGGTCGTTTCTGGTAGACCTTGAGGTGATCGGAATAGAAGTTCCTACAGAGATAGCTTCGGAGGTCACGACCCAAGGACTCTTCGAGCCAGGCAACGTTCTCGTCTACCGTAGCCTCACCAAAGGTGTGGGCGAGCCACGCGCGGAAGCCGGTCACCACATCGTCATCGAACCACTCGTCGGCCAGAATCGGAAGCACATTATCGGCGTCCGGCATAAAGGTCACGCCGGGCACCTTTTCGCGGAAGTCATCGAGCGTCGCTCCCTGGTCCGCCAATACAAGTCCGTCAACCTCGGCTGAGTACCGACCAAAGAGACAGCCGATACCATAAGAGATAAGCGAACGGGCATCGCGGACTCGGTCCGCCAAGCGTACTGATACCTTGTCGTCCGACACCTCGATGGGCACCTCGCCCTCCATGTGGTAGATACGAACGAAAATGCGGTTAAGATCCTCCTCGTTGGCCTTGAGGGTATCGAAGCGGTCACGGCACTTTACTTCCCAGCAAGAGAAACAGTTGGAAAGTAGCTCGGACTTTCCCTCGGGAATATAAACCATCGGATGGCGAACGAAGTCCCAGGAAGTCTCGAAACTATCCCAGTCGGCACGTGCGATCGCTATATTGTTGAAAGCTAGAGTGGCAACGTTGTCAAAATTGCCCACATATGGAATAGATAGCACATCGGACAACTGACAATTAAGTGTTGGATTGATCACCTTCAACACTTCCGCCGCAAATGGAGTGTTTAGAAGAGCAAGTACGTTCAGCATTGTCGATTCGTCATCGTCTTTAAAGAAAATGGTGATGCCGCCCGAATCAAAAGTCCCGCCTTTAGGGAAGTAGCGGAAACTATTACCCACAGAGGCTATCTTCCCCCAAGTCACTCCTGATCTGTACCAAACACTTTTGGGAACGATCCTCGCAACATAGTCAGCCCTATAAAAAGCCCTTGACTCTTCTGACCAATCAATCGCATCGTCTACCAAGCCGTACCATTTTCTATATCCTCCACCTTTCGCGTACGGAATCCACCTGCGACCTTGCCCAAGACCCGACCGCGGCACCTCCCAGTGCTTACGCACATATTTTGCTGTGTTACCCGGCTTGTTCTGCCCCTCCGAATAAGCCACGCATCGAAGCGAGTCACTTCCAAATGTAGCAAAAAAGCTGTCACCGATCCAATATGCGATAGGGCAGCCAGGAATCACCTTGAATTTCTCGGCATCAACGCGATAGAATTGATCGCAATTGGGATTTCGTATAGTCTCGGTAAGCGATGCACGCTTTTTTTCCGAACTATCGTAATCGACAAGTCTCACGTAGGAGCCCTTGCCCTCGTCATGCTGATTGAGAAAAACGGTCGAGGTGGCCTGTACGACCTCACCACCGATAGCCTCGAAAGCTCGAGTCCCAAGATGAGCCATAGAGACAATGAACTTGCTCGCGATAAGCTTCTTTCGCATCTTTTCGTAAGAACCGAGGAACATCCAGCTGTGCATGGTAATAAGGCTTGCATAGCCTAATTGCACAGCAAAAGTGAAAGAGCGCTCGATGAAACAAGTACAGAGGTCTGCCTTTTCGTCAGGGTAATACTCCTTCACCCACTTACTCAGCCATGGATTCATGTTGCCAGCTCCCATATAAGGCGGATTGGCAATGACGCAATGGAAGCTCTGGCTGAGGGCCCGCACGTTGGCAAGCATCGCACTCAGTTTGCTGATAGTCGACTCGGTAAAAATACTGCCGTTGTGCTCCACATGTTCTAGCTCGTCCTGTAGCACGAACTCATCCAAAGGATCAGGCATATAAAGGCTACCGGCCTCATCAAGGTGAGCCATGACATCGAGCAACGCCTTCCGCTTCGCAAGATTCGGAACCAGATGCAACTCCTGCGGCTCCAGAACGACCGGATCAAGAACATGAACGTTGGCAGCAACGTTATGTTCAAAGAACTTCTGATCACGCTCCCTGGCCTTCATCTCCAGCGCGAACGAGGTAATCTCGGCGGCACGCCGGTCTATTTCAAGTCCAAAGAGATTGTTCTGCAAGATCATGGACGGAATGTCCTCCGGCAGCCAACCCTCCTCCTCGTACATCGAGAAGAGCAGATCGAATGCATAGACCAAGATGTGACCGGATCCACAAGCCGGGTCGAGTACCCGGATTTCATCAGCGGAAGCAATCTCTATATGCAGCTCGTTACCCTCAGGGGCAATGTAGTACTCCATCGAATCGGAAAGGGAACTCCCAGGGTTGTTAAGCATCCAGAGACGGCCAAGCGAGTTCTCCGCGAGGTAGCGCACAATCCACTCTGGCGTGAAGAGCTGAGTTGCTGCGGGGATGTCAGCCGACGTTGCTTTCTTCTTGCTTTTGAAGTAAACGTTCTTGCGCTCCGCGATATAGAACTGGTAGAGCCACCCAAGCACCTCCACAGACGAGCAGGCCTGTTCGTCCATCTCTCCTACTATACGACTGAGAATCGATCCTTGTGCAAGCAGGCCCTGCGGCATGAGGAGCGACGATGCGACGTGCTCAGCAAAGAGGTAGCCCATGGGTCCAGCGTAGCGCTCGCACGCCGCCCGTAGCAGCAGCGAGTAGGCGTCCTCTGCGGCGTTCATCGAGGGCATCGAGCCCGTAAGCAAGGCGACGATCTGCCGCCTCGCCTCCGATGAAATCTCGTACTCTGGGTCGAAGATCCCCCGCCTCGCATCTGCCAGGATGGCCGGTTGTGTCTGTCCAGCTCGCGGCGTCACCACCGGTACTGGCGTATAACCATTGACGTCCATGAATCGCAGGGCACACAGACGGTTGAACCAAGTATAGGCGGCTCGGTCAACCACCTCGTCTCGTCCATGCTCGCGGACGTCCGCCTCAATGGCGCTTACTTGAGATGCAGACTCAAGCCTCTCCCTGCTGCCCTCTACGAGAACGGCATCGAGGCGGGCTGATACCTCCGCACGCAATGCCTCGCGAGCACCAGTGGCTAGGTTCTTGATGCGATTGGAGTCCATGCCGAGACCCTTCCGTTAGAAGTCCATACCGAAGGCGCGGTTCACCTGATAATCGCGCTCCCACGCAGATTTGAAGGCATTAGAGGAACCCAACCTGGCGGACACGCGCAGGACGGCCACATCCACGGAATCGACGTCATCCGTGAGGTTCACCCTCATACGCACCTTGCGGTCGTCAGAGCTTGACGAGGTGCTAGCCAGCTCCAGCGTGACCTCGGAGGGGCTGAGAAGCCGCCCATCCTTAGCATAGGCGCCTACTTTGACTGTGGCGGGCGCGACGAGATCACCCACCGGCTCCTCTTGGTAGACATCGAGCGTGACGCTTGGACCTGTGATGACTGGGTGACCCACCGGGAAGGCAGAGACAGACGATGGGTGCGCGGCCGTGCCCCTCCCCCTGGTCCGCTCGACCACGACCACAGGCACGACGCACTCCTGTGGGGAGACACCACCATGCACGAAGCGCGAACCACTACCGGAAAGGCGCAGGCGCATGGCGCCGCGAGGAACCCCAATGAGATGACCACCCACCAACGAGAGCTCCGAAGAGGTATACTCGATGAGAGAGGGACTCTTAGGGAGCACGTCTGAAACCACAAAGCGCCTTGTGCGCTCGGAGTCAACGCCCTCAGCGCCTTTGAGGAGTCCGAAGCCGTCCACATCAGCGAAGTCTTTGGGCTCGAACTCGCGGTCCTGATAGATGAAGCCATGGTCACTCGTGACAAGCACGGTACCGCAACCAGCCTGCAGCAATCGTGCCACCAGGGACTCAATCTCAACCAGACTGTCCTCCACAGCTTGGAAGGTCCTACGTTCGGTTGCCTGCTTGTCACCCACGCGGTCGATGACGTTGTGATAGACCCAGATGACCGGCGCACCTGCGGTAGGAGACGTGAGGTCTACCGGGAGCTCGTCGGCCTGCCACGCACGCGAGCCGGAGATACCGGCGTCGATAAGTGCCTGACGTGCCTTGATGCCAGCTGTGGACATCCCACCCTTGCTCACGAGAGCCGTCGCGGGATCTATCTCCATGGGACCTGCAGGCAGCAACGATGCCATCCCGAGCTGGGTATAGCTGGGCACCATACCGGCACGGGCCTCAACTGTGGTTTTGTTCTTGCTCGCGACCCCCTTGGCACGTGAGGCCGTCAGCCTTTCGGCGAGATCGGCTGCACACTCATAGCGCAGGGCGTCCGAAACGATAACCCCCACACGGTGGCCAACCGTAGCATCAGGCAGCCTGCGAATTACGTGATCACGGAAGAAGTCCGCCTGCGAGGGCAACGATGCGTTAGGCCAAGGACCCTCGTCGAGTAGGTGATCCTGCCAGCGAGCGGCGCAGTCCGAGAGGAACGAATTGTACCGTGCCTCCGACACATCAACGGCGGAGGCCAAGATCTGGCCAAAACGCCCCTGCGAGACCCTGCCGTAGCGTAGACACAGCTCGCGGTAGCGGCGATCGACCTCATGCCACTTTGTCGCGTAACCCCCCATGAGCTCCGCCATGGTGGTCGCAGCGGGGGCCTCGGCCTGGTAGCGCTTAAGCGAGTCGTTGAGTCTCGCCATGGCGACGAGCGCAGCGTAGTGGTCGGCATACGTCGCGGCGCACGGAGCTCCTGTCCTCCTTGCGGCGAGCTCCTCGATGGTCTTGCGATCCAGCGTCCCACAGGCTGCATCCTTTGCGAGGCGCGAAAGCGCCCACTTGTCAACCTGCGGGATGTGCTCCACAGCCGAGACCGCCTCATAGGTACGAGAAGCCTCGGGAACGAGGGAGAGCGCAGACGCACCATACTCTGAGCACAGCCACTCGTAGGCCTCTTTGGAGCGGGTATTCGCAGCGAGCTCCCACATGACACGGGATGCCTCTGCAGGAGCCATCTTCCAATCATCCTCAATGAGGTTGCCAAGGGTGCCCTCGACGAGCCTAAAGGCGAGGTCCTGAGGGCTGGGAGAAGAACCGTCCGGAACCCGATACCCAAGCTCGTCGCGCAGAGTTCTCCAGAGCACGTTCGCAAGCCCTGCAGCAGTGATGGTGCGCAGGCTCTCGCCCCTGCCTCGGGAGAGTTCGATGACGAGCCTCCTCGCCATAGCGCGGGCAACGTCGCGCGTGGTGCCCTCGCGCACTCCGAGGACCGTCGCGCACATCGCGAGCTCCAGCTCGCCCCGCGTCAACCTGGGAAGCTCGCTCCCTGCGAGCGCCTGCATGCGCTCGCGGCTGTTGAAGAAGGTCGCGTGGTCTGCGAGGACGTCGGCCAGCTCGGCGGGCACACCACACTCCTGCGCCCAGACACCCTCCTCGGAGCACGAGAAGCGCGCCGCGCGAAGGCGCAGGTCGTAGATAAGGTCCTCGGTCGGCTCGGGCTCCTCACCCACGCGGTATATGACGAACCTCTCCTCGGGCTCGTCAATAAGGACGCGCCTCTTGGCCGCCAGCTCGGAACCCGTGGCGTCCACGACGGTGACGCCGGGAACGTTGACGGCGGCCAACAAGTCGCGGTACGCCCCTGGCGCATCCGGCCAGTACGTGAGCCTCCGCCCGCCCGAGCAAACGGCGGCAAGCCTCCGCGAGATGGTGCCAATGGTCTCTGCGTCCATATGGTTCCCCTAGCAGGTCACGATGTCGCCGTTGTCGATGGCCACCTCGATGCGGTGCCTGATCTCCTCCGCGTATGCGGCCGCGTCCCCATGGGTGGCAAGCACCGGCTTGGACCAACCCCTGGGCACGAGGCTCCTTGCGGAGACGGTTTTCGGCTTCGGCGCAGTGCGCGGGAAGTCGCCATCATCGCCGACGACAGGCTCGTCCGACGGGTTCTCGACGACGGGCTTCAGGGCGACGATGGCGAGGATCCTCGCGGCCTCGCAAGACTGAAGCTCACCGGGCAAGGCCTCCACCTCGCGCTTGGTTCTCGCAGACTCTGTGCGCCTCAGGTAGGCGTCAAATATTGCGTCGAATGATGCCCTGTCTTCGTTGGGTAGCGAGGCGAGGTCGTACGTACTGGCGTAAGAGTCCCTGAGCCCCTCGATACGGCTCCGCGCCGTCGAGCGCACCTCAGTCAGCGCCGTCACCATCGCTTTGCGAGCGTCCGCCATCAGCTTGTTGGCGAGCACGACCCGGTTGGTTGCGTAGCACTGCTCATCGGCCAGTGTGGCGCGGATTTCGTCGACGTCCTCGGAGGCCACCCCGAGCGCGAGCGCCTCGGCAGACTCGTCACGGTCGAAGGCTCTCAGGTCCTCGTAGCGCTTCTGCATGGGAGACCCGTTGGCGAACGTCGCCATCTTCTGCAGGTCCTCACGCACCTCAGCCGGTGCTGGCACCACGCCAGGGAACGCCGTGACCACCCAGTGCCAGTCCTCGGCCTTGGATGCGAGCGTCTCCAGCTGCGCCAGCCGCTGAGCGAAGCGGTCCGAGAACGGGTACTGCCGCGTGGCGGACAGGTTCGACCGATACGCCTTGGCCTGGGAGTCGGCGAACAAGCGGAGCTCCTCCGCCAGGGCCTTGGGATCGTCGGAGGTAAGCGTGTTGCCCATGAGGGGGCGTATGGCGGCCTTGAGCGTCGACAGCTCCTCAGGGGTCACGGCGCTGACCTTCTCCACGACGAGCTTATCGAGGTCCTGCCTCTTCTGGAGCACCGTGGCGAGCTCGCCCGCCTGAAGCTCCTTTCCGGCCCGCTTGACCTCGACCTGGTTTGCCGCGAAGAGCCTCGCCACTGCGGAGCGCACCACCACCTCTGGCCAGCCGAAGTCGCCCTTGGTGAAAACGCTTGTGAGACTGCCCATACCGTCACCATCCACGGTCACGGTACCCGCCGACGAGAGCAGGCCTATGCGCGCGAGCACCGTCTCGCAGTACTCGGGCAACATCGCCCCCATCTGCATGGCGATAGCCTCCTGACCCACCTGCCTGTCCGTTATGGTGGTGCTTATCTGCTGGAGCATCGGGTAGCTGCGCCGCACGAGCTCGAGCGCGGCGCTTGCCACGGCATCCTTGCCGGAGCCTGTCACGCAATCCGTGACGTCCGCACCACCCGCGTTGAAGGTCGCGTGGGTGAGGAACTCCCTCATCTGCTCCCTCAGCTGGCCATAGAGCTTGTAGTTGGCCTGGCGCTTATCAGCGATGATGGCCTCACGCACCTCGCCCTGCCCACTTGCCTTTTTCGTGTAACGGTCGGTCTGCAGGTGGGTACGCACGCCCGCCAAGAAGGTGCGACTGTCCACGAGGCGCACAGTGAGTGTCTTGGGCGGCGTGGGAGTCGCCTGGTCGAACTGTCCGCAAGCGGAGTAGTCCGTCACGAGGTCGAGAGTGAGGTCGTTGCGCTGCGGTCCCTGCAGCTCGCCATCAACACGCAGATTGAGCTTGTAGACGTGCTCGAAGGAGTCGTTCTCATAGGTGACGCGTGTGTTACCGACAACGTCCTGAAAGAGCTTGGCGATGAGCTTGCGGTTGTCGGAGTCGGAGACGGGGGTATTGCGAATCTCGCTTTCGACCTCCTTCTCGTCATCGGTGAGGTACTCGTACTCGTTGCCGTTGCGTCTCACGTAGAGCTGATTCTCCAGCTCGTCAAGGGCGCTCCTGATGTCGTTCTCGAGCTTGGCTGGACGCTCATTGAAAGAGCCGTAGAGCAGCACCCGCACGTTTCCCGGAGTGGCGCGAAAGTCGCGACAATACTTGACCAGCAGTAGCGCCTTGAGCACCCGTACGCACGTGGGGCTGAGCGTAGAGCTGTGCTCCGCCTGGCTGACGGCCGCATAGAACTCGGTGCGAAAGCTGTTGCGCAACCCCTCGAACATGAGGTCGAAGGATGCGAGCTGCTCATTCTCCGTAGAGGCACCGTCCCGGCAGAGCTCCTGCGCAACGTCTTGGAAGACGCCAAGCATCGAGCGGGCGCCCGTAGAGTTGTGTTTGCCGGTAAAGGCGTCCTTGCGCGAGAGCTCACGCATCGCCGTCATGAACACGTCGAACTGGTAGGGCACGAAGGGATAGGTAGCCAGGAAGTCATCGAAGTCGCGATACTGGCCGTAGCGCTTGGCACCATCCGCAAAGTCGAAGAGCACTCCAAAATCCGCCTTGCGCTCTTCGTAGATGCGTAGATACTCTGGTTCGGAGTCGGTGGACTTTGCGAGCAGGCGGTCACGGATGACGGTCTTGGCGTCCTGGGAGGTGAGCGGCATCTTGAGGTCAAAGCGGGCCTGGATCTTTGTGAAGTCCTCCCCACTGGCGTCGGTCATCCCGGTGACGATACCCTCCATTGCCTCCTGCGAGGTGACCACGATCCAAGAGGCACCTCCACAGATGGTATTAAGTTCCTCGGCCACGCTCTGGAGGTTTACCATGAGCTTGGAATTACGAGCAATGAATAGGCCCACCTCATCCACAAAGAAGTTGAGACGGAAGCCGAGCTTCCTCATCTGGATGTAGTCGCGCACACGCTCAGCGAACGAGCGGATTGAGGGGCTATAGGTCTGACGGTAGTAGTCCACGATATTGGGGTACGTGCCCTCGGGGTTACCGCAGACCTCATCATAGGCAGCCGAGATGTCACGTGCCTTAGCCGGGGCAATAACGCGAGCTTGCCTCCAAGGCATCTTGCAACGTCGCTGCACGGCTTCCTCGAAATCCTGAAGTTTCCCTATACGATAGAGGTCCCACTCGAGCTGGGCGATATGCTGCTGGTCACCGTCAAAATAGCCGCAGTGCATACTAAAAGCACGGATGAACGCAGCTAGGAGTGCCCCCGACTCCGAGCGCCCCTCGTTAGGGGCAATGTGATCGATGTCGAAGAGCACACTCTCGGAGGGGTGCCGTCTGCGTGCAACCTCCATGGCACTTCGCAGCGACGAGTTATGTGCCACCTTAGGCAGGATATAATCCATGGCAAACTTTCCATCTACCTTGCGATCCTCGAGAACGACGGCAAGGATCTTCAGCAGGTGCGACTTGCCACTGCCAAAGAAGCCGCTGATCCATGCGCCGTTACCAACGGCGTTGGGCTCGTTGTACTCCTCGAAGAATTCCAACAGGTGACGCTCAACCTCGTTGGTGATGACGAACTCGTCAAGCTCGTTGGCAAGGTACTTATCCTCGTCGGCGCGCACCACTGGGTCGATCGCACGGAAAATATCCTTCTGGAAGGTGTCCTGAACAAGCACTCTGCGCCTCCTATAGGTCAAATACGTTGGTCGCGCGATAGTGACTGCCGGTGTTGCCCTGCTCGATGTTGAGGATGTTGAGGGTGGGCGAACCGTCGAGCGAGCGGTCGTAGGTACCGGGAAACCACAGCACCACGGGCTTGCACGCGGAAAGCAGCCCGATCACCTTGTTGGTGCGCACGTAGGGAAAGATCTCGCCCACTCCGCGCACGAAAAAGATGTCCACCTCGGGATGCGACTCTATCTCCTCATTGACCTTGGGAGCAATGACGTGCTCTACGCTCACGGCGTCCTGTAACATCTCCACCATCTCCTGGCGCGAGATGGTGGACTCAACGGCACAGACCGCCTCCCAATAGCCACTCGCGTCGAGGTGATTAAGCACAACCTGGTAGAGATCTATGACATGGGCACAGACGTTGTGCGCGGGAAAGTCTACCCTTACAATAGCATCCATAAGCTCCCCGGCTTCGTCCTGCTGCGCAGGATCGTAGGGCAGCAGGTACTTGCCTTCGCGCAGCAGCCTGCCACCCCGTCCCAGCAACGCGTCATCAGAGAGGCGGCCCACAATGAACTGTCTCGCCTGTGAGATGTGATCAAAGGATTTTCTCACCTGAGTGTCACCCCCGGAAAGAGGTCAAGGTCGTCCTGATGTGCAACATCGATGGCGTTAACGAAGGCAGGTGACGGGTGGATGGGCGTAATAGTACCGTCTTCCGCCACCATGCCGCACTCCACAAGTATGCGGAAGATCTGTGTACGCACCTTCTTGTGACTCCTTAGGCTGAGTCTCCTAAGCTCCGGGTACGTCTCTGCTTCCAGCTCAAAGTACGCCTCGAAGGCACCCTCCGTGTATGTGGGGATGCTTCGCTCGAAGCTGTCCCTGAGCACAGCAGCAGATAGACCGGACACAAATGGGTAGGTGCGGCAGATGGCGACCCACAGCATCGCTGACTGGTCGTCGCTATGCGAATTAACAAGGAAGGCGATCTCGTCGTCGCTAAGGTTTCGGAGGCGTCCAATGATATCGCCTGCAAATCGCTTGAGGGAAGCCTCGGAATTGAGCTGGTAAAGGTTGTCCGTAACGATCCGCCTACGCACCTCTACCCAGTCACCAAGCTCCAGATAGAGGCATGCTGTCGCGAGAGTGTCCGGTCTCCGCAGTGTAGCCCCGGTAATCGAGAGGTTGTAGTCGTCAGTCATGCTACCAGACCTCCCCTTACGGTGGGATCTGGGTGGCGGAACGCCTCGCCTCCGACGAAGCTGTTGATGAGCGCAGGACCGTTCGCGCAGCGGCTTTTGGTCGTTGCCTCCAAAGCAACCTTGGCTTCCGACATCGTTGCGAATATGAACCGCCCAGTCTTCTTGCTCCCCAATGGGTGCCTTCTGAGGTTGTGGTCGTCCATACAGCTCATCCCTTGCTTCTGATTTGGCTCGCATAAAGCTTATAGAATTCTACCACTATATCGAGATGTGAACTGCATTATGCCCATGCGACATCTGTCAGCGGATGCGCACTCACCGATAATTCGTGTCTGACAACCGAAACGAGCCCCCCTTGACGATGGCAAGATGCCAACCTGTGCACGCAGCAGCTCTCATTGAACCAAAACACGATGCACGAGATCCCACACGAACGGCATGCGACAGGGCACGATGACCAGCTGATCACCACCGAGCTGGCCAAGGAGACGGGTGAGGCCTACAGGGTCTTCGGCATCAAGTGCCCCAATGCCATAAAACTGCCAGCTATGGGCCTAGGAAATGCCAAGGACTCAGAGTAACGGACCCAGCTGCCTATCAATCTTCTTCTAGCGACGACGTATGAACCTAATGAGAATGACGATTGCTACAACTACTATGAAAAATACGCCTATTACAAGAATAGTACTTGCGGCCATGATGCCCATAGGATTACTCCTCCGGTAAATTTTCAATAATCTCTAAATCGTCGAAAGGCCCGTCAAAAAGGGCTCCAGACGTTTCGGAGATACGTTCAATCCTAGAAACAGTCATTTCGACATAAGACAGGATATCGACTTTACCAAAAAGTTTGGTTGTCAGTGACCTCAGTGGAGCCGGAAGTGCCTCCGCTGTTTCAGGCGAGAGCCACTGCTTTAAGTGATTGGCCTTATCTTCGAGAACCGTTTTGGACATATTCTTCGCATACATCTCTAAATCACGAACGACCTGGGACTTATCGTCTCGCATGAAGCTTGCAGCCGCAGCATATTCGGCGCAATAGGCGCATTTCTTAATAGAGCGATGGAAGTCCCTAGCCATAGACTTCATTTTTCTGAAAGCACGGAATGTCTTGCCCCAGTTCCGTGGTGCAATCTGCTTAGCGAATGCTGACCCAAGCGACGTACCTGATGGTTGTTCCAAGAAGAAACGAGCAGCCTCTTCAACGGTATTGTGGCATGCAAAGAAGCCTTCTAGTGCTTCCTTGTGCGCATCCGAGCAAAGTGACGAACGTTTCTCAGGACAGCTTTCAACAGCCGCCCATTGAAGGTACTGCGCAGCTACCGCACAAGGCGTCTCCCGGTCATGAATTTGCGCTTGCCGAAGTTCGTCGATACTCTCCTGTATCTCATTGAGTTGCTGAGTGATAGCCATGAAGCTAAGGCTAAACATCATGTCATTAACAGCAGGAATGTGCTGAACTTCCTTAAGACGAACAAGCTGGTCAATCTTCTGGCTCTCAGAATCTACCAGCGTCGCCAGTAGCTTGCCCTCTTTGTCAGGGCGCAAGAAAAGCTTGCCTTCATCCATAAGCCTAAGTGTAGCCTCAGGAAGATCGGCGACATACTGGGGCATCGCGGGAAGCAGTTCATTTACAATTACCACCATTTCAGGACAACATTTGGCAAACGTATCAAAGTCAGAGAGAGCAGCCCTAAAGGAGAGTGTTTTATCAGACGAGCGAAAAACACGCGCTAGAGCTTCATTGTGACCGAACAAGTCTAAATTACCCGCATCGTCAAACTGAATGATGGCATTGCTCACTTGAACCATTGCATACTTCCTTTATCGGTGCTCTCTGTTAAGCACAGCTTCCCCCATCATTAGGTATGCGCTGGGGCGGGAATGGGGAACCTCGCCTCGAGCGGCACACCTAGGGTATCAAACAGCCTCCTGACTGACCCCTTGCAGTTGCAGCATCCCCATCTCCCGGCCCGGAGGTGCGCCTTGACCAGGCGGGCGTCGAGCAGCGCCTCGTCGACGGTACGGCCGGGGAGCCGCCCCCCGACCAGGTCGGCGAGCTCCCTGCGCACGAGCGACGCGACGAGGCACACGAAGGCGAGACCCTGCGCGCGGCAGTAGTCGCGCTGGCAGAGGCCCCGGAGGCCCATGCCGTTCTCGGGCCAGTCGTAGTAGGTCTCGATCGCCCATCGTCTCTCGTGGTGGTCCCAGACCTGCTCGGCGGTCGCGTCCGCCAGGCTCGCCCGCGGCACGCACACACCGAAGAAGGGCTCGGCGGAGGAGAGGCCGTCCTCGGTGTAGCCCTTGCGGCCCTGTGCGAGATAGCGCAGGTAGTTTGCCCTCTCGACCGCTGCCTGGTCGCGATCGCGCGGCACGAGGACGCACCGCCCACGTCGTGCTCCTCCCGCTCGACCACCGTCGCACGACCGTCCCACACGCCTCCCCGAGCGTCATGTCGCCCACGTACGGGTACCTGCGGGCGTAAGCAGCCCAGAGGCCGAGCATCCCGTCGTCGGAGGCCACCTGGGCCATCACCTCACGGTAGTTTCCCATCGCTGCGTGCGACCCGCGCTTCTCCACAGTGGTCGCCAAGGCATCCCTCAGTACGTCGGGTTTGGCTTCGTCCCTCCTTGTGAGCCACAGCGTGTGCAGGTCGTAGTAGTCGCGCGGCCGTGTGTTGGTCACGCTCCTGCTGATGGCGATCTCGAGCTTCTCGGCAAGCGTAGTGGCGAGCAGGTACGACATGATGGCGATGCTGCGGTCGTCGAATAGCAGCGGGCAGCTGTACTCGACTGACTCTGGCGTGATCTTGTCGCCCGTGGTCACGTCCACGGTCACTGGCGAGCTCATCTTCTCGTAGTTCACCAGCAGGTGGACCCTGATGCCAGGGTAGTCGTCGGCCTCGTGTATGTCCTCGGTGCGCACGAACTCGAAAGAGAGAAGTCATTGTCAGCCTTCACGTCCACGATCTCCCGGAACGTCTTCTCGACGTTCTCATGAGTGAGCGGAAAGTCGCGCACGGTGGTGCCCAGGTCCTTCGTGCCGCGCTTGCCCACGCCGACAAGCGAGCTGATGAGCACTCCGTCCTTGATGACGATGTTGTCTCGCCACGTCGAGAGGGAGATGCGTTCCAGCAGTCTCTCGAGCAGGTAGCTCTGCAGCACCAGCTGCGAAAGGACGCCCTCAGCCTTCGCCCGGTTGCGGATGATAGCCTTGAGCTACATTGCGTTCTTCGTCCTCACAGCAGCACCTCCAGATAGCTTCGGATCTTCTTCTTCACTCAGAGCGCATGGGCGTAGCCAAGCAGCCTCTGGACGTCCTTGCTGCTGCGGGCGTATTGCTTCATGGCCGGGTTGACCACCTGCACGTCCACGATGCGCTGGCTGCGGACGACTTCGCAGAGCGTCCGCTCCAGGTCGTACGCCCGCACCTCGTTGCCATAGCTCGTCCTGACGCTTGCACGCCCCAGGTCGAGGACCTCATCGGCGCATGTCCTCACTTCGATGCCCGCCTCCCGCGCCTTGGTGGCCCGGTACGAGCGCGGGAAGGTCATGGTGAGCTGGAAGGGCGTGCGGTCGGTGTAGCCGTGCAGAAAGAGCGCCGTCCCGTCCGAGAAGGTTCCCTTGGGGAAGCGGAGCTGCGCCGCAAGGAACTCGTCCTCCCAGGCATCCGCCAGACAGTACACGCCGCGCTAGACGCGCTCGAGCTCTCCGGCCTTCACCATGTCCGAGATACGCGCGCGAGGGATGCCGGCCTCAACCACTTGGGCCGTCGTCACCATCTCGCCGTTCTCCTGCGCCAGATCGACGATAGCCTGCATGCCCATCACCCCCTATAGCCCGTTTACATTGAAAAAGCCCTTCGGGGGTTTGTGTGGGTTGACGTCTCGGCGAAGACGCCAAGCTAGCGGCGGCGCCACTGGCGCAGGGCCTGTTTTCCCGACCAAGGATGAGGCGGCCACCGAGGGGGCGCCGCCGGCACGCCAT
>ERZ772921.313-NODE-313-length-29904-cov-5.302958_pt1 | contig 29904 bp, 26 predicted proteins | sample MGYA00512117_ERZ772921 | MGnify/ENA primary metagenome ERZ772921 (study PRJEB29015, sample SAMEA2737944) | human oral metagenome | biome: human oral; feature: human-associated habitat; material: dental | place: China | collected 2150 ...
TTATTAACAGTACTGCGAGTATGATTGAAATAGGGAGTGTTTCTGTTATTTATTATTGCCTAATTGTTTATGTTGCCAACTCCCCGCTAAATCAGAAGTTACAGAAATACTATGCCAAATCTTAATTTTTCATAAATGAATGATTGACAGGCACTTTTGCTTTTGTTATCATTAGTGATTAAATAAACTGTTAATGAAGTATTATTCACTTTATCATTTAGGAGGAGAAGATGGCTAAGATTATAGGCGAAGGTATTACATTTGATGATGTACTTTTGCAACCCGCATATTCAGAAGTGGTCGGTTCTCAAGTAGACCTGTCCACATATTTAACTAAAAACATCCACTTAAATATTCCGCTTATGAGTGCAGGCATGGACACTGTAACAGAGCATAGAATGGCTATCGCTATGGCAAGGCAGGGCGGTATAGGAATTATACATAAAAATATGAGCATAGAAGCTCAGGCGGAAGAAGTAGACAAAGTAAAGCGTTCTGAAAACGGAGTTATCTCGGATCCTTTTTCATTATCACCCACAAACACTTTAAAAGATGCCAATGAACTTATGGCAAAATACAGAATCTCAGGCGTTCCCATAACTGTTAATAATAAATTGGTCGGAATTATCACCAATAGAGATATGAAATTTGAAGAAGACTATAGTAAGAAAATAGAAGACTGCATGACTAAGGACAACTTGGTTACAGCACTCGAAGGCACTACTTTGGAAGAGGCTAAAACCATACTTGCCAAAGCAAAGGTTGAGAAACTTCCTATAGTAAATAAAAACGGAGAGCTTAAAGGTCTTATAACTATTAAAGATATTGAAAAACAAATAAAATACCCTAATTCCGCAAAAGATGAACAGGGCAGGCTACTTTGCGGTGCGGCTCTTGGAATTACCGCAAATGTTATCGAAAGATGTAAGGCTTTAGTTGCAAAGAAGGTTGATGTTGTAGTGCTTGATTCTGCACACGGTCATTCAGCTAATGTAATTAATTGTGTAAAGCTAATCAAAAAAGAATTCCCGGATCTTCCGGTAATTGCCGGAAATGTAGCTACTGCGGAGGGAACAAAGTCATTGATAGATGCCGGAGCTGACTGTGTAAAGGTAGGTATAGGTCCCGGCTCTATATGCACAACCAGAGTTATTGCAGGTATAGGTGTACCTCAAATATCGGCAGTTATGGAGTGTTTCTCAGTTGCTAAAGAATACGGTATCCCTATAATAGCTGACGGCGGCATCAAATACTCAGGAGATATTACCAAGGCACTGGCTGCCGGCGGAAATATTTGTATGATGGGCTCACTTTTTGCCGGATGCGATGAATCACCCGGAGACTTTGAGTTATTCCAAGGCCGTAAGTATAAAGTATATAGGGGTATGGGTTCACTTGCCGCAATGGAAAGCGGAAGCAAGGACAGGTACTTCCAAGCCGATGCCAAAAAACTCGTTCCCGAGGGAGTCGAAGGAAGAGTTGCCTATAAGGGTATGGTAGAAGATACTATATATCAATTACTTGGAGGACTCCGTTCAGGTATGGGATATTGCGGAGCTAAAGATATACCGACATTGCAGGAAACTGCCAGATTTGTAAAAATAAGTGCCGCTTCCCTTAGAGAAAGCCATCCTCATGATATACACATAACCAAGGAAGCACCTAACTACTCTCCTGATGATAATAAAGGAGTAATTTAAAAGTTGAATTTTAAGATTAAAAAAAATGAGCTTATAAGATATGTATCGGCACTGTTTAGCCTATGTCTGATATTTGCCGCAGCTTACTTTTTAAATAAAAAACAAAACTTCGAGCCTATATCAGATACAAGCTTTGCACTTGATACCTTCGTAAATATTACTATATATGATTCAAAAGATAAGCAAATACTCGACTCTGCACTTGAGCTTTGTAATTACTACGAAGATATATTTTCGGCACATAGAGAAAGCAGTGAGCTTTATAAGCTTAACCACAGAACTTCGGACAGTGTTAAAATAAGTGATGACTTGGCGAATTTAATAAAAAAAGGCTTATATTACAGCAAACTTAGCAACGGAAGTTTTGACATAAGCATAGAGCCGGTCAAAGAACTTTGGGATTTTAAATCCGAGCATCCTTCACTTCCTGATGAAAGTGCTCTGGCAGCGGCAGTTAAGGCGGTTGATTATACCTCTATAAGTTTATCCGGAAATACTATTACTTTTAGCGATCCCAACACAAAAATAGACCTTGGAGCTATAGCTAAGGGCTATATAGCTGATAAGATAAAGGACTATCTTATATCAAAAGGAGTAAAAAGTGCGATTATTAACTTAGGGGGCAATGTCCTTTGCGTGGGTAAGAAACCCAACGGAGAAGACTTTAATGTAGGACTTCAAATGCCATTTGCCAAGAGAGAGGAAACTATTGGTGTTGTAAAGGGAAGCGATCTTTCTGTAGTTACCTCCGGAGTTTATGAAAGGTTTATAGAAGTTGACGGTAAAGAATATCACCACATACTTAACCCCAAAACCGGCTATCCTTATGAGAACGGACTTTTGGGAGTCAGCATAGTTTCAAAATACTCTGTAGACGGAGACGCCCTGAGTACAAGCTGCTTTGCACTCGGACTTAATAAGGGCATAGAACTTTTAGACAGCATAGAGGGGGTATATGGGTATTTTATATTGGATGACCTAAGTGTAGTACCTTCCTCCAATGCACCGGTATTGGAATAAGTTTAATAGGGTATTCGAGTAGGGATGTTTCTTCCTACCCGCTCGCAAGTGGGTGGTCACCCTAATGTGATATTTTCATTGCACGCAACTGCTATATCTGAGTACGAAGTTTCTTTTTCCTACTCGCTAACGTGGCGGTATAATGAAAATATCTCCCCTGTAATACCCTTGGATAAAAAGAAAAGACCAACCAAGTCCGTCTTGGAAGGTCTTTTTTAATAAACAAACTTCTAACCACAATAATTCACCGTTCTTCATTCTTCAAGCTACTGTCACGACAAGCTTTTTGCGTAGTTACTGTCTGCTTAAACTTAATACATAGTATAAAACCGGTGCAGCATTTAGACTTATTATAGATATCTTTTTTAATCCCACCAATAAATATCTCTTATAACTTCAACATGACCATCTTTTACATCTATATCATACACACCCGATACAGCTGTGGAATCACTGTCATAATAAGAAGAATTAAACCACTTATAACCATTGCCGCCATTTGAATTATTATAAATAGTTGCACCGCTTGGTATTCTTGTATAAGCATCAATGTATGCTCCTATCTTCCTTCCTCCAAACTTTACTGAAGTTCCCGAAATAAAATACCTGTCATAAGTCCTTATTATGTTGTCATAGCCTGTAGTATTGGTAAAATCATTTATATTTACAACTTTTCCCTTTTCCCAAGCTCCGCTGCGTCCAAGCCAGTAACCATCATCACTTAGGGTGTCGGCAAGCATATATCCGTCTGAATTAAAGAAATACCACTTACCGTCTTTATCCTGAAACCATTCGGACTTAGGGTAGGTACCGTCATCTTTCTTATACCACCAGCCTTTATTATCTTTTACCCAACCGGCGGCGAATACATTGCCGGCAAAAAGTAAAGCCGTTGTAAGTGCAAGTACAAATGTAAAAACTATTCTTTTACGCATAAAACCACCTCCCGGATTTTATATCATTGACATACTGAACCTTGCAAGCCGCCGAATCAAAGCACAAACAGTAATAAAAGTATTTCACACTAAACTACATCTAATCACTATACTAATGTCTAAACAGCAGTAAAAACATTTCCCGCTGAGCTATAGAAAGTATCTAAATTGCTGCACCAACAGTAATGAAAAGTATTTCATGCCATTATATATCCCCCGGAAGCCTAAAATATCAATGACAAACTTTATTGTATTTATACGGATACAATAATATCATACTTACTTGATATTTATAATAAATTATATATTAAAAAGCATTACAGTTTTTTAACTATTTATACTCTCCGCATTATGGCAGGCAACCCTATGTCCGACCTCGATCTCCCTTAGTTTAGGACATTCTTTTTCACAGATCTTAGTTTTATATATGCATCTTGGAGCAAAGCGACAGGCATTTGAGTCGGCAAATACCTGTGATACCTCCCCTGAAATTTTAACCTTTTCCTTTATATTTTTTTTTAACGGATTGGGGCTTGGGACAGCTGAAAGCAAAGCCTTTGTATAAGGGTGTAGAGGCTTTTTGAATAAGCTTTTACTGTTTGCAATCTCAACCAAAGAGCCAAGATACATAACCCCTATTCTATTACTTATATACCTTACCATAGAAAGATCATGGGCTGTAAAAAGATAGGTAAGCCCGAATTCTTTTTGCAAGTCCTGAAGCAGATTTACCACCTGTGCCTGAATTGACACATCAAGTGCCGCTATAGGCTCATCACACATGATAAATTCAGGATTTACCAGTAAGGCTCTGGCAATACCTATCCTCTGTCTTTGCCCTCCTGAAAACTCATAGGGGAATTTTATCAAATCTTCCTCACTCATACCGACTTTATTAAGTATAAGCTTGATTCTTTCATACATATCACTCTTTTTGATCTTAAGGTTCTTAAGCGGCTCACTTAAAATCTCTTCCACATTCCAAAAAGGATTTAGAGAAGAATAAGGATCCTGAAATATTATTTGCATACTGTTTTGTACTGATTTGATTTTATTTAATTTTCTATCAGTAATATCCTCGCCCTTATAATATATCTTGCCGGCAGTGGGCTCATACATCCTTATAAGGATTTTTCCCAGTGTGGACTTACCGCAGCCGGACTCTCCTACCAAACCGAAGGTTTCACCCTTATATATATCAAGATCAATATCATCAACTGCCCTAATATACTTCTTTTTCCCTCCTAAAAAAGAACTTATAGGAAAATACTTCTTCAAACCCTTTGCAGATATCAATACATTATTTTCCATCTTTTTGCCTCCTAAAAGCATGTTCAAGTTCTTCTTCATTCAGAAAACACATGGAAGTATGCGTTTTACTAAAAGCTTTTAAGGGCGGTCTTTTACTGTCGCATATATCTATTCTGAACTCACAGCGCTCTGCAAAAGGACAACCCTTTGGCGGATCTATAAGTGATGGCGGAAAGCCCTCTATGGACTTAAGCCTTTCACCCTCATCCATATCTATACTCGGTATAGCCTGTAAAAGAGCCATAGTATAGGGGTGTTTAGGCCTATAGAATATTTCTTCTATACTTCCCGTTTCCATAACCAAACCGCCGTACATTATTACAACTCTGTCACAGGTTTCAGCCACAACTCCCAGATCATGAGTAATAAGTATTACAGAAGTACCGACATCCTTTGACATGGTTTTTATCAAATCGAGTATCTGTGCCTGTATGGTAACATCCAAGGCAGTTGTAGGCTCATCTGCAATAAGTAGTTTAGGATTACAGGAAAGTGCCATGGCTATAAGCACTCTTTGTCTCATACCCCCTGAAAATTCATGCGGATACCTTTTTGAACTTTCTTTAGGAAAGGGAATACCCACCCTCTCAAGCATCTCAAGGGCTTTTTCCTTGGCTTCTTTCTTTGATAAAGCACTGTTTCTTACTATAACTTCTTCAAGCTGCTTACCGACTCTTATAACCGGATTTAGTGCAGTCATTGGATCTTGGAAAATCATGGTAATATCTTTACCCCTGATTTTTTGATACTCCCTTTCGCTTAAATTATTTAAGTTTTTATCTCCCAGACTAAGAACATCCGCACTTAATGAAGCATTATCCGCAAGTATGCCTATTACCGCCTTCATAGCAACTGACTTACCGCTTCCCGATTCCCCTACTATACCTACTATCTCGCCTTCATTTACCTCTATATCTACTCCTCGTACCGCATGAACTTTTCTTTCTCTGCTCTTAAATACTACTGCTAGGTTTTTTACTTTTAACACTTTATCAGACATCTTTTTCTCCTGACATTACGGCAGGCTCGGCAAACACACGAAGTACCTCACCAAGTTTATTAAATGAAAATACCGTCAGTATTATAAGTATACCCGGTATAACAGCCATGTAAGGGGCTTTTTGTAAAAATTTCTGAGCATTTTGAAGCAGACTCCCCCAACTTGACATAGGTGCGGCTATACCTCTGCCAAGGAAACTTAAAGCACTTTCTACCATTATAGAAGAGGCTATAGCTGCTGTTGATGCCGTAATCATAGTCGGAAGCACCGCCGGCAATATATGCGAATACATGACCTTCCACGGGCTTATCCCTATAAATGCAGCATACTTTACATAATCCCTCTCTTTTATCGAAAGAACCTCGGAGCGTACAAGCCTTGCTATTTCCATCCAGCTAAGCAGTCCTATTACAAGTATCAGCGATACAAAGCCTCGTCCGAACACCATTCCCACTACCATAACCATTATAATCCAGGGAATTGCCGAAAGCACATCTACAGCCCTCATAAGTATAGAGTCAACTATGCCGCCAAAGTAGCCTGATATCATTCCTATGAGTATGCCTATAAAAATAGAGGTAAACATAGCCAAAACCCCTACTGCAAGGGAAACTCTTCCACCATACAAAACCCTTATAAAGTAGTCCCTGCCTATATCATCTGTTCCGAACCAGTGCATGGCAGAAGGAGCTTTAAGACTTCCTGTAACATCTATGGCATTGGGGTCTATATTTATAAATATAACAAATATACTTATAAGCACAATTATAAGCACATACACTAATGCAAACAGTGCCTGTTTATTGCTTTTTAATTCAAAAACCAGATTGTCAAGTCTTCTGTTTCTTTGTTTTAACTTCATTAAAAATCCTCTTTTGCACTTTATAATCAGTTTTTACCAAGCTTTATCCTCGGATCAACTATGCAATACAATATATCCGATAAAAGATTGCCTATTATTACAAGACTTCCCGACAGCACAAGCACAGCCATAACTATAGGATAATCCATGGCTTCCACTGCATTAACAAAATAAAGCCCTATTCCGGGCCAGGAAAATACGGTCTCCGTAATTACCGCACCGGTTACCAGTAGCGGCAGCGCCATACCAAGCTTGGTAACCAAGGGCAGCAATACATTTTTGGCAACATGCTTAAAAAGTATCTCGCTCTTTCCTGCACCGAAAGCCTTTTGTAACAACACATAATCTTCTTTTAGCTGACTTATGGCAGATGCCCTTACATACCTTGTAAGGTCGGGTAAAAATGCTATAATCAAAACTATGTAGGGCATAAAAAAGTGCCTCAAATAATCAGTCAAAGAATCTTCTTTTCCTATGGTATGCATACCTAAAAGCGGAAAAATCTTAAACTTATAGCCTAAAAAATATATCATTATCATTCCAATCCAAAAAGTAGGAACAGCAAGACCTATTGAGCAAAATCCGTCTATAAGTTTATCCTGCCATTTATTTCTGTTATTAGCCGCAATAAGTCCAAGAATTATTGCCAGAATATAGGCACTAAGATAAGAGGGCAAAACAAGTTTTGCCGTTGCCGGAATACGGATTTTCAAATCATATTTTATACTTGTATGAGACAGGAGAGAGTTACCGAACTCTCCCCTGCAAATATTTTTTAACCACCTTATATACTGTATGTGCATAGGATCATTTAATCCGTATTCTTCTCTTATTGCTTCCCTCTCCTGATTGGTCATCTTGCTGTTGGTCATGGAATCAACCACATCATAAGGAGCTATGTGCATTAACGAAAAACATATAAGTGTGATTAAAAACAGTAATGGTACCGCCTGAGCAATACGTTTAATTATATACTTTAACATCTTCTACCTTACTTGAATTTAAGCTTTGCCAAATCTCCGAATGTATATATAGGAACAAGCTTAGCCTCGTCAGTATCTACATTGGACTTTGTGATCAAAGTCCTTAAGTTGGTACCCAGCGGATAGTATATAGCCTCTTCAGATACAAGTCTTTGTACCTTTTTATATATTTCCTGACGCTTTGCATCATCTAAAGTAGCGTTACCCTCTGCAAAAAGGTTATCAATCTCTTCACTGTGATAATTCATTCTGTTATCCTTTTTGGATGAGAAAAGCATAGCGAAAGTGTCAGGGTCACTTCCCATAACATAACCGCCTATGAACATATCATACTCCGTACTTTCAAGGTCATTGGTAGCCTTAATATAGCCTGCATCATTGGTTCCTGCAAGTTCCACCTCTATACCTACAGCCTTAAGCTCTGACTGTATTGCAAGAGCCATCTTTTCAAGCACCGGAGAATTACTTATATAGCAAAGCTTTAACTTGGTGGCTCCGCCTGCAACAAGTTCCTTAGCCTTATCTACATTCTGCTCCCACTTTTCAACATCATCCGTGTAATACTTGTTGTCATACGGAAGGAAGGAATAACCAAGTTCATAGAAACTTTTATCGGTATATGCCGCAAGCATTATCTCATCTCTGTTAAGCGCCTGTAATATACCCTCACGATACTTTTTATCTTTCATGGAATCACAAGCAACATTAAGTCTTATATAAGGTACTCTTCCCTCACTGTAGTTATGAATTGTAAAAGCTTCATTATCCTTATAAGGATCAAGCATATCAGGTGATGCTACATAGGCATCCGCCTCTCCGCCCTGCATAGCCAAGGTTGCGGTATCGGACTTTTCTATAATTCTGTAAATAAGATTTTCTATATACGGTTTACCCTTTACATAGTCGGGATTTGCCTTGAACTTAAGATACTCTCCGGTCTTATACTCTTCAAGTACATAAGGACCTGCACCGACTACCTTTTCTTCAAGCAGATTTATCTCTGTAGAGTCCTTACCTTCAAATATATGCTTAGGTATTATACTGACCTCATCAGAAAGCATTTCCATAGCACTCGCACTTACTGAAGGAAGTTTAAAAAGTACTGTTGTATCATCTACTTTTTCAAGCTCTATAGGCTTATCATCAACAAAAAGATTCTGAGTTGTTGCGTTTATCTTATCATAGGTAAATACTATATCGTCCGCTGTCAGAGCTTCTCCGTCACTCCATTTAAGCCCCTCTTTAAGCTTCATGGTATAGCTGAGACCGTCTTCTGAGGGTTCCATGCTTTTAGCCAAAATATAATCAATAGTTCCGTCTCCGTATATATGATAAGCCGGCGCATACGCTGCATGGCAGGTCATCAGACTGTATCTGTCATCTGCGGTAAGCGGATTAAGTGTATTACCCAAGTCTCCGTCTATTATGTAGGTAAATGTATCACTTGTTTGAGTCTGTGGCTGTTCGCCACCCTCACTGCCTTGAACCTCTGAACTTGCCGCCTGTGAATCACTTCCGCTTTCACAGGAACATGTGTTACCGCCTGAACATGCCGCCACTAAAGCTGATACGGCAAATACTGACATAAGTGTTAATAGCCTTTTCTTCATCCTTATTCCTCCTATTAATTCTATTACTATAATTTTTCTTTTCCCTCACAGCTTAACTGTCAGGATTAAAAAGTATTATTAGTATACAAAAATATTCACACAGGCTTATTATATACATATTTACCTAAAATTGCAAGTTATCCTACGGTTTTTACAGCATTTTCCCTTATATTTTCAATTTTTGCCATAAGAGTTCTTACCGTCTTTGCATCAAAAAGCTTGGTAACACTTACAGGTTTGTCAAAAGGCGGCTTTTGTAAGTCTGTGACATCCTCCATATAACCGTTTTGTTCGATATGGTTTATAACCTTATTGACAAAGGCTATCTGCCTCTGATTTAAGGACTCGTTATTAATAAACTCGGAAAAAGCTTCCATAGCCGCTTCATGCTCAAGCTTTGCTATCTTTCTTACAAGCAAGCCGAAAGGTGTATCTTTGTACTCTCTTTTATAGTCCTCACTGCTGCCAAGCTCCTTGGTAAGTACCCTTTCAAGCTCCTCATAGTCTCCCTTTGAAAGTGCTATATTGTGTGTAAGCTTGTATATGGGCAGGGCATCTTTATTATCTTCCACATAACGATTGACCTTCTTCCTGTAATCTTCAAAATTATAGGCAGCTCCAAGTGTTGCACCTTCTTTTTCTTCAATAACCACATCCTTGAGATTGGTAATAATGCTGCTTTTTGCATCGTTATCAACAACAAACTTTATCAAATCCCTAAGACTTCTTCGACTATACTCAAAGCTAAGAATATCTTTTTCCTCCCAATACTTATCCGTATTGATTTTTTTAATCTCTTCAAGTTTATCCCTAACTTGAGGTATGCTGATACGCCCTTCAAGTGCAAGCGCAGTTTCACAAAGTACATTTTTAATACTGCCAAACTCCGTCTTTGAATTTATATCAGCAAGTATCAAACCATACATAAAATTGTCAAAACGCTTTGCATACTCATCACCATCCTTTAATACTATAAGAGGCGCTATATGTGTACTAAGTTCCAATTTATCTCCATCACTTATACAGGTAAATGCATTTGTCTTGTTATACTTTTCCACATATTTAAGCCTTAATTTAACGGATACTAAATTTTTATCAAGTTGTGCTATACTTCTACAACACTCCTCTATAAGAGCAACTCTCCACTCCTGATACTTATCCTCAACATAGGTGCTTTTTTGCATGGCTGTTATAAGCTCTATTTTTTTATTAAATATATTTTCAGAAAGGGACTTTGTTTCTTTGCCCTCGTATCCGTTTGCGTGTACTTTAAAATATTCAAAATTACCGCAATAGTCAAATATCAAAAACCTGCGTTTTCCGCTATACTCACCATCAATCTTATCGGTAAACAGGATATTTGGAGCAAGTCTTGTACCCCTTCCTATCATTTGCCAAAACTTAGTCTTCGACCTTACCTTCTTAAAAAATACCAAATTCACACATTCGGGTACATCGATACCGGTATCCATCATGTCAACCGATACCGCAATCCTCGGATCTTTATCAGGATTTTTGAAATCATCTATAATAGTTTGAGCATGTGAATCATCACATATTACCCTTTGAGCAAAACCTCCGTTATAATAAGGATAGAGTTTATTAAAACGCTCCACTATAAACTCGGCATGTTTTTTATTTTGGGCAAATATAATCGTCTTACCGAGTTTATCCCCACCTGAAACCTTAATACCTCTTTCCATCAGATCTTGCAAAACTTCATCAACAGTATCCGCATTAAACACAAACTTATTAAGTTTCTCAGAAGGTATAAAATCCGGAACATAATCATCTTCCGCAAAATCATCCTCAAACCTTTCCTTGTCTTCTTGCGATAACTGTGCATAAGTTATACCCTCTTCCATAAATTTAGTCTTAACCTCATAGGTGTAATAGGGTACAAGTACATTGTCCTTTTCAACCGCCGTCTCATAATCATAGGCATAGGTAGGCACTCCATGCTCCATCTCAAAAAAGTCATAGGTATTTCTGTCTACATCGGTCTTTGGGGTAGCGGTAAGTCCCACCGTCAAGGCATCAAAATATTCAAATATCGCCCTGTACTTATTAAATATACTCCTGTGGCTCTCATCTATAATAATCAGATCAAAATGTGCAGGTGTAAATAAACTTACTCCCTCCCTAGTCTTGCAATTATCTATGGCATTTAACATAGTAGGATATGTGGAAAATACTATTCTTGCATTACGCTCGTCTTTATTTGAACAAAGATTACATAAAGACATATGCGGAAGATAATTTTTAAAATCATCCTTTGCCTGCTTAACCAATGCAGTTCTGTCTGCAAGGAACAAAATATTGGTAACATACCCCCCACGACTTAATACATCTGCAAGGCTGGATGCCGTTCTGGTCTTTCCGGTACCGGTAGCCATTACAAGGAGACTACTTCTAAATCCCTGTTCAATATGGTCGCAAACTGCCCTGATAGCTTCCTTTTGATAGTATCTGTCTGTAATCTTATCATTGATAACGATTTTATCTAATTTTTTTCTTTCTTCACGCCTATTAATAAGCTTTTGTAAATCATTCTTACTGAAAAATCCGCTTACTCTTCTTTGAGGACCGGTTTTATCATCCCAAAAATAAGTTTCAAATCCGTTACTTGTAAACATTATAGGTCTTCTGCCAAACTTCTTTTCAAGACAGTCCGCATAAAGTACTGCCTGCTTTCTTCCCACATTGGGGTCTTTACTGCTTCTCTTGGCTTCAATAAGGGCTAGAGGAAGACCGTCTTTTCCAAAAAGCACATAATCCGCATAGCCTTTTTGCCCTACTACTCCTGCCATATCTTCTACAGGGTACTCCTGCCACACATCAGTTTCAGCACCTTCTATAGTCCAACCAAGGTCTTTTAAGTCTATGTCTATATATCGCTTTCTTGTAGTAAATTCTGTAATATCCTCAGGTTCAAATGTTCTCTCAACCTTGTTTTGTTCCTTAGTTTTCGTATAGGTAGCAGACAGTTCTTCTATTTGTTTACGAAGTTTTTCTATTTCGGCATCTTTTTCACCAAGTAAACTTTCCTGCTCTTTTATCTTTTTCGTATCTATGATAACTTTTTCCTTAGGAATAAGCTTTTCATCAAAATGTCTTTCTTCATAGTCGGAGCCGTAACAATAATCTATCCACTGTATAAATTCAAAAAGTATTTCCAGTGTCAGTAAGGCTTCTCCCGCACTTATAAATTTTTCCGAATGTACGGCATTATTTCCCACTTTTATAAGTGTAGGCAGTTTCGCCCAAGTGTTAGAATCAAGAGCAAATCTGAAACTCGGCTCATGTATAAGTGATTGAAGATTGTCTTTATATGGCATTCGTATGGAAAAGTCTGCCGAGTATACCCACTTGACACCCAGTTCCAAGGCTTTTCTGCTTCCCACTGCACACATCGCAGGTGCACTGGCAAAAACCTTCTCAGCTTCTATCGCAGCCGCCGCAAATAAGGCATATTCTTTTTTATCTTTCAGAAAACCGAAATTCGACATAATGTTTACTCCTATATATGCTTAATTTAATAAACAAGTAAATCTTAAAATAATCTTTAATAAAAAGTACTTATTATCATTATACATTATTTATCAATTGTCTCAAGAGATTATATAAAAATACTAGGCTGAGAGGTGTGAAAAAGAGGAATATTTCGATTTGTCGATTGATGAGACATATTCAGCAAAACGGTTTTGTAGGTCAAGGGGTGGAACTATAATTGGAAAATCTTCGACATGGTTAAGATTTATTTGCCTTTTATCAATTCCTCCAACACAAACTCTTCTTATATACTCTCTGTATGCTTCTCCTGTTAATATTGATAGTATATATTCTGGATTGACGGTATCTTTTAGTCTAATAAGATATACATGACCATTAATATTCGCCTCCTTATTTTTTTCCTTGTAAATTGCCGCTCTTCCTAAACTACTATTCTCTGTATTAACTCTTCCTGTTTTAGTTATAAGAATGTCATTATAAATAACTCTACTTTTATTCATTATCTTATGTAAACTAGAACTAATATATACTGTATCTTCCAAATCAATTCTATTTTTCCACACATTTTGACTACGCAAAAATACCACTCCACTATCAATATAATTTTCACTTCCACCACTTGGTGTTGTACCATTAGTAATCAATATAGATAATTCTACCAATCTTTTTATAGTCCACTTTTTAGAATTAGATATCGGATCCCCAAACATCTCTATAAATAGGGAGTGGCAGCCTACCCTATGTACCTCCTATGCGATATCTTTACATTGTTTTGACTCACCATAGCATATTGCATAGTTGTATCAATTTTCACATGACCAAGCAGTTGTTGCACCTGCTCTATCGGCATTCCTTTATCAATGGCTTTTGTTGCCAAAGTCCTTCTGAACTTATGAGGATGCACCTTAGTAATTCCGAGTCTCCGCCCAAGTTGTCTAAGCCTTATTTCCACTCCGCTTATTTCAAGTCTGTTATAAGGCTTTAAAAGAGATACAAAAAGAGCCGGATTGTTATCAGTTCTACTTTCCAGATAGTTATACAAATGTATCTTAGTCCTTGCATCAAAGTACACCGGTCGCTCCTTACTACCTTTACCGAATACTATACATTCCCTGTTTTCAAAATCAATATCTTCTCTATTTAAGTGAACTAATTCTCCGACTCTCATGCCTGTTGAGGACAGCAAGTCAATCATTGCCAAATCCCTTATATTGCCACATTTATCCCTCATAGTTTCAAGAGCCTCATCCGTATAAGTTTCCTTTACCGTTTTATTGGTTTTAATTTTATGAATTCTTCTGACTGGACTTTTCAATATATAGTTTTCATCTTCAAGCCATGAGAAGAAACTCGATAAAATTCTTCTAATATTGTCTATATTGGACTTGCTGCAATTATTCAACTTTTGATAATCTGATAAATAATTTCTCAAGTCATCGGTTTGCATCTTAGTTACATGCATACCTACAATGGAAAATAATTTACCTATTGATGACTCGTAGTATTTCAGCGTCTTCTTGCTACAACCTTCTACTCTTTTTGCAGATATGAATGATAAAAGTAATTCTTCATTACTCTCTTGTTCCTGTTCCAAAGGTATATCACTTACAGTCACATTCCACAGACAATTTTGTAAAACATACTGTAACTGCTGCATTTGCGCATTATCCAAATACGGTAACATCTGTCTTGAAATCTCTGATATAAGCTTATTTTTCATATCAATACACCTTCCTTTTTATTGTATATTGACATGATACAATTTTTACTATATCAATAATACCGTTTTTCTAAATATTTAAAAAAGTCTACAGTTTTACCTATTCTATTGATTTATTAATACTTTTAATCCAACTGTCATTATCACTTTCAAACAACTTTATAAAATTTATAAAATTTGTACTGCCTATTTCACAATCCAGTTGGTTTAACTTTTCTATTCTAACGCTCATATCTTTATAATTTTCAGTTGTAATATATTTCATAACTTCAAGTATTTGATCGTACTTTCCCCTATAACTTTTAACTTCTGTATACTTTTCTATCAACTCGGCATTTACCTTTTTGGCAGACGACTTCAAATTTTCATCAGTCCAATGCTTTGTTATGATTTGCATTGTGCATGGATTTCCAAAAATAATAACTTTAGAAGCAGCGTTATCAATTCCATGGAACTCATTAATTTTTCTTTTTATATCTTCATATTGCTCATACGGTTTTTTATCTGTATCACAAAATATGAGTACTACTTCATAAGAACCGTTTTGATAACTATCTTGATACCTTGCAGGAATATTACCATTACCTTCTGCATTAACCAAAAATATATCATATTTATCACTCCATACCTCAAGCCTTTTCAAACAGCTTAAATACTCATATTCCTCATTGCCTTCGCATATAATACAAATCTTGTGCTTACTAAAAAAATCAGGAAGTCTTCTTTTCATTAGCTTAACTCCTATTTACATTACCTTTAATGCTAAGCAACGAATTAATTAACTCCGGATCCGGCAATGCCCCAAGAGTACCTTTTCTGTATTTTTCAATAATATCTGAGGTATCTCTAACTCCCTGCAAAGCTGTAAAGTCTGCGAGTGAATACACATATACTCCGGCTTCATCCTTATGTACAAACCAAATCTGTTCCTTTCTAAACAACCTCTTACAATCCATCAGATTAATATCATGTACAGTAAATATCATTTGTGCATTTTCATTTAACTCATTATTAAACATTGTCACAATAGCTCTGGTAAGCTTAAAATGTATACTACTGTCCAATTCGTCTACTACAAGAATTCTTCCTTGCTCAAGTGCTTCAATAACATAACCTGCAATTGCGGCAATCTTTTTGGTTCCCGTAGAATCAAATAAAACGCTTGGTACAGAAATGCCCTTATAAGTGGACACTAATCTAATCTGATCCATGATATTGTCTAAAACCTCAAGCACTTTTTCCTCAGGTTTTTTCTCATACTCTACAGACTCCAATTTGATTTTATCCATATCTACATATTCAAAATTATCCATATATAAATCTGCATTTTTTATAAACTCAACTATTTTTTGCTGTAATTTATTTTTATTCTTCATAAGTTCAATAGTATGTTCCATAGGAATGTTGTTCATATTAATAACATCTATTTTATCTGCAAAACCTATTAGAATATTCTTAATCTCACTTAGCTTTTCAAACTTATTTGTATCAATCAAATAATATAACAAATTATTATTTGATATCATAGGCATCATAGCTTGTAAGTCTTGATCGACAGATTTAAATATTTCTTTTACAGTATCTTTCTCTAACCAATTTTCCTCTTTTTCATTGCCATATTTATCCTTAAAAGCTTCTGAAAAGGATTCATATATGTATTCTTCTTTTACTGCATCATATTTAAATTTATATGAAAACTTTCTGCCTGATGCCATGAATACTACGCCCAGCTCGCATGTATTATTATTTGTAAATATATTCGGCATCAAATCACTTTTTCTATTTAACAATACTTCCTTTATCGCTCTGATACATTTTATCAGACAAGTCTTTCCTGAATTATTAGGTCCATAAATTCCTGCTGTTTTCAGTATATTAAAATTATTTTCCTTATGTACATTAGCTCCAAACTTCTTATTTCGCATATCCGCTTTCATAGAAAAAATAATGGTATCTTCAAAAGCATAGCAATTCTTTACATTTAGCTCTATAATCATAGCTTATACCTCCAAAATATCCCTTGCTTTTACCATTATAACATCTGAATATTTTTTATGTAAGATTTTTACATTAAAAAATTTTAGATGTTATAAATACCACATAATATCTTGATAAACACATACTAAGCAAAATATTTCTGCATTAAAGACTTTTTCAAAATCTCCAACTCTTCCAAGCTCTTTTTTACTGCCAATTTCGATTTGTCGATGACGATAGCGCTTTTCTCAAATTTATGTTGCAATTCAATAGGTGGAAATGGAAAGTATAATTCAGATAATTTTCCCTTACTTAAGATCCCCTTTAATGACATATTAACAGTTCCTTGTATATATTTCTTAGAAAGTACCATTAACCAATATATAAATATATTACTATCTTTATTTGGCACAATTGCATTTATCTGTTGATTAAAAGCAACTTTCCTATTTGCAACTCCTACATTACCAATACATCCAATACTACCAGCTATACAAGTCATTAGTATACTACCCGCTTCTACACAACGCCCCACTAATAGTCCTTTTTTTGATAGATACTCTTCAGCAACTGTTAAATACATATCATCTGTATTTATATTATCAGATTTTATCCATTCTATATAGTTTCCATAGTATTCACTCTTTTCTCTTGCAGGTGTATTACCAGTTACAATATCGCATCTGTCATGTAATTGTATAATATCCCATTTCTTTGGATTTTCAACCGGATCCCCAAACATCTCTATAAATAGGGAGCTGGCTAATTGATCATATAGTTTTAATTCTGTCCTCATTTTATATTCAATATCATATATAGTATCCAATTTATCAATAATTTTAGCCTGTTCTTCCATTTCTATTAATGGAAATACCATTTTTTTCAAGTGACTTGGTCCAAAATTCAATTGTGCTGAACCTGTTATTTGTTGACCTAGTTGTTCTTTAAAATGATTACTTTTTAAATAATACATAAAATATCTAATAGAAAGTCTTTTTTCATCAGTCACTTTAAATCTAATAGTACTTGTATTCATGCATAGCGGTAATTGTTCTTTCCTAATAAATCCCATTTTTTTATCAAAATACTCAACTTTAATTCCTGATGATGCAATAACTAAATCACCCTCATCTGCAAGAAAATGTTTATATTTTCCATATGCTTCTTCTTTAGATATATATCTATTAGTATTTGTTGTATCTACATTACCATTAATAAGATTTGTGACATTTAAAAGTTTTACTCCATCTGTTGTATATTGTGTGTTTCTAACTCCTGGACCTTCCTGAAACCATAGTACATCAGAAATATTAATATATTTTTTCATACTGAAACTCCGTTCTGCACATATTTTTTTACATATTAATCTATATGATAATTTTTTGATATTTCGTGTCTATTAAAGCCCTATAACATCTATTCCACTTCCATATAACACCTTACACTATTTAAATCTACACACTCTGTTTGCCTTATCAGTACCAAGTAAAATACACACTATAAATGATATTATTAATAGCACTACCAATATACTTATCTCTCCGAATTTTTCTATATTCAGATTTTTTAATACCAAGTAATCAAAAGCATCTCTGATTGGTCTATGAAACACAAATATCGGCAAACTATATACTCCAAATCTGCTTAAAAGAGAATATAAAAAATTTTCTTTTTTACAAAATATAATAAACACAAAATAAGCAATACTTAAAGCATATGGGATATATACTATACGCAGGGGATTTAATATACCCTTAAAAACAGGTAAAACATCCTCTTTGGCTATGCGATATCCCCATGGTCCGTAGAAAATTCGACTATAAGGTCTAAGGTAAGAAAAGAAAATAATAAAAATAATAACAGCCATAGCTCCTAAACCAAAAAATAAATAGTTGCACTTTTCAAATATTGATGTTTTTTTAGTAGATGAATACTTTTTATACAAAAATCCTATATAAAAAAACGGCGCAAATGATATTACCCTATCCAATGAAAGAAAATCTTTTATATTTTTTTGCCATTCAGCATTTAACATTGAAATACAAAGTGTTAAAATCAGCAATACCAGTGTGTAGATAGTTATATTGTCTTTCAGTATTTCTTTTAACTTTATATTCTTACCCTTTTGCTTAATTTGTGAATTTTCAAATTTCCTCTTAAACCCTACATCATTTTTCTTTCTTTTCCTACACAGCTCTAATGGCAATAATGATAGTCTGAAAAATATTAAAGTTGAAATATACCAGGGAGTTGATGACTCATGTAAGAAATCCGGTATTATATTTTTATTGTCATAAAATAGCATATCACTTATATGAAGAAGTATTTTCATTAAAAAAAACAATATAAGCAAAGAAAAAAGAGATTTGAATCCTGTTCCCTTCCTTACCCAAGATCCGTAGTAAAAATATCCTGATAAAAAAATAAAAGCCGGCATATGAAAACTGTAAATCAATAAAAATAAACTTGTAGAAAGCAGATATTCTCTGTCCTTCATTGGCAAAAGAAAATGCCCAAATACCACAAAGAAAATCAAAACACCTCTGAATATGTCCAGACTCTCTATTCTTTTTTTCTCTTCAGTGTTATTTACATTCATATCTTGCTTCCTTTCATTTACAAAACTTAATATCTTTTACTATAAACCATTTTGCAACTGTACACACATTTATATTATATTTTCTAATTCATGTAAATTCCTAATGGTATATGTAGGGTTTAATAAAGTGGTATTTTCTTCATTTTTCGGATTGTACCAACAGGTATCAATTCCTATATTATGACCACCTTGTATATCACTTGTCAGTGAATCACCTATAATTAGAGCTTCTTTTAAATCCTTTATACCTACTTCCAAAATCACTTTCTCAAAAAATTTAATATTAGGCTTTTCAAAACCTACAAGCTCAGAAATGAATACATTATCTACAATATCATTAAGCCCTGAACGCTCCAATTTCTTTTCTTGTACAACTTCTGTACCGTTGGTTACTATAATGATTTTACAAGTTTTTTTCTGATGTTTAATTATATCTATGGCATCATCATTAAACACTATCGTATCACATAATGCAATTTGATATTCTTTATTAAATTCTGCTGCAATATCGGCATTTATACCCTTATTAGAAAAGAATTCTATAAACCTTTCTACAAGCATCTTATCCTTTTTTATTTTTCCGGATTCCATTAATTGCCAATACCTTTTATTTATTTGAGAGTAATACATAAGCATTTCATCAGAACAGTCTCCGAGCTTAAATCTTTTAAATAAACTCCTAATAGCTGCTCTTTCTGCTAATTCAAAGTTAATAATCGTACCGTCAATATCCCACAACAAATATTTGTACTTTGCCATAATTCCCCAATTTCCTTTCAAAATCCCAAATCCCAACATTGTGACTTTAGATATAACTTTTTTAATTTACTCACATAGCATTTGGAAGGTATTTGTATTTACTTATCACCCCGCAAAATAGGGATTTTGTAAATTTGTCAAAATATCCTAGCTGTTTTTTCCTTAGCTCAATTGAATCAACTACCTTATCCATTATTCCGCAAAACTCTCTTTGCTTTTCCATTGTAGGAAGTTTTATTCGTATTTTACTCAAACCTGTATTTGTAATTGCTCTTTGAGTTGCACCTGATGAATTAGTATTTTTTTGATTTAGAAATAAACTACTTCCCAATAAATAATATAATGCTTTAGGCTCAATTATATTCTCCTTGGCTCTTATAGCACAAAAACCGGTAGAATATATATTTTTCTCTGTTTCATCATCAAGCAACAAAGTTTTTTCCGTTTCAGCCATTTTTGCAAATAATATATCTCCACTACAAGCCACTAAGTTAGCACGAGATGGTCTACTTGAGTAATCTACAAGCTCAATATCATCACTTTCAATAATATTTCCATTCACCGCTCCTGTACTTACATATTTTTTATATCCATCAAATTTTTTAGGGGCTTCTCCTACAAAAGAAATCAAATCTGTAAATAAAAAATCCTTCACAATTAACCTCTCTTAAAAATTTATATTTTATAATCTATGCTATCAATCTAACCCACTTTACAAATACCACACCTGTAAAAAACTTTGTATTTCAATCTTTATAGAGTTTAGTATTTTTTACAAAGTGAGTTACAAATCTCACAGTCAAGAACTACCTAAAGTATAGCTCGCTACAGAGTAAGCGAGTAAACAAGTTCTGCAACCTGTGTAAAATTTGTCTAAACTTTGAAAAAAGTGCTGTGAGTATAATTAAAATACAAAGTGTCTTTCCTACACCTCAAGCATCCTCTTAAGCTCATCCATATTCACCTTAATCTCTTCCTCAAGTGCAAATAGCTTCTCCAAAATCTCAGCAGTAGGCGGATACTCAACCGGCACATATTCCGTCTTTTTATACTTATTAATTGACAAATCATACTCATTATCAACTATTTCCTGCTTTGGAACTAAGAAACTTTGCTCTGTTCTTTCCCTGCCTTCCTCGCCGTCCATATTATTAAATCTTTCTATAATATCCGGTATGTCATTCTCCGAAACTTCCGACCTTTTATCATCAAGACTGAAACCGTCAGCCTTCATATCATAAAACCACACCTTATCAGTACCGCCTGCGTCAGTCTTGGTAAATACCAAAACCGCAGTAGATACACCTGCATAAGGCTTAAATACCCCTGAAGGCATAGAAATAACCGCTCTTAACCAGTGAGTTTCAACTAATTCTTTTCTTATTGACTTATGCGCCTTACTGCTGCCAAAAAGCACACCGTCAGGAACTATGCAGGCACAGCGTCCGCCTTTTTGAAGCATCCTAAGAAAAAGAGCAAGGAATAAAAGCTCTGTCTTTTTCGTATTGGTAACGGCTTTTAAGTTATCATTGATACTCTCAGCATCTATAGTTCCCTTAAATGGCGGATTTGCAAGGCATACGCTATACTTTGAACTGATATTGTTTTGCTTTGATGCACTGTCCATATAATCAACTTCCGGTTTATCAATTGAGTGCAACATCAGGTTCATGGTAGATATACGCAACATAGTCTTATCTGTATCAAACCCTGTAAACATAGTACTTGCAAAATGCTCCCACTGCTCACTGCTCATACTGTCTTCATATTCTTTCCTTATATACTCGGCAGCACCTACCAAAAAACCGGCTGTACCGCAGGCAGGATCGCATATACTGTCATCAGGTGTCGGTTTAATAATCTCGACCATCATTCTGATAATATGTCTGGGCGTACGAAACATTCCTGCCAAACCGGCAGATGAAAGTTTCCCAAGCATATATTCATACACATCTCCTTGCATATCCCTGTCAGCTATATCATGCTGATACAAATCCTCAAGACCTGTAATTATTTTTTGCAATACCAATGGAGTAGGTATCAAAAACATAGCATCTTCCATATACTTTGAAAAAGCGGTTTTGCCATCGTCCCAAGTTTCTTCTCCTTCAATTTCAATAAGCTCACCTTGTTCATTAAAATCAGGCAAATGAGAATTTTTCATCTTCTTTATCGCCGGAAATACTCTTTGGGATATTATATTAAAAATTTCTACAGAGTCTCTGTCTTTAAACTTACTCCAACGCATTGACTGACCGTTTGGAGTTTGTGGGAATATTTTATCCATCTCTTTTCCTATCAAATTTTCAAACTCTTCCGTCTCAATCTCTTTTTCATCAAGAGAGCGTATAAACATCAAATATGTTAATTGTTCTATAACTGTTAGTGGATTTGTAACTCCTCCTGCCGCAATATCAAGCCATATCTTATCAATCTTATTTTTAATTGCTCCTGTAATCATTGTATTTCCTCCCGATTTATTAGTTAAATTTTATTAAAATCATTTAAGTTTCAACTGCTAACCTTTTTCAAACCTCTAAAATCCCATATTATCTTTATTCTTTCCTAATCATTCCATTTCCCTCGCTAGGATCGCTTATTTATTTCCATAGTATCTCCACTCAAGCCCATCAACATTATTCAAAATAAAAATATTTCCGTCATACTCATTTTTTAGCTCAACTTCTTTTTCCCTAACGCTCACAACATTGTACCAATGTCCTAAACTTGCATATTTTCCCGTATGTATATTAATAATTACGCTTGTTATCGGACTCCATGTGTCTTTTTTGACCTTTTCCGCCAACAAATAATACGCATCTAAAAATATCAGATTTCTGCCGTATATCCAAAAGTCAAAGTCAATATCCAAAATCGGTAGTTTTACGGAAAAAATAGCGTCACCGTGAGGCGGTTGAGTTTCATAATACAATTCAATCTCACTGCCGTAATACGCAATCGTTGCACCTTCAAAACCTATATTTAAAGGTTCTCCCTCCGTTGCTATAAAAAACTCCATGTATTCACCTCTCCAAAAAATAATACCGGTATAATGTATACTTTATTAGATAAATCACGATTTTCCTCATCGTAAACATAGCAGATTAAACCATTATATAATATAATACAGTTTATTGATACAAAAAACAGTAACTATATGCGATCAACACATTTATATAAATACAAAAGGATATCAGTTATGAAAATAATACTTTCTCCAACCAAGAAAATGAAAACGGATAATGACACTTTTTTAGCCGAGGATCTGCCTGTCTTTATTGAGAAAAGCGAAGAAATCTTGTCATGGTTACGAACTCTTTCTGAAGCTGAACTTAAAAAACTTTGGAATTGTAATGATAAGATAGTTAAACAAAATATAGAAAGAATACAAACTATGAATCTTAGAAAGAACCTGACACCGGCTCTTTTTGCCTATGAAGGCATAGCCTACCAACATATGTCGCCACAGGTATTTGAACACAGCCAAATCGACTATGTCAAAAAACATTTGCGTATACTGTCCGCATTTTACGGTGTCTTAAGACCTATGGACGGCGTGTGTTCCTATAGGCTTGAAATGCAGGCAAAGGCTTCTATAAATAACCATAAGGATTTATATGATTTATGGGGCAAGAGACTCTATGATGCCCTTAAAGATGATGACGGTATAATCATTAATTTGGCTTCAAAGGAGTATTCAAAGTGCATAGAAAAATACCTGACTTCAGATAACAGATATATTAGTGTTACATTTTGTGAGAAATCCGGTAATAAATTAGTCTCCAAGGGAACTTATGCCAAGATGGCTCGTGGTGAAATGGTAAGATATATGGCAGAGAAAAATATACAAAAGCCTGAGCAGTTATATAATTTTAACAGTATGGGATATCATTTTCGAGAGGATTTAAGCAGTGACAGTGAATATGTATTTGAAAGAAAGCCGTAGCATAGACCTATCATATAACTACATAAGATTCACAAATATTTTACATATGCTAAAATTTTAATATACATTCCCTTATACAAGGTAAGACTAGTGTAATGTATCGTTGATATCTAGCATTATTACTACTTTGTTAATAGATTGTAACAGATATATAATAAAGAAATTTGAGAGTTACTATACTATTTGATATTAATTAAATGTCAATGATACATTACACTAGTTCTTTTTAAGTTCAATATTTCAAAAAACTTATACTGTTTTAGATTGTGGCTATATTGTATTTTGCAGATACTTTTATAGTACTGATACAATCAACTAAAGACAGCTTATTATCGCTGTTTTGTGTTATAATAGACTTGGTATAGGTCTCCTTTGTTAGAAATAACATTTTTTGATAATTTTATTATAACAAAGAACTTAATTTATGTATTTGGGGATTAAATATTAAATTCGAAATATTCATCACAACTTATACTATGAAAGTTGAGTATTGATATAAATATAGCGTAAAGGGGTTTTGCATGGGTTTTTTTAATGTAGAAGAGTATTTTAAGAGTATTAACATGGAAGATAGAATTCTTGTCTTTGATAAATCAAGCGCCACAGTAGAAGAGGCGGCTAAGGCAGTCGGAACTAAACCTTGCCAAATAGCAAAGACCTTATCATTTTTATTAAAAGATGAGCCCATACTTATAGTTACTGCCGGAGATGCAAAGGTTGATAACAAAAAGTACAAAGGCTTATTCTCTCAAAAGATGAAAATGATTCCCTTTGAACAGGTGGAAGACTTTATAGGACACTCACCCGGAGGCGTCTGCCCCTTTGCAATTAAAAGCAATGTAGCCGTATACCTTGACATATCACTCAAGCGTTTTGATAAAGTCTATCCTGCTGCCGGTGATGATCACAGTGCTGTAATGCTATCAATAAAAGAACTTGAAGACTGCTCATGTTTTACGGACTGGGTAGACATCTGTAAGGACTGGGATAATACGCTTTAATATCTCAGAAAGTTGTGCAAAATAATTATACCAAAATGCTTAATACAGGAGGTCATTATGAATAGCGAACTTAAAAGTATGATACAAGAAAGCAATAATATAGTATTTTTCGGTGGTGCCGGAGTATCCACTGAAAGCGGTATACCGGACTTTAGAAGTGCAGAGGGTATCTATAACGGAGACTACTACATTTCCCCTGAAACCATACTCAGCCATGATTTCTTTTTTGAAAATCCGAAAGAATTTTACAAGTTCTACAAAGAAAAACTGCTCTACCCTGATGCCAAACCTAATAAGGCACATCTGGCACTTGCAAAGCTTGAAAAAGAAGGTAAGTTATCCGCTGTTATTACTCAGAACATAGACTGCCTTCATGAGCAGGCAGGAAGCAAAAATGTATTAAAGTTACATGGAACTATAGATAAAAATATTTGCTTAAAATGTCATAAGCGTTATGGACTTGATACTGTATTAAATGCTGACTGTGTGCCTTATTGTGATTGTGGAGGAGTTATAAAACCTGAGGTAGTTTTATATGGAGAAAACCTAAATACCGATACCTTGCAAAAAGCGGTTCATTACATAGCCAATGTCGATATGCTTATAGTAGGCGGAACTTCACTGGTTGTATATCCTGCTGCCGGTCTGATAGACTACTACAGGGGTAATAAACTTGTACTTATCAACAAAACCGCCACAAGTGCCGATAAAAGGGCAAACCTTGTTATAAATGAAAGCATAGGTAAGGTGTTTGATGAGATATTGATTTTTTTAGATACGAGGCGTTTGAAGGATGCGTAGCAAGCTACTCCTACCGCAACCAACAAAGTACATAGAAAAATCAGTGGAATTAGTTTAGTGATTTAAGAAACCCTACACTGATGACTGTTCAAAGTGCAGCTCGCCCGCTTAGGGCGAGCACACGAGTTTTGCAATCTGTGTGAATTTATCGAAGCTTTGAAAAAGGATTGCGAGTATGATTAAATTATACGAAGTTTTTTATAAACTACTATAATTGTTTATCTTGACCCCTCCTATCAGCAGCATAGAATACCACTCCCAGACAAACAAGTATCGCACCTGCATACCGGTATACATTTACCAGTATATTATCCGTACCGTAGATATCAAGTATTCCCCTTACTATACTTCCTATAGTAAGAGCCGCTATGCCTGTATTATAGAATATCAAAGAAAGTCCTCTTTGCAGCCTGAATCTTGAAAAGCAGTAAAAAATCAAATTATATAAAGTACCCCCGATAAGCGGAAATAAAAAGGCATACATCATGTAATTTGAATAAACTCCATGGCTGAATATTTCATAAATCCCTCCAAATACAGCACAAAAAATACTTATACAAAAATACATAACACTTCTTTTTACAAATTTATTTTTAATATCTTTATTTACTGATGTATACAATATCGCTCACTCCTCTCTCGCTTATATCCCAACCGTTAGTAGTTGGATTATTTACCACTTTTCCATTAAAATACATAGTAGATGAACCTCCGCCATCTAAGTTATATACTGTCTTAGCTCCAAGTGAGGCTGCAAATGTTGCAAGTTCGTAAAGTGAAAGTCCCTCACTCTCATCGGTTCTTCCGTCTGAAACTATAAATAAATAGTGATTATCCTCAGTAATTGCTATTGCAGTTCTGGGATTACTTGCCATAGCCTTGCCTACCTCGTCATTTTGGCTTACACTTACCTTGCCGTTTTCCACAAGTGCAGGTCCAAAAGACAGTACAGTAACCGCTTTGTCATCTACAAGCTCCTGTGCACTGACCTCACTTTCATTAATAATTTTCATACTGCCGTCTTTATAAATTACCAAATCTTCCTGATCTGCCTTGGCACTGCTTCTGTAAATCACACCGTCTCTTATAACATATCCGTTGTCCCTTGCACCGTAATAATCACCGTTAACAGCAAGTATCGCAGCTGAGCTTTCTGCCATAGAAGAAGTTGTTGCCGTTACATTCTTACCGTATGAATTTTGTGCAAATGCGGTTTCTATCTGTGCATTTTTCGAAAGCTCTACCTCGGCAACATATATATTGGTATCATACTCTCTATAGGTGCTTAAAGTAATGCTTGTATCATCTGTTTTATAAGTAGTATCACTGCTTTGTGCTGTACTTTCTTTAGATTCGGCTGCAGTTTCTTTACTCAACTGCGTATCCGACTCTTTATTCTGTATACCTATGCCTTTTTTGGCAATCTTATTCATATAAACTTTTTGAATACTTTCACTTGTCTCTTCTTCATCTTCATTATCAGTCTGAGAATTTATAGAAGAGGTGTTTTCCACCACCTTATAAACCCTTGGTATTACAAATGTATCAAGTAACACATAAGCTGTATATGAAACTAAGCTGACGCTTAAAATTATTGCTGTAATCAAATTTCTTTTTATCAAATTAAACTACCTCCTCTTCTCTTTTTTTAAATATCAAAAATTTTTGTATAAACCAACTTATAATAAAAAATATCAACTCTGTAATAAGCTTTGCCACCTTACTTTCTATATTAAATACCTCAACAAACATCCTAAGCACAAGAGTATTGCCTGCTAATATAAATAAAGCCAAAAGAAAATATGAAGCCGCTAGGTTTAATGTATTACCCTTTCTCTTAAATACTACCTTTTTATTCAAAGTAAAATTAAGTATCGAGCTTATGATTCTGGCAAAAACATTTGAAACTACAGTACTCAAACCTTTTCCTAAACTTACAGTAAATATAAGCCCAAGGCAGTAGAGCATATAGTCAACTAAAAAACATACAATAGATGCCGCACAGAACTTAAAAATCTCCTTATATACCCTGTAAGAATCTTTAAGTACATTAAAGTGAGAGCTGCTGTTATTATTAATATATATTGTTGCTATATCCACTTCCTTTATCTCAATACCGTTCTTAGGGCACTCCATTAATGCATTCATCTCATACTCATATCTTTCACCCTTAATATCCAACATAAGCGGCATTAATTTATATGAAAATGCCCTAAGCCCCGTTTGGGTATCGTATACACCTACCCCTGTGGCAAGTTTATATACCAGTCTTGTCATCGCATTGCCGAACCTGCTCCTTAAAGGAACATCATTTCCGAAAAATCTTTTTCCAAGAACCAATATATCAGGAGACTTTTCTATAACTTTACATATTTTCAAAGCGTCTTCTATAGTATGCTGTCCGTCAGCATCCATAGTTACAACTATATACTCAGTGCTATAGTTATCATTTATATAGCCAAGTCCGGTTTTTAATGCCCTACCTTTTCCTTTATTTACCTCATGTTCAAGCACTTTGGCAAGTTCTTTTGCTTTATTAAAGATAGCATCACAAGCATTAGAGCTTCCGTCATTGACTACCACTATGTCCATATCCGTATCCTTCTTAATACCTTCAAGTAAAGTAAGCATACTTTCTTCCGGTTCATATGCCGGAATAAGAGCTATAATTTTCATACCCTAAACCTCCCTTTTATCTGTATTTCTCTAACGCTTTAAGATGTTATAACACTCAAAGCTGATATTATACTGAAATTTTATTATAAATTTTTTTGGCAAATATATCTTATCAAACTTATCATCAAAACAAGTTTCCCTTATTATATTATTCATATATATAAACTGTTACAATTTTTTCATAAATAATTCAAGTTCACTATTTATTTCTTTATTATTATACATAAGATAATTCTTACATTAAAGATATTTAATTATTTTATACAATAATATTTACCAATTAATTGCATAATCAAATATAAATACCAAAATTTTATTGCTATTTTTACCTTTATATATTGACCTTTGCTTAATATGTTGCTAACATTATTATATCCTATAGTAAGTAGGATAGAAGGAGGATTAAAAATGAAAATAAGATCACTTGTAGCTATTATTCCTGCATTGCTTCTTGCTCTTGGCGGATGCAGTAACTCTAATTCTTCAAGTACTGCTGCCGATACTTCCGTCTCTGCAGAAAGCAGTGCCGACAGCAGTCAGGCTGTATCAGAGTCCGAAACTAAAGCAGAAAGTTCTGGGGTTAAGAAGATAAAGGTTGCTCATACCCAGTCATACTATCCTTATGACTTTGTAAATGATAAGGGCGAATCTGACGGTTATGAAGTTGCTGTATTCAAAGCTATTGATGAGATGCTTCCGGACTATGAGTTTGAGTATATCTCAACTACAGCGGAAGACTTACTTATAGGTCTTGAAGCCGGTAAGTATGATGTGGGCATTAAGGGCGTATGGTGGACTGCTGAAAGAGAAGAAAAGTTCATATATCCTGAAAACTATATAGGCTCCAGTGTGATAGGTATAGCTTTTAGAACAGAAAATGCAGACAAGATAAAAGATTTGGAAAGCTTTGCAAGGTTCAGCGGCAATCTTGTACCGATATCTCCACAGAGTGCTCAATACACTATTATAGAAAACTTTAATAAAGAGCACCCTGACACTCCTATAAAGCTGACTCCTGCCGACCAATTCGAGTTGTCAGATGCATACCAGTGGGTACTTGAAGGAAGATATGATGCTTTCTTTAATATAAAAGTATCTTTTGACGCAAATGTTGTTGCAGAGGATGGCGAGTATCATCAGTTTGCAGACAAGCTTTCATTTGCTACATATAAGGGCATACCTATATGGCCTTTATTCAACAAAGAAAAAGCAGATCTTGCAAAGGCTTGTGATGAGGCGGTAGCTAAGTTAAAAGAAGAGGGCAAACTTGAAGCACTCTCAGACCAGTACTTCGGCTACAGCATTTTTAAAGATATTCCGGAAGGTTATAAAAAAGGTGATGACCTGTAAGATTTATCAGGTAGTTGGCAACATAAACAATTAGGCAGCAATAATTAACAAAAACACTCCCTATTTCAATCATACTCGCAGTACTTTTAATAAAGTTTCGACAAACTTAGTACAGACTGCGGAACTCGTGTGCTCGCCTAC
>ERZ772921.318-NODE-318-length-29774-cov-2.989401_pt1 | contig 29774 bp, 50 predicted proteins | sample MGYA00512117_ERZ772921 | MGnify/ENA primary metagenome ERZ772921 (study PRJEB29015, sample SAMEA2737944) | human oral metagenome | biome: human oral; feature: human-associated habitat; material: dental | place: China | collected 2150 ...
CTCCTAAAGCTAAGGACAATGTCAAAGTATTTGCATCTTTATTTATTACTGCATCTGAGAAGAAAACCCTACCTTTATATGATTTTTGGCTGATAGACATATCTTCCATATCATTTCCAGTACTTCCAAATAACCTGCAAGCAAAACATAAATGTTTAGTATTTTTACATGGTCTAAAATTTTCAGGAATCATTTTATATAAGCGTTTTTCTTTCACATTTCTTATACAACTATTTGTTAAAACCTCTATTATATTTCTTATTTCGCCTTTTAATGAACTAGCAGGAATAATAAACTTATTTTTAAATTTTATAAATTCAGTACTTTTTTCTGAACCAACAGATATAGGAGTTAAATTAGTTAATTTACATTTTATTTTTCCAGAATAATTTCCTTTTTTTATAGGCTTTCTACTCTCTTCTATTTCTTCTTCATCTCCAAGTGAAACAAAATTAAATGGATAGAAAAGTAAACCTTTATCTTCTTCCTTTCCTTGATTAGTAGTATTTTTTTTAAAAATATTTTTTTTTTTTTTTTTTTTTTTTTTTTTTTTATTTTTTTCATTACTTTTCTTAATTTCTTCTTTTTTTTGAGAATTAGGATCAGCTTTTTCTGAGATTATAATATTACCACCAAACTCTGTACCCTTGACAAGATCTCCTTTTTTTAACTCAATATCTTTTGGAACAGATTTAATAGGAATATTTTTATCTATATCCTTTAATTTTATAAATTTCTTATTTACTTCAATAACTTCAAATATTTTACTTTCCATTTTAATTTTCACCTCCAATATATCCTATATATTGAATAACTTCTCTTTTATTATTTTCTTTTAATGTTCCAATTCTTACTTTTAATCTTTCATTTAAAGCTTTTGATTTATCTCTGTATTTTTCTTTATCACTTTCTTTTAAATTACCAAAGTTTTCACGTACCCAATTTGAGAACCTATATGCTTTTAAATAATATTTAATGGCATTTATTTGTTGATCTGCATATGCCCTTTCTGCATTATATTTGTTGAGTTCATTTAAATATGCCTCATCTCCACCATTTGCCCCATTTACATATAAGCTTTTGTTTGGTTTTGCTATTGTTGTCTTATCATCTTTAGGATCATATACTATATCAATTTTACTTGCTTTTTCTATTTCTTTTTTTTGAACATCTTCATCTGAATTATATCTTGCTATTTTATCATTTGTTACAGTTAATGTTATAGTTTTACCTTGCTCTCTTGCTCTATCTACAAGTTCTTCTATTTGTTTATCTGTACCAAAATTTTTTTCAGAACCATTAAAATCTTCTAAACTTGTCTTTTCTAAATCCATTCTCTTATTTTCTAAAATATTAGGATCTTTTTTTACTGAATTATTTACTGGATTTCCCCCTGTTGTAGATATACTTACTGTTGTATCTTTATCTAAAAGATATCCTGCCTTATTATATGTAAAATTACTTTTTTTACCATATATTGATATATAATTATCTATTGTATAGTTAACAAATATATAATCATCATTATTCCCTCCACTACTTGCTAAACTATATTTAGCAGAATATGGTATATAATTTTTTAAAACATGTCTTGTCCTTTTTTTTACATCTTTATCATATGCATTTGTTGTATACCTATTTCCATTATTTGTTTCAAAAATAATGGGCTTATATGTATTTGTACCACTAAATTTAAGGTTTTGTTTTTGTATAGGACCTGTTGATTGAGTTATATTAGTATCATTCTTTTTTGTAATATCTACATTATTTACATTTACATTTAAATCATTATCAACAGTATAGTTTGTTGCTTCATCATCATCTATATGTATTGCATTACCTTTACTATTATTTAAAGTTAATGGCTCTTTTGTTGGTGAACTTATATAATATCCATCATATAATGTAAAAACGCCCAATGGAAAAAATGTATCTATATATTGTTTTGATACATTTGACATACCAAGTTTTGTTCCTAATGAGTCTTTAAATACATTTACAGATGCTTCTACTATACTTCTTAAAACATCTGATACTTTTGAAAATTCTTCATTTGCTGTATTAAGCTCAAAAGATTTTATTGCATCTTGTGCTGCACCTAAAACTTTTTTGTCATAATTCATTCGAGCGTTTATTATTTGTATTTGTGTAGATATAACAATAGAAACTACAAAAAATATTGGTAATATTATTAATACATATACTATTGTCATTCCTTGCAGTTTCATATTTTCACCTTTCTATCTAGCACCTGTTGCAGTAACTACTGCTGATTCTTGTGCTGTTATTTCATTTACTTCATTATCTTGTGCAAAAACCATACTTCTAAAGCTTTGTGCTAATGTTTTATTATTATTCTTTACTGTTGTTGAGAAAGTATCACCCTTCTTTAAATTATATGATCCATTATCTTCTAAAGATTTTGCTATTTGTTCTGTATATACTGAATATTGTACATTTTCTCCTACAACATCACCACTTACCCATTGGCTTTTTTTCCCAACATTTGTATCCATTTTCTTAACTTCCATAGATACATTATATGTATTTCCTGTTGTATTTAAAGATGTTAAAAGCTTATTATACTGTTCTAATGTAACACTTCCTGTTGTTGAAACTTCACTTACAAAGTCAGAAACTGCTTTTTTTGCTATTGTTTGAGCAATATCATTATTTCTTTCTGAAACTGCTAATAATGGGAATATAAAAAGTAGGATCCCCGCAACTACTATTGCTATTATTGTCATTAATGTGTCTTGCATATTTTTTCTCCTTATATATTATTATTTTTCTTTTTCCTTATATATTATTTCTATCTTATCTGTACCTTGAAGTCCTTCTACAAGATCTTCTCCGTATTCATCACTTGTATTTAATCTTACATCTCCAGAAGTTTGATATTTAACCACTGTTTCTGTAAATTCTGTATTATCAGGTAATCCTGCAAACCAATGTCTATCTTTAACATTACTGTTCTCACTATAATCTACTACAATATTGTTAATAGCTGATTTAAATCCATTTACATACATCTCTACTCTTCTTTTTGCAAATTCATCTTTCTTTTCTTTTAATGCTGCTGATCTCCAAGGTGCTGTAAACATGTATAAGTGATGTTTTTCATTACCGAAAGTATTTTTAACTTTTTCTTCATATGGAGTTAAATTACTTGCACTTATTCTGCTATTTTTTTTACTTTTATCTGATAACCCAGATATTCTAGCAACTTCTCCTTCAAGTCCTAAGTCAAATACTTGCATTAATTTTCCTGATTTATCATATAACTTAACAGTAAAGTTTTCTTTGTAGTACCTATTAAGCATTGGTATTATAGTACTCTTTTTAACTGTCCTTACATCAAATTCCCTTAAATCCTTATCAATTTTATCCTCATTTGTATTAGAACTAAGTGAAACATTTAAATTATACTTAGGCATACCAAGAATATCAAAGATACTAGTACTTGATGTTGTAAGTGCATTAAATAGGTACATTGTTAAGCTTACTGCTATGATAAATACTCCTACACCAAATACAATAGACATTGCATCAGATACATTTTGATCCATCTATAAATCTCCTATTTTATCTAACTATACCTAATTATACCACCAAAAGTCTTTTTTGCATATACCGCACCAAATCTTACTTGGTGGCACTATAGATATACTTATTTTATTATCAATTAATTATTGTCCTGCTGGTTTTTGTGTTCCTCCACCATTACTTGTTCCTGATTTAGGATTATCAATTGTAATCTTTGTTATAATATTAGTAGCATTATCTACATCCATAGTAACACTATATGTTTTTGTGCTCTTAATATCTATTTTATTTAAATCTGAAGGTTTATAATTATTCATATCAAATGTTGGATTACCTTCACCTTGAATTTTTACTGCAGGTTTTCTTTCATCTACTGCTCCTTCATCAAATTTTGTTGCATTTGTTGCAAGTTTTGTAAGTAATTGTTTTACTTGAGAACCTGAGATTCTATTTCCTTCATATGCTTTAAATTGTGAGTTAAATACTCTTACTTCTTCTTGTGACATTTGTCCTGCACTACTGTTTATTTGATCTTGTGCTTGGTTGTATATAAACATACCAATCCCTATAATTAATATTGATAATAATATAGCACCTGCTATAATTAATGCTTTTGAAGCATTTTCCATAAATTCCTCCTTTTTTAATCAAAGTTATTTGATTATTTTTTTATTTTATATTAACATTTATTATTTTATATATACTAAAATAGTTTTTCAACATTTAAAACATTTTTGTTATAATTTTAACAATTTTTTAACCTATTTTTTATCTTTTGTAATATTCTCATTCTTTTTTCTTTTCTTTTTCCCTTACTACAATATTTACAATTCTACCTTGTTTATTTTTATCTATTTTAATTATCTCAAATGTAACATCACTAAAAAGATATGTAAATTCTGATAAGTCTTTTTTCATTATCTGTTCTAAACTAAGTTCTATATATTTTCTACTTCCTTCTCTTCCTGCAATATATTTTTCGTTTTTAACTTCTACCTCAATATTTGTGTTTATATATTTATCTTCCAAATCCTCTTGTTTATATTTCTTATTTATATTATCAACATTATATATAAGTGTTAAAAGTTCTGATGCTAAAAGCTCTTTTCCTATTTCTTCTTTTTCTAATATTCTACTATTATATTCTAAAATTTTATTATTACTTTTTTCTATAATTGATACTTTATCAAACAATATATATATACCAATTATTGCAAAGAACACTATTAATAGTATAAATAGTAATACTGTTTTTAAATCTGAACTATTTTTCATATATTATCCTTTTAATTATAATTTGGATCTGGAGAAAGTTCTAATATATCTTTTATATTATATGTTATTGCAGAGATTCTTCCTTGATATCCATCATATTTAACATCTGTTATAGTAATATCTGGTCTACGCTTTACTTCTTTTATTCTAGTTTTACCATCATTATTTGTTTTTGCTGTATCTTCTTCTATTCTTATATTATAGTTTATAATTATCTGTTTTAATTTTTCTGTTGGATATCCTGTGTTTTTATCATAAAGTTGTGAAAGCTTATATGTACCTCCTACAGAATTTGTCTTACTTCCCGATATTTTAAGTGTCACATCTATTAAATCTTGTCCACTATTATCATATCCTCTTGCTTCTTTATTTACTGAATTTGCATAATTTAATGCCGATATTAATGTTCCCATTGTTATTCTTTCACCAAAATCTTTTATATTATTACCTTTTTTTTGTTTCTTTCTATCTTCAGTATTTGAATTTGATTCAACAAATAATGGTGCATTAAAATCTGCTACTTGATTTCTTATCTCTTGTGCATAAAAAGTATTATTAGCAAAATCTCTCAGCTGTCCAAAATAGTAAGCTCCAAATGACATTACTAATACACCTATTAATACACCGTCCTGCTATTAACAGAGCTTTACTTGCATTTTCCATTTTCTCTCCTTATATTAGTATTATATTTCTTGAAATACTATTTTGTTTATCCTTCCTGTATCGTTTTCAACTCCACTTTCTTCTTTAACCCATTTAAAATGTCTTGTTTTTAGATCATCTGCTACTGTTTTCCATTCAAATCTTATCCAATTATTTTTAACATAATCAAATTCTGAATTTCTTCTATTTACCTTACTTAGATTAACCATTTTAATTTGTTCTACCATATTTTTATGATCTTTTTCTGTAAATTTACCACCATTTACAGGTCCTATTTTAAGTTCAGTTATACCAGATGATGATGTTTCATTACCACCTATTGCAGATAAACGAGTGTTTAATTCAATGTTTTTAAAACTTCTTTTAAAAACTTCTGCTTCATTAGTATTTTTACCTAATATATCTTCTATTGTCTTTTCTGATTGTATTTGACTTCCTTTACCAATACCAACAGGTGTTTCTCCTACACCATTTGTATATCCATAAAGTTTTATTGTACTTTGAAGTGGTTTATCTTGTTTCATTCTTACAATAACAGTTATTGCTCTTTCATCAATGCCTGAATCATTATTTGAAATTATTCTACTTGTTCCTGATATTCCCGATGTATCCCAAACTCTATTTTCTACATTCATACTATATGCTAAATTTAAACATGATAGCACATCAGTTCCATACATCTGAGCTTTTTCATATGCACGGAACTGTTCATTATATTGTGCAATACTTTCTGTTACCTTTGCATCAAGTATTGTTTTTTGTGTATCTCTATAAGTATTTAGTACATATGTCATTATTGTTACTAATAGTACTGCTAAAAGTACACCTGCTGCCATTTTAAAGGCATATGCTGCATTTTCCAATTCTATTTACCTCCACTTGACATTTGACCTAGTGCATCACCCATACTTACTATACCTATACCAACCATTGGTACAATTAAATATCCAACAAATAATAATACCATTGGTGCAAAACCAATTGCCTTACCTATTCTTGCTTTTTTATCAATCAATCTTTCATTAGATTCTTTTCTTTTTTCTTGATAGTAAGCTCTTTCTGTTTCTAATTCTTCAAATGCATCTTTTATAGGGATTTGATCAACTGCTGCTTGAAGACTTTCTACAATTCTTACAAATTTTGGGAATGTTACATCTTGTTTTAATTGTTCTAATGCTTCATACCCCCCAGATTCAAAGTTATTAACACATTTTGAAACAGATTCTCTGAATATATTTGAATATCTTTCGATCCAGTCAAGCATCATTTCAACATTTATTCTTTCTATTTTCATAAGCATAAGTATTAATGTATGGAACTGCATAACTTCATTTTCCATTTCAAGTTCTCTCATCTTAAATTGGAATTTTAAAAGCATTTCTGGGCCAAAATATGCTATAAACCCAATACCTATTGCAAGTACAAGTTCAAACCATGAAAAACTTTCTGAAATTATAATTTTTGTTTTATCTATTATATTTTTAGCATCTTTTTCTCTTTCTTTATCTGAAACATCTTTATATATTTTAATCTTATCCATTTTCTTTAAAATTATGCTTTTAGCTTCTTGTTCATTATTAAGTTGTTTTGTAGTTATTCCGATCTTTTATCACTGCATTTATAGCCTCATTTTGTCTTTTAGTTTTAGCTATTGCTTTTGCTTCATCAGATTTTCCGAAGGTTACCTAATATATTATAATCTGCTGTAGGCTCTGTATATACATAATCTTTTGATATTGCATGTGTCCAAAAAGATATTAAAATTGTAAGTATTGTTGCAAATACAAAAAGTGATAATTTTGTTACATAAAGCCATTCTAACTTCATCTTAGAAGCACTATCTTTTAATAGCTTTATTTTTTCCCTATATTCTTTTGTCTTTTTCTTAGGTATAAATAAATCTACTATTTTTTTAATTAATTTCTTTTTATATAACTTGTTTTGCCATGGATTTGATGTTGAGTTAACATTATCTACTTTTGTATTATCTTTTAACTTTCTAACAAATATATATGATACCATTGTTGTTACTATCAAAAATATTTGCATAATAGTTCCGAAGTTTACCATTATAGAATTGTTTAGTAAATCCGGAATGTTGATATTGCCCATGCTTTAAGTGGCTCTAAAAAAAGTACTGGTGCTAAAGCTATAAATGATAATGATTGAAATACATAATCAAGTTTATCTCTTTTTAATATTTCAATTTGCATTTCCTGTGTTATATTATTTAAGTTTTTTAAATACAATGATGCACCATTTTCATCTTTTCTATCACCAAATTCTCTTGTTAAATATGATATTCCTGCAAACTCTTTTAAAAAGTCATTTGGGGCAATATCATAATATTTTTCAAGTTCACTTTCTGGATCATCTGATATTAAAATTTCATGTATTTTTTCACCTTGTCTTGCTATTTCTGGCATAGAGTCATTTTGTGATACTTCATATATAGCCTCTTCAACCATATTATATTCATGATATGCATGTCTTATTTCTGCAAAAAATTCTATTTGTTCTCTTAAAAGCTTATTTTCTATGTTATCAACTGCACCTGATATAAGTGTTTCTATTAAAAATATTAAAAGTAATATAAGTGTTACCATAAGAAGCTTATTACCATTTGTAAATAACATTATAGCTATAATAGAAAATATGATTGTTGGAATTATTCTTGATAATATTTTAGCTGTTTGTTGACGAGTTAAATATTCATCTCCAAGATTTATTATTTCTATTCTTCTTCTTAATTTTTCTGTATATCTTTTAATACCTGGTACTGCCATACAGAATAAGTAAAATCTTTGATAAAAGATTTCCATAGAATATCTTTTTGCTTGAGTACCTTGTACCAGATTTCTTAAATATTTTGTTTTCTTATTATTACTTTTTCTTTGCAAATATATAAATAGTGCTACTATTATTACAAATGCTACCCCTACTACACCAATTAAAATAGGTAATATATTTTTAGGCACAAAATACCTCCTTTTTTAACTTTATCTTATTTTTTATATTCTTCTTAAATTTAAAACAACTAATAGTCAATAATTAATTATATAATAACATTTAAAATCATAAGTTAATTAATTTATTCACTTATTTATTTAATAATTATAGTAATTTGAAAATCAATTTTATCATTTCGCTTTGTTTCTAACTAATTATGATTTAATATTATTAATATTTTAAAATTAACTATTAGCTATTTTAAACTTCAGTCTATTAATATTTAATATTATATTTATGCTATTTCATCTTCAAATTCTGCAGATTTTGGAATTTCTATCTTCCAATTATCATATAAGAATTTATCAAATGATGATATATCTGATGTATCCATATTATTTCTCATTTCTCTTATATTTTCTGGAGAAATTGGATTTACTAAAACATATTTATCATTTTGGAATTCTAGAATATTTCTATGTTTATACAATTCTCTATTTGTTGTTTTTGTAAAGAATATTGTTGCATTATCCATAAATTTATCTAGCTTTCCTTCTAATGTTTTTTGTTTTCTATGATCAAATGTATAATCGTTTTTATCTTCTACTGGTATACATTCTGTTATTCTTTCTATATATCTTCTACCTCTGAAGTCTTTAACAATATGTATATCAAAGTTTAAAACCCCTACAACCTGTTCTTCTGCTGTTTTTTCATTATTAAACATACCTGTTTTAAGTAGTGAGTTTCTAAGTGCCATTACTAAGTTTGGAAATGTCTTAGCATGGTGTGTAAATAGTGTAAACTTAGACGCAACCTGTGCTGCTTGGATCATCCATGCTGCAACTGGGTCTGTCGCAACTTCGCCGTACTATGTTAACAGAACCGTCAGTTTTCTTTTGAACGTCAAGCCCTTCTTGTCCTGATATTGTATCTGTTTCTCTAAAAGAAAGTATATTTCTTGTTGGATATATCTTTCTTAAGTGAAGCTCGAATGCTGTTTCTTGTATACGAAGGTTCATTGTTTCATAAATACTTTCAATCATCGCCATAAGCATTGTTGTTTTTCCGAGTACCTTGTTCCCCTGTAAGTGATATAATTCTTGCACCTTTAACAAGGAATCTTATAAGTGCGATTGCATTTTCTTTTCCTTCATATCTAACTATTTGTTCTAGTGTAGCTTTTTGTACGTCAAACTTTCTTACGAAAAATGCCCATGTTTCTGAGAATGTTGGTCTAACAACAACAACACGTGATCCGGTCTTTCATTTCATTAATCTTATACCCATTTGTATCTGATAACTGTCCTGGATTATTATATTTATATATATTTTGACATACACGTTTTAATTCACTTTCTGTACCAAAAGATAAAAATGCTAAACGTACAGAAACCCCTTTGAAGAATATCCAAATACTATCACATGCACGTGGTACTTTATGTTCCATTGCTTGTTTTAAATAATCTCCGGTCTGTTTGTGCAACTTGACTTAAGAAACTTTCTGGAAGCCCTGATACTCCTCCGTGACACACCATCAATATTCATATCACGTACTTCATCTATTGAACTATATCCCTTATATTTTTGATATATTCTTTGTACTACTACATTCATCTTATCTTCAAAAGATATATTTAAATTTTCTGTTTCATATATATTATGAATATCTTGATCTGTTATAACATATGATGGTTTACTACTTCCATCAACATATTTAAGTTCAGCTAAATCATATTTTTTTATAAGCTCATTTAATGCTTCATATCCAAAGCTTTTTTTATACTCGTTTATAAGTATATCAAACTTATCTTGTGCTGTTAAAAGTGATGGTATATCAAATGGTATTGCTTTTGATATATTTACTTCATTTACTCCATATTCTTTAAAAAGTAAGTCAAATATAAGTTCTTTAACATATTTTTTATCATTAACATCTCCATATGTACATCCTTTTAAAGCTTTTTTTAGCTCATACTTTTTTTGCTTTCTTCTTTCTAATTCTTCTTCTGATAAACCTATATCATAAAGGTTTATTTTTGTGATTTCATCTAATCTTTTCTTTATAAATTGTATCATCATATCTAGGGTATATGTTTTATCATCAACATTTATGTCTTTTTCTTCCATTGATTCCCTATTTTTCTTAACCTTATTTGCTACGAAAACTGAAAATGCTACAATTACTATAAAAATTAATGCAATATTTATATATGCTTCCATTTTTACCTCTTTTTACTCATTTTTGTATTATTTTTTCTCATATTTTAATTGTTGTATTCTATCAATTATTAAAAGATTTAAATCTTCTAAAGTCTTTATCAAATAATTATTCCTATATGTTGAATTATCATCATTTAATGTTATAAGTAAGTTTACAAGTTTACCTTCCTGCATTGCTTCCATAAGAAGTGTATTATATACAATAGATGGCATTCCTGGTTTCATTCCTATTTTCCTTGCTATATTATCACAATTATATTTAGAAAACGAATCTTCTCTTGTAAGAAGTGGTATTACCCTATTCTTATTAAGAAGTGCTTCATCTTTTCCCCAAAGATCAATAAACCTGTTTATCTGCTCTAATTTTTGTTCCATTGTATATATTACAAGCTCTGATGCCTTTAATATTTCATTAATAGCAGGTGAATTTCTTAACCCTTTTTGTAAATCTATAAATATAAGGTCATAATACATATCTGCTATTTTTACCATTTCAAGCATTGGCATTAATGAATTTTCAAACACTTTTTTATCAATAGTTTTAAGTCCATATATTATATCAACTCTTCCTACTAATATTGGTGTTGAATAACTTTTTACTGTTTCTGGTGATATCTTATTACTTGAAACTGCTGCTAAAAGTCCTTCAATTCCTGCAGATATATCAACTTTTCCCATATTTATTTTTTTTATAAGGTCTGTATTTGATTCATCTTGCATAAAAGCCTTTTTCATCATCTCCCCTTTAAAAGATGCATCTACTATAAGTATTTTCAAATTTCTTTCTATACCCATTTGTACTGCTGATGCAATAAGTGATGTTGTTTGGCTTGTTACCTTTTCATCTTCACTCCAAAAAGTTACTATAGCCATTTTCCCTCCTATTAATTTTTTTCTAAAATTTTCATATATTTGGACACTTCTCTTACTATTGAATTATCAACCATTTCTATTAAGCTTGATAGTGCTACTTTAAATTGATTTGAAAATGGTCTTAAATTAAGTCTATGCCCTCTTTGATTTTCATGTATTACTGTAATATCTCCGATTATCATATGGAAATAATATTACATGATCCTCATATTTTATATTCAAGTCTTTTGTTAAATATGCTATATAGTTCATACTTTGTGATGTTATTTTTTTACCAAATATAATTCTATGAACTTCATTATTATAATTATAGCCACTAAATGCTTCTACTGCCTTTTCTAAGCTATAGATATCAAGTGTAGTTGTTAAAAACACCTTATCCTCTACATCTAATGGAATTGATTCCATTGCTTCTTTATTATCAACATCAAAAAATACAAAATCATATTTTTTTGATGAATCTGAAGCACTACCTAATACTCCATCTTCTAAAAGTTCTTGATAGTTATTATATCCGAACTGCTATATCTACTTTAGACTCTGTTGTTATATATCTTTGTCCTTTTAACGGTTTTGAAAATTCAATTGATGGTATTATATACCTTGATTTTTGAACTTCAGTAAAATCTACAATAAGGCAACTTTTTTGTTCCATTGTTGCTCCTCTTATTATTGTTGCCACATATTTTATTATATCCAGTTTATCCATTCCGGCCTACAAAACATATCTTTTTCAAAATTGCCCCCTTGTTTTACTTAAATGTTATACTTATTAATTATTTTTTCGCACCTTCTATAAATGCTTGTCTTTTTTCTGCTCTTTCTTTTATTTCTTTTTGAACTCCTGAACTTATTCTTGATTTTAATTCATCATCTGTAGCTTTTATTATTTCATTAATAGATCCTCTTGTTGCAGTATATGTATTTATCTTGTTTCTATATTCATTTTGTATTGCTGTTGCTATATTTGGATCTGACATTAATAATTCATACACTCTTGCACTTACAGGATAGTTTGGATTTGCTGGTGCTTGTATTCCTGGTTGTGTATAATTTACCGCATAAAGTTTTGCACCTTCTACAGAATATGATTCTACAACTGCTGAGTTCATTTTTAATATTTCATCTTCTCTTAATTTCATCCAAATTGATATTGAATCTGTTTTTTCTACAACTTTTTTAGATGCTACTATAAAGTCTTGTCCATTTGGATATGACATTCTTATATCTATTGTATCACCTTTTTCAAGTTCTGTTGGTAACATTATCATTGTATATTCAACAAGTCTATATGTTGATGTTATATTATTAGTATCTGTTACTGCTTCTTGTTTATTTGTAAGCATCTTTTCTGTTACAATTGTACCTTTTGGTATATCTATTGTTGCTACTATAGTTTTTTCTGATTTTGTATCAGAACTACTATTATTATTATTTGTATTTCCACTTGATGTGTTTGAAGATCCTGAATTATTATCTGATCCTCCAGGTGTTATTGTTGATGCAAATTCTTTTTTTGATCCATTTGCTACAATTTTATCATTTCCTTTATCTTCAAATAATGATGCTACACTTCCGTGATGTTGCACTTAAACTTTCTGGTGTTACAATTTTATCGTTTGATACAGATGTAACAACTCCTTCTCTTATAAGATCTTCTGGTTTTACTTCATTGTTTGCTTTTATATCTCTTGCTGCAACATATACTTGTTTTATCTTTCCTTTTTCTTTTTTTATCTCTCCATTTAGTTTTTGTATTTGCATAAATGATATTCCACCTACTATTATTGCAATTACTCCTCCTATTAATAATCCTGTTATTAGTGAATTTCTTGTTCTTCTTTCTATAGGATTTATAGCCATTTTAATTTCCTCCATTAATAAATTTTATTCTTTTTATTTATCTTTTGTTTTAACTTAAATAAATATAACATATCTATATTACTAATAATATTATATATCACTTGATCTTTTCAATTAATATACATTATTGTAATATAAAAATAATAATAAATATATATGGATGAATTTACAAGCATATAATCAGAATCTCCATCTTCTTGGAATATAATATTACTTTCATTTTTTAACTAAAGCCTAAGTTATTAATTTAAAATTCTGCCTATTTTCCATATATAAATAATATTATACTTAATAATCTTAAATTACAAATTAAATATAAAAAGCTCAATTCCATATTATAATATAGAATTGAGCTTAAATGGTGGAGATGCGGAGAGTCGAACTCCGTTCCAAACATAGTGTATAATGCTTTCTACCATAAATAGATTATCTTTAAAATATCTACCTATAATCAAAAATAATCCAAATATTATAGATATTACATATCTTTAAATACTATACCTATATGTATCAATATAGTATTTGCCTACTTAAAATGACACCTTATTCCTACACAGTGTAGACAAAACAGTAGGTAAGATGTACACAGATCTTATGCTGCGTATGCGTATTCTTCGTTTGCGTTTAATTTTAATTTTAGTTTTTAAGTGTACTTTCACTTTATGGCTTACACTATACTTCCCTAGTGCCTGTCGATATCCAATTACATCCCCATATTATGAATAGCTAGATGAAAACACCTAGCTATTTTAAATTAATTTGCTTCTTTTAGTTCTAATACTTGTTTACCTTTATAGTATCCACAAGCTGCACATGCTCTATGTGGTAAAATTTTTGTTCCACAGTTAGGACATGTTTTTAAACCTTTTGCTTCTATTTTCCAGTGTGCTCTTCTTTGTGCTGTTCTTTTATTTGAATGATTTCTTTTTGGTACTGCCATCTTATAGCTCCTTTCTTTAAATTAATATCCCTTCCTTAGATATTCATACATATGTTAGTATATATTTTAATTAAGATTTTGTCAATATAACACATGTTAAACTTTAACTAAATATATTTTTTATAATTCTTGATACCTTATTAAAAATCTTTTCTATTATATTAATTTTTCTAATTTCAGATGGTAAAAAGTTCTTTTCTTCTTTTTCTTCTATTATATTATTTACTATAATCCCATCTTCTATTTTAATACTATTACTATTTTCATCTTTTCTTACAAGATATTCTTTTTCAATCTCTTTTTTAAACAAATCATTCCTTTTTTCCTTATACATTTCCCAAAAATCTTCTTCATCTTCTGCTATATATCTTATATATAATTCTAAAAATAATGCTTTTGTTTCTACCATATATTCTGAATTAAATATATCATTATTTTCCAACTTAAAATCATATGTTTTGTCCATTTTTCTTGAAATATTTTCAATTACTTTTTTAGGTATTTTTTCTTTCATTTCTTTAGTTAAATTTAATATTATTACATATAATTCCCTATATGCTCTACCATATATCTTTTCATTTTCTTTAGTATCTATCACTATCATTTTCTTCTATTTCTTTTCCTTTTTCTATATCTTTTTCCAAATCATCGAAAATCTTTTCAGTTTCTTTTGTCCTCAAGCAAACTTCTTTATCTTTTGCAAAACCTTTTATCATTTTGCTTATCTTTTCTTGCTCCTCTATATTTTTCTCCATATCCATAAATATACTTATATAGTCTTTTTCTGGTGTATCTTCTAATATTACTGTTTTTCCATTTTCATCTGTATATCCTCTTGATGTAACTCTTACTGGCAAATGTTCTTTGTCTGGATTTTCTTTTTTGTAATATTCTGCCATTTGTTTAAGAACTTCCCATGAATTTAAAGGTTTTCCTGCATTATCTGACATAACTTCTAGTTTTTCACTGTCTATGCTCCTTCCCTCAAATGTATGCATATTTGCCTTATCCATTGGCTTTGTTTTACCACCTCTTATATAATTAAAATCTTTTTCATAACTATAATCTATACCATCTTCTAAATTTGCCTTAATATATATACTATTTTCCCATAATGACTTTGTTAAATTATATGAAACCATCTCAAGATCTTTTTCTGTTATGCTCTTACTAATCCCCTTACTGTTTATCTTTTCTTGTAAAAATAATCCAATATCTATAAAACCTTTAGTATTTTCTTTTCCATCTTCTTTATCTTCTAAAAATTTTTTTATCTCCTTATTTAACTCTTTTCTATTATATCCATCTTCTTTTACTTTTATCTGTTCTGTACAAAAATTATCTATAAAATATGCTAAGTTATTTGCTTGCCATAATACTGCTTCTAATCCATGACTAAAAAACACTCTAGGTACAGGATCTATCTCTGATTTTAAAACCCCCTCCCTTTTTCCATCTTTAGGAACCATGCCTTTTTCTCTTATACTCTCTAAATTTTTCTTATTTGTAACATGCCAAAAAGATTCTTCTTTCATATATTCTTCTTTAAGTTTACTATTTTTCATTCTAAAATTCCTTAAATATATATTTTTCCCAATTACTTATTTATATAACCTTAGTATAACTAATCTAAATCATCTTTACAAGTTATCAATCCCATTGTATAATATCATTATATATACATAAATATTAATACATTATTTAAAACTTTAAAGAATGGAAGTGATAATACAATGAAAGATGCGAAAAAATTAAAAAATCCTATCTTCACACATTCTGAAGATACACTATATTCTGCAAATTCTTTGATAAAATTAAATATGTCAATGTTTAAATTAATTCAAATATTGCATGACAAAAAAATAATAAATAATTATAAATTTGGAGAGCTTATACTTAGTATGAGTTCATACAATCAGAATGTAGAAGATTTTAACTCTTTATTTTTTGATTCTAAAAAGCCAGAGGTAAAAAATAAAGATGATGTTAGTTTGAAAATACTAAAAATAAAAATCGATAAATTAACACAAGCTACAAAAAATAAAACTATCATTACAAAAGAATTATTGAACTATTTAAAATCTTTATATTCAAAAAATATAGAAGTTTTGAAAGAAAATATGTATAATATTTCTAATCTTTCTACATTAAATTTTGTCTTTATACTAATTGAAAGTATAAAGAATATAATAGAATAAAGCTCCTATTAAATGGGGCTTTTTCTAATATCTGCTCTTTACAAATACTATTATCCGTAGTAGTATATATATTACAGCATGGATATAATACTTAAAATTAAAATTAAATTTAAGGAGTGGATTATATGAAAAACCAAAACAATATACGCATTAATACTATGTTATTTATAGTGCATCATATGCGGAAAGATTCAAACTTTATAATAAAAATTTTGAATTTAATTATAAAAATTAAACAAACTAAAATCGATCAACAAGATGAAGAAAAAATTGTAAATGACTTTTTTAAAAATTTTAATAAAAAACTCTTAAACTTTTCTAAATTTACTTATGGAACAACCCTTGCAATATATAATAAAGATTATATAGAATATGATATTCTAAAAAGTAATATCTCACTACATAACTTACTTTATAAATTATTTAACTCTTTAGAAAAAAATGCAAAAACAATTCAAAAAGATAAAATTAATACTAAATATATTGAAAAGTATCTAGAATCTTTTGATAAGATTTTAGATACTTCATACAATGTATTCAAAGAAAATATAAAAAAAATTAAATCTTTTTGTACAAACAATCCATATGTAGAAGATTTGGAACAAATTTTAGAGATTATAAAATTAATTCAGGATAAATTTTTAGATTAATAAAAAATCAAACTAGATGTCTTAGAATAACTAAGGCTTCTAGTTTTTTTAGTTTAATATATTCCTTTTTTTATTTAATTTAACTTTTTTTATTATTATACATTAAATGCAGAGAATGCGAATGTTCCCATATATACTTGCATTACTGGAACAAGTACTACTAGAACGAAGAATATAAGTACAGATCCTACAACTAAATATGTAAGTTCTGGTAATACCTTCATTAATTTTTCTAGTTGATCATTTATATCAAGTTCCATTAAGTTTAATAACTTTTTCATCATTTCTGCTAAATTTGTTTGCATACCTATTTTTATCATTTCAGTTGTCATTGGAGATCCGAAGTTTAGCATCTTCAAAAGGTTCTATCCACATTTCACCATCATATACTTTGTTTATCGCCTGTTCTATAAGTGTTACCATTATCTGATTATTAACAACATTTCTAGATATTTCTAAAGCTTCTTGTATTCTAACTCCATTCGAAATATTTAAAAGTAATGATCTTATTAATTTTGTATAATCAAGTGAATATATTAATTTTCCGAAATATAGGCATCTTGTATTTAAACATATCCCATTGATATTTTCCTTTTGGAGTTGAAAAATATGCTATAACTAATCCTATTATTGCACTTATTGCAATTGTTGGTATATACCAATATTTTATAGTCATATTTAAAAAGTTTGAAAATGCAAGTGTAGCTTATCTTTTGATCCTATTGAATCAAATACATTTTGTATTTGTGGTATTGCTACAAGTGTACATATTATAAGCATTGCTAGAATCCCTACAAACATTACAACATTAGGAAGAACTATTTTTCTTACTCTTTTTCTTATACTATCAGATGATTCAATATATTCAATTGACTGTCTAACAGCTTCAACCATTGTTCCGTGAAAGCTCTCCTACTTTTATTATATTTGTAACAATAAATGGAAATATTTTAGGATATTTTTCCATTGTCTCATACATATATTCTCCAGATTCTATACCTGCAAGTGTTTCTCTTATAATATTTTTAAGTGTTTTTGACTCTGTTGATTTTATAATCATATTAAGTGCATCAATATTATTAAAATTAGCTTCTTTTAATACTAACAAGTTTTGTAAAAATATTATTATATCTCTTGTTTTAACCTTATTACCAGTTAAAAATGATAAATCTACTTCTTGATTTAATGTTTGAGATACCTTTTTATCATCTTTTTCATTTATTGTTTTTGTTTCTAATTTATCATTATTTTTTAAAAAGTCATCTATTTTAAGATTGTTTTTAGTTTCTGTAATATCTAAAGGTTGTAATTTATTTCTTTTTAATATGCTTATACAATCTATTTTAGATTTTGCTTGTAATGTACTTGTATATACATTACCTTTTTTATCCATTGCTTTATATTTAAATTCTGGCATGTTATTTTCCTTTATATTTTATTAATATAGTGCAAGCTTATTATTTACCTCTTTTAATGTTGTATATCCTTCTATAACCTTTTTTATAGCATCTACAACAAGTGGTCTATAATTTTTATTCATTGCTATTTTTCTTATTTCTATTGTTGATTTTTCTTCCATTATAGCCTGTTTTATTTCATCATCAAGATTTAAAACTTCAAATGCCGCTATTCTTCCTAAAAACCCTGTATAATTGCATTTTTCACACCCGCAAGTATCAAATGTTTTCTTTTTAGTTAAATCAAACTTTGTATTATTTTTTTCTCCTATTTCTGTTATTATTTTCTTTTCTTCTTCTGTATAATCTCTTTCTTTAGAACAATATGGACATATTCTTCTTACAAGTCTTTGTGATACTGATGTTGCAAGTGTTGATGCTATATCATAATTTGATATCCCCATCTTTCTTAATCTTGTTACAACCTCTATTGCATCTATTGTATGTATTGTTGATAAAACATAATGTCCTGTTTGTCCTGATTGCATTGCTATTTCTGCAGTTTCTAAATCTCTTATTTCCCCTACAAGAATTATATCCGGGTCTTGTCTTAAAACTGTTCTTAAAGAACTTGCAAAGCTTGTATTTTCATCTACTTCTATTTGGTTTATTCCTTCAACTCTTATTTCAACAGGGTCTTCAATTGTTGTTACATTTATCTCTGGTCTATTTAAATAATCTAGTATACTGTATAGTGTTGTTGTTTTACCTTCCCCTGTTGGTGCTGCAATAACTGTTATACTATTTCTTTTATCAAAACTTTTTTTTAGGATTTCTTCATCTTTTGGAAACCCTAAGTCAAATATATCTTCTATTCCCTTATTTTTCTTTAAAAGTCTTAAAACTATCTTTTCTCCGGTGTACATTTTTTTGTGATGATACACGGATATTATAGTCTGGATAAAGTATTATACGTCCATCTTGTGATATACTTTTTTCTTGATACATATTAGATATTGCTTTTATTCTACCTATTATATTTCCGAAGTCTCTTATTGCTCATATTTGATACTGTTATAAGTTGTCCGGTCTATCCTATACCTTACCCTTATAGTTTCTTCCATAGGTTCTATATGTATATCTGATGCCCTTTTTTTCATCCCTGTTTTTATTATCATATCTATTAATGTTGTTACATCAGAATTATCACTTATCTCTTTTCCTTCTGTATTTTCAAGTTGTGTAAGTATTCTTTCTATATTACTTTCAAATGTGAAATATGGTTCTAATGTAAGCCCTTTTCCGAAGAGCAAGAAGCCTTATTTTCTTTAAACTTTCTTCATCATTTGGTCTTGAAAAAGCAACTCTAAGTCTACCATTATTTACTGCAAATGGTATTGCTTTTGTTATTTTTGCAATATCAAGTGGATAATATTCTGTAAGTGGTATTGTTATATCTTCTGGTTTTATATCTACAGATTCTATTCCAAAAATCTTTCCTGTTTCTTCTAAAAGAACATTTCTATCTGCTATTTCTAATTTTTCTATTATATCTACAAGTCTCATACCTGGATGTAATATTTGATATTCTAATGCTTTTTTTACATCTTTATCTGTAAGTACACCTCTTTTTACTAATTCTAAACCTACTGGTATTTTTGGCATTTTATTCTCCTTATTTTTCTTTTGTTTATTAATTATTATATTCTAGTAAGCATTTGATAATTTTGATAATTTGCATCTATTTTTTGATTATAAAAAGTATTGTTGATATTTGTAATTCTTGACATTACATCTTTTGCAAGAAGTTCTGATATTGTAGTTATTCTTTCTGTTATGTTTCCTCCTGTTGTTGCATTTTCATCATATAACTTATACCAGAAGCCTTTTTGTTTAAGCTTTTTATCATCATTTTCTGCTTGTGTAGCTCCTATATTATTTGTATATACTACATTCCTATATTCAGAACTATTTTCTGTTACTTCTACTTTTCTTGTCTTATTTGTATATGCATATTTTCTATTATTATTTGGATTATATTCTGTTTGCTTATACTTACTTTCTACTACTGGATATGAATAATATCCGTCCGATAATTAGTTTTAAACTTATTTTCTATATAACTTGTATATCCTGAAGTATTATTTGAATCATTTGTCTTTTCTGCTATTCTTGGTACCCAAAATCTTACTTTTTTACCATTTATAACATTTCCGATTCCCATCAATATTATCTGTAGGTGTTGCTAAAAATACTCCTAAATCATTTCCAAATAAGTTATCTTTTTCTAGCAATGTATCTTTTTTCTTTCTAAATCTTATATTATTATTACTATATGCATCTTTTTCTATATATGATTCTACAATAGTAAGATTTACTTGTACTTTAGATCCTGATCCTTGATAATCTTCATCTGTCATATCTACTATTTTAGATAGCCTATTTAAATCTTCACCGGTAAGTTTCTCCTGTTTCATTTAAATTTTCTTCTCTAAAAATTATCTGCTCACCCTTATATATTTTATTTACCAATATCTTATCTGTAGTTACTTCAATATCATATCTTTGATTTTCTATTTCTATTGATTTAATCTTCCCGAGAAAGTGTTTCTCCATTTCTTATTCTTTTTCGTATATCATTTATTTCACTATACAGTTTTCCTGTTAAAACTGTATCTATTTCCATTTCTCTTACTTGATTAGATATTCTAGTAGACATTGCTGTTACTATACCTATTGTAATTATTACTATAATTATTGCAATAGATATATCAACACCTGTAAATCCTCTATTTTCTTTTAATTTTTTCATATTCTTTCCTATATTATCTTAAATTTAATCTAACTTAAATACATAAGTGATGTATATAATAAGTAAATTGTTCCTGTTACAATCATTAATATTGGTGTTATAGGAGTAAAAGTTTTCCATTTAAGCTTATGTTCTTCTTTTTCTTTACTAAGTTCCTTTTTCTTCCTATTTTCTAATTTCTTCATTATTATATTATTTGTAGTTATTACCTCTGTCATTATAAATATTATAAATGTGATTATAACAGATGGTATCATTACAATTGGTCCAAATATCATCATTAATATTATTACAACAGACATAACATCTGCTATATAGCTTATTTCTTTACTTTTCCTATATTTATTCATTTGGAATATAGTTATAAGTATTAATATACAGTAATAAATTATTGAATATAACATCATATCATTATTTTTTGTTAACTCAAATATATATCTTACTGCTGTTATTACTGCTGTAAGTGCAACACCATATGCAAGCATTGACTTATCTATACCTTTACTATCTTTGTCTATAACTCCTGTTAAATACATAAAACTATATATAAATGGTATTCCGAAGTATTGATAATATACTTAATGTATCTAATACTCTAAATCCCGATAAATTAAGCATTATTACTCCTAGATTATACACATTATATATTATTAAAAACATTATTCCTGTAAATATTTCTGTAAACAAATACTTATTATCTATTTTTTTCTTACAGTGTACACATTTCCCTCCACTTATTAAATATGATAAAACCGGTATTTGTTCTAATAATCCAAGTTTATGATTACATTTTGGACAAAAACTTGGCTTTTTTACTATGTCTATACTTTTTGGTATCCTATATCTTGCTAAAGTATAAAAACTTCCAAAAAATAACCCTATTATAAATATTGCAATATTTACAAGTATCATTACATATATTTCCATAAACTTTCCTTTCCAAACTAAACTTTTCCTTATTAATTTTTATCATATCCAAAACATTTTTTGTAGTTTTTTTACTTTTTTTATTAATTATGAAACAATTCCCTCTTAAAAAAATAAGTACTATAGTTTTTTATGCTATAGTACTTATTATATCTATTTTTTTCCTAAAAATAATGCCATATTCATACTTAATGTTTTATCTCTTCTATGTGAATGAAATTTAAGACTACCATTTTTCTCTTTTTCAGAATATGTACAATAATCCATTTCTTGCATATTCTCATCTTTTATACCTAGTTTTTTTAACTGTGCAAGTGCAAACTTTCTAAGTGCAATATTATATCTTCCATTATTATTATATGATATAACCTCTGATTCTTTTAATCCTAATTCTTTTGCAAATTTTTTAAATCTTTCTATTGTTTCTTCTTCTAAATCATAACATTCCATGCTTACACTTGGAAAAAGTATCTCTTTTATATTTTTAACATCTGCACCTTTTTCTTTAAACATTTCTATTGTATTTACTATAACCCCATCTATAAGGCCTCTCCATCCTGCATGTAATATTCCTTTAACACCTGCCTTTTCATCTATTAAAGCAATTACCATACAATCACCTGGCATTACTGTTAAATTTTTACTTAAATCTCTTGTAATTATTCCATCACTCTTATCTCCTGTTGTTGATAAAAGTATTCCATCATAGTCTGCACTTTTAAAATTATCTTCTGGTAATTCATCAATGTCTATAACCCTTGTTATATGATATACATTTGGTGTATATAATCTAGATATACTTTCTCCTTCTTCTTTAAGTATTTTTTCTAATTCTTTAAATGATTTTCTTGTTTCTTCATTTCTATCTAAAAACAGTGAAAATGAAAACTTATTTTGTTTTGTAAATATTACTTTTGTTCCTAAAAATCCTTCTTCTATTATATAACTTTCTTTTTCTGTCATAATCTCTCCTTAATTCTATATTACCATATCTTCCTATATCTTTCAAATGAAAAAAGAAGCAAAACTGCTCCTTTTTATATAGAGTATTAATTTTTTAAATTAATATAGCTATATTTCTTTCTTTTGTTCTATCTCTTCTAAATGAATGAAAAGATTTCTCTCCATTTTCTTCAATCGAAGAAAAAGTATCATACTCGAAAATAGTAATGTTTTCTTTCTTAATTCCATTAACTGTTAACTCCTTCATTTGGATTTTCCTTAAATCCAAATGAACTTTGTTTTCAGTTTTTTCAATAATAATATCCTGTTCTTTAATATTCAATATTCTAAATAATTTTTTAAAATTACTTAAAATACTTTTATCCAGTTCATAATTTTTACCAGCAATAGAAGGAAATAAAATTACTTCTGTATCCTTTATGCTTGCTCCTTTTTGCCGCATTGCCTTTATTGTGTTTGATATTATATTGCTATACAACCCTTTTAATCCACAGTGAATAATTCCTCTTACATTAGATTTATTACAAAACATCCCTAAAATAAGACAATCGGCAGGCATTACAGCCAGCGGTATATTTTGGGATGTTACAATTGCATCGCATAATTTAACCGGCATTTCCAGCAATATTTTTTCTTGTTTTCCATATGATACCCGTTTATAATCTTCTGTCAAATCTAAATCCACTACAAAATTTGTATGTTCACAATTAGGAACATACATTTTTTTTAACTTTATTCCTTCCATCATTAACTCTGTTTCTAGATTTTCAAAACTTTTCTTAGTTTCTTCATTCTTCATTAGAAACAAGGAACCTCCAAACATATTTTTTTTACTAAAAAAATATGTTCTCTTTCCTTCTTTGTGGATTAAATATCTTTTTTTATTCTCCATATTTTCCTCTTTTCCATCAGTTCCAAATAGTTACACAGAACTAATTATTTTTTATAGTTTTACATAATTATATTATACAATATTTTAAATAATTTTTCAAATACCTAAATATATAATAAAAAGGCTAATTTTGATAAAAATTTTACTCTTTAAACAAAAAAAGATTAACAGCTAAAATATTGTTTAAGCTATTAACCTTTTAATTTTTTCTAATCTATAAAATTGTATTTGTTTTTCCATTTTTCTTTAAAAATAGTATATACTGCATCTATTATATTATCATCATCTACTGAAGAATATGTTTCTCCTCCATCTTCTGTTTCTTCATCTAGTCTTAATATTACTACATGTCCTTCTTCATCTTCTGGTTCTTCACCTTCTTCATATTGTGGTGATAATATTATATATTCATTATCTTCATATTTTATTAAATCTAAAAATTCAAACATTGTATCTTTTCCATCTTCATCTGTAAGCATTATAGATGCTGTTTCCATTTCTTCTATTTCTTCATTTAATTTTTCTTCATCCATTTTTTTACTCCTTTGTATTATTTTATTATTATCAATTTTTTTCTTAACTATATAATATATATTATTTTTATAAAAATATACTATTATTACATATTTAATATATTTTAATTATATTTTTTTAAATATCCTTCTAATATTAGGACTGCTGCTATTTGATCTATTACTTTTCTTTTTTTTCTCTTTTTTAATCCTATTTCATTCATTATGCCCTGTGCTTCTATACTTGTATATCTCTCATCTTGTTCTATCACTTCTATACCAAACTTACATTTAATTTTATGTATTAATTTTCTTGTTTTTTCTACTCTTTCTCCGAGCAGTTCCGATTTTCATTATATGGCATCCCTATAATTATTTTTTCTGGATTATATTCTGATATAATCTGTTCTAATTCTTTTAAGATAATCTTATCTTTTGCTCTTTGTTCATCCATATTTTCTGTAACATTTTTAAATTTTGTTTCTATTGTTTTAAGTCCATAACATGTAATACCGAAGCTCATCTGTTATTGCAATACCTGTTCTTGTATTACCATAATCTATAGCAATTATCCTCATATTTTAATCAAGCTCCAAATATTTTTTTATCATTTGTTCTAATAATTCATCTCTTTCAATTCTAGTTATTAGACTTCTTGCATCTTTATGGCTTGTTATATATATTGGATCTCCTGATAATATATAACCTACTAATTGATTTACTGGATTATATCCATTTTCTATAAGTATGGCATATACTTCTTTTATTATTTGTTTAGTGTTTTTTTCTCTTTCTTCTTTTTCCATCTCTGTATTATAATTCATTGTTTTATCTGATATCATAAATTCCTCCTTTATCATTAAAGAATTTTTATCTCACTTTTGCCTCTATTTAGTTCATCTTCTAAATAATCTTCTAGTTTTCTACATATATATTCTAAATTACCTTTATCATATTCTTTTACTACTATATTTAATCTTGGTATTATATATGTTGGTTCTACTTCTTCTTTTTCTTTTATTTTAGTTTTCTTTTTCTTTTTAGTTTTTTCTTCTTCTACTTTGTCTTCTTTTGTATCTTCTACATTTTCTATAGTATCTAAATTATCTTCTAGATCTTCTTTATTTTTGTTATTATCTATCTCATCAAAAATATCTAAATCATCTTCTTCTTCATCTTCTGCTTTTTTTAGCATTTCTAAATATTCTTTTTTAAATACTCCTGTATCTGTTTGTACAAGTTTTATATTCTCAACATTTTCTTTTATATTTTTTAAAACTTCCATATAATTGTTTTTTTGTATTATATCATCAGTATTATTTTCTTCAATATTCTTTTTATCATCAAGAATGATTATAAACTTGGGACCCATATAGCGAACAAAAATATTATCTCCTCTTGTTATACTATGTATTTTTTTAGTAACCTCTGTTATCAAAACATTTCCTGCATTTCTAGAAAATTCTTCATTTACTTCTTCTAGATTATCTATTCTAAACATTACTATTTGTGGTTTATTATATTGTTCTAATAACATCTTACCTTCTGTTTGTAGATATTCCATTGTTTTTAATTCTGAAAACTTATCATCTCTTACCATTGTTTCTATTGCTTCTTCATAACTTAATACTTCTATTTTATTTCTTATTGCTTGTTTTAAGTTTTCTAATATTTGTATATCTACATTTTCAAATGCTTTTACTTTTTTTGATTCTATAAGCCAATATCCTATATATTTTCCTTTTGAAGTCATAGGATAAAATATTACCGATTTTATAATATTCTTTCTATTTTCTAAATATGGTAACTCTTCTTCTTGCTTATCTACAGTTATATATTTAAATTCCCTTTTATCTATTGCTTCTTTGAATATATTTAAATTTTGAATATATAATATATCCTTTTCCATATTTGAAATCTCAATATCTGATATATTCGTAACTTTTGTAATATATTCTAGACCATTGTAATATACAATTGTCGAATAATCAATGTCCATTTTTTCTATTAAAACCTTATTTAGCTCTTCCATTTTATCTTTTGAACTTTTTGAACTTGCAGAGATATTCATAATATCTCTTAATGCGAGTATTCTTGAAAAGCTTTTTTTAGATTTTTTAGCTTGCTCTAAATTCCTATTTGTATGAACATTATATCCTAATAAGAATATTATTATTGTAACTTCTATTGCTATAATAATCATTATAATTATAGGCATATATTTCTCCCTTTACTTTAATTGAATTTTGTTATTTCTGGATATATATTTTCTGCTATAAGTTTAAGTTCAGATATGAATTTTTTTGGATATCCTGCTATTTCAAACTTGCAGTGTACTATATTTTCTAAATATTTTTGATATGCTTGTATATCAAATGGCACTGAATATACTTTAACATTATCCTTATTAAATAATTCTACTCTTTCTTCCATATTTGGGCTATTATACATTGAAAGTCCACCTACCATTAACCTTTTTGTAAGGCCTTTTACTGGAAGTTCCTTATTTAATATTATACTTAATTTAGAATCAGATATTATTCCAAATTCTTTTAATTTTTTTAAATGTATCGTAAGTGGTTGCATTGTAAGTACATCTAATGATTGTACTGTAAATATCTGATTAGAATATATGTAATATTCTAAATTAGTTTCAAAATCACAATCAATTAATATTAATGTATGATTTTTCCTTAATGTATCTATTACTTGTTTTGAATTAAGTTTATTTGTATCATTTGTTGGAAGTCCTGTATATACTGATAAATTTTTATTTATTTGAACTCCTTCTGCTATACCTTTTTCAAGTTTTATAACAGATAATGTTGCAATCTCTCTTAATCTATCTTCATTATTTGTACACATATAATAATCATTCTTATTTTTTGTTAAATCAACTATTGCTGTATTTATACCTATTGATGAAAATAATATACCTAATGAATTTACTAAAAATGATGTACCGATTTTTACTTGTACCTACAAATGTAAAAACATTATTTGTAATTTGTGGTGTCATATTCATTGTATTATTTGTATTTATGTTATTTATTGGTACAAAATTATTTTCTTCTCTTATTTCTTCTACTTGATGTATATTTTCATTTAAATTAGTTTCATTATTATTTTCTTTTATAACATTTATATTATTATCTATATTTTTTGCATTTTCTATAGGTGCTATATTTTGTTCTGGTGTTTCCTCTATATCTGTAGGAATATCTACCATATTAAATTGATTTTCATTATTTGAATTAACAGTATTTTGGTTAAAATCTGTTTCATTTTCCACATTATTTTCTTGTTCAAAATGATTATTTGAATTATTTTGCTCTTCTTGTTGTTTTTGAAGTTCTAGCTCTTCTTGTACTTTTCTTTCTTGTTCCATTTGATGTAACTTATTTGCATCTATATTCATTAAGCTTCTAAATTTTTGATTTTCATTCATCAATACATTTTTTACATTATCTGGAAATCTTGCTATTATATATACAAGTTCAACATCTGAATATTGTTCTGCTATTCTTTCAAATGTTTCTGAATATTTGCTTGTATCATTTCCAAGTTTTGCATAATAATTTAAAATATTTTTTAATTCTGTTTTTGCTATTGAATCTTCTTCTGTATCTGCCACAACTTCTGTATCATCAACATTTATTTGATAATATTTCTTTGCATCTTGCTTGTTTTTCGGCTTTTTTATAAGCTCACAAATTTTACTAATTTTTCTATCTTTTAATAATAATGCATTAAATATTCCGAATCCTATATATTTTTTCTAAAAACTCTTCTGCAGGTTGTCTATCTGCCTTACAAATTAATATTATAGGCATTGCCATATTTGACTTATTTACGGCAACATCTGTAATTGCATCTAAATTATTTAAAAGATATTGATCTCCCTTATCATTTGATACACTTTCCAATGATTCATCTATTACTATTGCATCATAATCCTTATTTTTTTCTAATTCTTTTACTACTGCATTATAATAGTAAACTTCCTTATATGAAAGAAGTTCATTATAAATTATTTGATATTTTGCAACTACTTGCTCTGTGATTTTTTCATTACTTACTGCAAATAATATTTTCATTTAATTAATTCCCCCAACCTTTTATGACAGTTGCAAATATTAAAGGCATTACCTGACATACTGTAAATATTGTTAATACATGAAATCTTATAACTCTACCTTTATTATATAAGCTTCTAGTTTTAAGTCCTATTACTGAATCATATACATAACTTACAATTAAAAGTATTATAAGTACTGGTATACTTATAAGTGACAACATATGTAATGCATATGCTATTGTTCCATATATTATTGAATTTCTATATTCATTCTTATATTTTTCTAGTGTTTTTAAACTAGAATCTCTTAATCCTAATAGTCTTGTTCTACTTGTTTCAGGCATTATTTCTACTTTTTGCTTTGCATCTGTCTTATTTTCTTCTGTATTTTTATTATTATCTTTACTATCTCCATTTATGCTAATATTCTTTTTCTTATTTTCTTCATTATCATCTTTTGGAGTTATCTTTTGATTAGTATTTTGATTGTTTTTATCTTTTTCTTCCCCATTTATGTTTTTAGGTATAATTTTAGTAGAATTCCATATTTTTTCTATATCTACACTTGTATTTACACTTTTTTTATCCCCTATAATATTTTCTTTTAAAATATCTACATATCCGAGTACTAATATATGCTAATAATATTATACTTACTAAACATATACTTATAACCATATTCTTTATTTTTTTCTTGTTAAGCTTTTTTTTCATTATACTTCCTATCTATTATTTTTGCTTTTTAAAATTTTTAAGAATATTTTGGAAAAAACCTAGAAACTTAGGCTTTTCTTTCTCTTTTGTTTTATCTTCTACTTCTTCTATTTTTGTATTATTTATTTCTTTTTCTCTATTTATTTTTTCTTCTATTTCGGTGAAGCCTCGGTTGTTGAAGGATTGAGCTTGATATTTTTCTACTATTCCACTGATTTTTTCCGCTTTCTGCTGGTTTTGGAAATACTCTTCAAGGCTTTTTTGAATGCTGGGCATTATGCTGTCCCAGTCGGCTTCTT